>Ga0182030_10014193_pt1 | contig 15760 bp, 14 predicted proteins | sample 812S3MmetaG_FD_121299 | JGI IMG/M metagenome (GOLD analysis project Ga0182030, IMG submission 121299) | Permafrost microbial communities from Stordalen Mire, Sweden - 812S3M metaG (Illumina Assembly) | ecosystem: Environmental > Terrestrial > Soil > Wetlands > Permafrost | place: Sweden...
CAGCCGGATTGTCCGATGTGCAATTCTCGGACTTTTCGTTCTCTCCATCGTGTTTTTTTTGCTGTTTAGTTTTGCGTCGTGGCGGCTTGCGATGTTAGAAGAACATCCCATCTGGTTCGGGCTTGTTAATCTTCCGCAGGTAGTGTTGTGGGTCTGGTATTGGAAGCTGGCCAAGTTATTTCATCTATATGAACGTGGATTGATCTTTGCCACCGCTACGATCCGCTGCATCAAGACGCTGGGGATTTTATGCGTCGTGAACTGGTTGCTGCTTTCCGCTTACAATGTTTGGGAGCGCATATTTCCACAGCCACAGCCATTGCCGCCAGTTTTGCCCCCGCACGTCACAGTCACAGTCGCGGAATCGTCGTTTCGGATGGGGTTCTTTACCTTTTCAATTGCCGGAATTAGTTTTGGCCTGCTTTTGGCAGGAATCATCATTACCGTCATCGCCTGGATCATGGACGAAGGCCGGAAAATTCAGGAGGAACAGGAATTGACGGTTTAACCAAACCAAACTTCCAAATTTATGAACGCAAATTCCCCAAAAATCAGCGAGCGGATGAGCCGAATCAAAAAGATAATCAGAGCCGTCAGGTTTTTGATCAGCGCGATCATCATTATTATGATCGTGTTTGGTGCGATGTTCGTGGCCGATCTTACGGGTTTCCGCATTGTCCCGTCGGGAGTAAAAATTTCATTTTCGCCGTTATTAACTTACAGCTCGCCATTCAAAATACCGACCGTCGTGCTTGTCTTGGCGTTTCTCCGGGCCGGACTGTTCTTTGCGGGAGCGTTTGTCTTGTTTTGGCTGCTTGATCTCTTCGAGGCGGGGAAATTTTTTACCGCTCAAAATGTTTCCTACATCAAATCACTCGGCTGGTTGGTAATATGTGATTGGATTGTAACAAAAATTCTGGACGCAATGGCGAGAAACGGAATGGAAATCAGTTTTAGCCAACTTGTGCTTGGTCTCCTGATCATATTGTTTGCTTGGATTATGGACGAAGGCCGGAAAATTCAAGAGGAACAGGAATTGACGGTATGAACACTGGAATGAAACATCGAACATTCAACATTCAACGCTCAACTTCCAATTGGGCGGGCGCGCGGCGTCGTTGGATGTTCGATGTTCGATGTTGAATGTTGGTTGTTGAATGTTTCCCCCTGTTAAACATGCCCATCATCGTCAATCTGGACGTGGTTCTCGCGCAGCGCAAAATGCGGCTGAACGATCTGGCCGCCGCCGTGGACATCACGCCGCAAAACCTGTCCATCCTCAAAACCGGCAAGGCCCGGGCCATCCGCTTCTCCACGCTCGAAGCCATTTGCGAAACGCTCGAATGCCAGCCCGGCGAAATTCTGGAATTCCGCCCCGAAACCGCGAAAAAGAAAACGGCAGCGCGAAGCTAATTTGAACCCGTGGCAGCGGACATCAGTCCGTTCTTTTTTATCGAAGGCATTGATTGAGCCGGCTCACGCCGGCTGCCCTGAAGCGGTTGCGGCTTGTGCCGGCGCGTTTTTGTGTTAAAAAAGACGGCGCATGAAGTTTCGTTCCATCGCCGCGCTTGGCGCAGTTCTGTTTCTGGCATTCGCGGGACGCGCGCAGACCACGGCGTTCACCTACCAGGGCCTGTTAAGCAGCAGCAACGCGCCCGCCAACGGCCTTTACGATTTCCGCTTCCGGCTTACGGATGTGGGCGACACCCCGGTGACCGCGCCGCTCACCAATTCGCCAACCGGCGTCACAAATGGTGCCTTCATCGTTACGCTGAATTTTGGCAGCGCGATTTTTGACGGCAGCGACCGCTGGCTGGAAATCGGCGTGCGCGGTTACGGCGACACGAATGCCTACACCGCGCTCGCGCCGTTGCAGCAAATCACCTCGACGCCTTACGCCATCCGCGCCCTCAACGCGGCCAATGCCTCGAACGCCGTTTCGCTGATTGCGCCGCTGCAAGGAACGAACATCAGCGGCATCGTGCCGGCCACGAGTTTGCCGCCGAACGTGGCGTTCCTGAACAGCAACCAGACTTTCACCGCCTCGAACACATTTTCCGGCGTGGTGACGGCGAACAATTCCGCCAACGCCTTTTCCGGCGCGTTCACGGGCAGCGGCGGCGGATTGACAAGTTTGCCGGCGGCCAGCCTCACCGGCACGGTGCCAGATGCGCGGTTGTCCGCCAACGTGGCATTGCAAAGCAACGTCGTCGTAAATTTTGCCGGCGCCGTTTATGCCACCAATTTCATCGGGGCCGGCCACGGGCTGACCAACGTGCCCGGCGCGTTTTTTTGGGTGACGGTTTTGGGCGCGTCGGCTCAAGCGCAGCCGAACGTCGGTTACATCTGCACCAATGGCGTGAATCCGGTGACCGTCATATTGCCGGCGTCACCCAGCGTCGGCGACACCTTCCGCGTGGCGGGCGTCGGCGGAGCAGGCTGGATTGTCGCGCAAAATATCAATCAAACGATTCTGGCGGGAAACCTTTCCGGAAGCATCGGCGCAAGCTGGACGGCGCGGGACAGCGCCCGCGCCTGGTCCGCCGTCGCTTCGTCGGCAGATGGAACGAAACTGGCCGCCACCGTGCAGGGCGGCCAAATCTTCACCTCCACCAATTCCGGCGTGACTTGGACACAACAAAACAGCGGTTTTGCGAACTGGTCTTCCATTGCTTCCTCCGCCGATGGCACCAAACTCGTGGCGGGCGCGGGCACCACCACCAGTCTGACCGGCTACCTTGCCACCTCGCCCGATTCCGGCGTGACGTGGATAGCGCGGGACAGCCTGCGGCAATGGGTTTCAGTTGCCTCTTCCGCTGACGGGACCAAATTGGTGGCGGCAAATTATAGCGGAACCGCGGTGCCGGGAATTTACACCTCGGTCAATTCCGGCGCCAATTGGGGCTTGAGCGTCCCCGGTTCCTTTGCGGACGGGGTGGCATCTTCTGCGAATGGAACCAACCTGGTCGCGACGGTCAATACCGCGCAAATTGTAACTTCAACCAACGCCGGCACGAGCTGGGTTGCCCGCGACAGCACCCGCGCTTGGTCGGCGGTGGCATCATCAGCGGACGGGAGCCGGCTGATCGCGGCGGTCAGCGGGGGACAGCTTTACCTCTCCTCGAATTTCGGGGTGACTTGGGCGCCGGTCAATCCAGTGGCGGCGCTGTCCTGGACGGCGCTGGCTTCTTCGGCGGACGGTTCGCGGCTGGTGGCCGCAGCCAGTTCCGGCCAAGTTTATATTTCCACTGATTCCGGGGCGAGCTGGAACCAAAATTTCAACGTGCCTTCACTAACGTGGAGCGGAGCGGCTTGCTCGGCCGATGGCAGCATGCTTGTGTTGGTGGCCAATGGCGGCCAGATTTACACTTCATCGCAAGGCGGCACGACAACGGGCACGGCGGGTTACTTGACTGGCACGCGCGAGACCGCCATTGAATTGGAATATGTCGGCGGCGGAATTTTCCTGCCGTTGAGCCATGAGGGAACCATTCGCGCGTATTAAAATCGCATGAGTTCAAAATTATTGGATCGCTGGTGCGAACGGGGCATTTTGGGTCTGGTGCTCGCCATTCTGGTTTTCGGCCCGCTGGCGATGGGCGCGGTGGACACGCCGGAATTTCTCGTCGTCCAGGGGCTCACCATCGGCGTGATGTTGTTGTGGGCGCTGCGGATTTGGGCCAGCCCCAAGCCACAACTGCTCTGGCCGCCGATTTGCTGGGTCGTGCTGGCGTTCGCGATTTACGCCATCGCGCGTTACCTCACGGCGGACATCGAATACGTCGCGCGGATGGAGATGATCCAGGTGCTGATGTATGCGTTCCTGTTTTTTGCCATCGTCAACAATCTTTACCGGCAGGAGGTGGCGCAAATCATCGGGTTCACTCTGATCTTCTTGGCGATGGCCATTTCCGCCTTTGCGATCTACCAATTTTTCAAACACTCGAACCGCGTCTGGGTTTTCACCTCGCCTTATGTGGGGCGCGCGTCGGGCACCTACATTTCGCCGAACAATCTGGCTGGCTTTCTCGAAATGCTTTTGCCGCTGGCCACGGCCTACGTTCTGGCCGGGCGGATGAAACCGGTCACGCGGATTTTACTCGGTTACGCGGCGCTGGTCATGGCGGCGGGGCTGACGGTGACATTTTCGCGTGGCGGCTGGACGGCGACGGCCATCGGTTTGCTGGCGGTGCTCGGCATTTTGGCCGGGTATCGCAATCACCGGATTCCGGCGCTGTTGCTGCTGGTGGTTTGCATCGGGGGCGGCGCGTGGTTCACCAAGATTTATCTGGCGAAGACGCTCGCTTACATCTCGCGAGTGGAAGGCACCGTGAACAGCGGCCAGATCGCGCTCGATTACCGGCGCGACATGTGGATGGCGGCGGGACAGATGTGGCTGGGTCATTTCTGGTGGGGCGTCGGCCCGGCGCATTACAATTACCGGTTCCGTGAATATCGTTCGGCGCACGTCCAACTCCAGCCCGACCGCGCGCACAATGATTACCTGAACCTGCTGGCCGACTGGGGCACGGCCGGCGGCATCATCGTGCTGGCGGGCATGGCGGCGTTTGCCGCCGGCTTGTGGGAAACGCGAAAACACGTCCAGCGCGCGGAACGGGATTTGGGCCGCCGCGGCACCACGAGCAACCGTTTCGCTTTTTTCCTCGGCGCGTCCGGCGGCCTGCTCGCGCTGGCCGCGCATTCCGTGGTTGATTTCAACCTGCACGTTCCGGCCAATGCGATTTTGGGCGTCACGCTGCTGGCGTTGCTGGCCAGCAACGTGCGGTTTGCGACGGAACGTTATTGGCTTAGCGCGCGGCTGCCGGTCAGAATGCTGGCGACGATTGTGCTGGTGTGCGGCATCGGTTATCTGGGCTGGCAGGGCTTGCGGCGCGGCAATGAATACGTCTGGCTCCAGCGCGCGCAACCGGCTTCGCTGCTGGTGCTGGACCGCGCGGCGCTGCTGGAAAAGGCCTTTGCCGCCGAGCCGCAGAATTTTGAAACCGCCTACAACATCGGCGAGGCGTATCGCATCCAAAGTTTTGAAGGCGGCCCGGATTATGCGGCGCAGGCGGAAACCGCCATGCGCTGGTATGCGCGCGCCCGGCAGCTCAACCCGCATGACGGCTACAATGATTTGCGCACCGGCATGTGCCTCGACTGGCTGGACCGCCACGTCGAGGCCGGCCCGTTTTACCGCGCCGCCGAACAGCTCGATCCCAACGGCTATTTCACCGTTGCCAACATTGGCTGGCATTATGTCCAGGTGGGCGATTACCCCGCCGCCCGCGAATGGTTCGAGCGATCACTACAGCTCGAATGGCAGGAAAACATCATCGGCCGCTCCTATCTCGACTGGGTTGAGCAAAAGCTGGTCGAAAACGCCTCCGGCAAAAGCCTCCTGCCGCCCGGTTTTTGATGTAAAAAAAATGAGAATTTTTGGTTGACATTTAACCGCCGGCTTCTATACTGACGCAGGAAAGTCAAACTGCGAAAAAACATTATGAAAATTGCTCAAGCACTTATGTCGGCGCTCGTGGGCGCGGTGGTATTAAACCTTGCCGCCAGCGCGCATGCCCAATCCATCAAACAATTTGCCACCATTGTTCGCATCGAGGGCGAGGCGCGCTATACGCTCGATGGCGACTGGTCGCATGCGCATCCGCTGGTCGCCGGCAAGGTGCTCGAACCTGGCAGCATCATTCAGACGGCGGTCAATTCCCAAGTGGACATTGTTATCGGCGACAAAGTCACCAGCCGGATCGTGGCTGAACCGAGCAAAATCGGACCGGCGGCGGACTCCAATGTTCGTGGCTGGGTTTCCTTCAAGGCCCAATCAGTGCAGAACGTGGTTCGCCTGAAGGGTGACACCGTGCTGGCGATTGACAAATTGTCGGCTTCAAACATGGGCGTGGACGCCACAACCGACACGGAGTTGGATTTGCAAAAGGGAACCATTTTAGGCGATGTCAAAAAACTTTCTGCCGCGTCAACATATCAGATTAAGACGCCCAATGGCATGGCTGCCATTCGCGGCACGACTTTCGCCTTGAGCGCCACCGGCCTCATCACGGTGACCAAAGGCTCCTGTTATATTTCGATTAATGGTCAACCTGCACAACTCGTGAATGCAGGCCAGCAATTTGATCCCACGACCGGCCAAATCACCACGCTCACGCCGGAGCAACTGACCTACGCCCAAGACACCGCAGTTCTCACGATTACCGTCGAGCATGGCATCATTTCGTTCGCGAATGACCAGACCACGATTTTTGTTTCGCCCAATAACAGTGGCATCACTGGTGGTGGTGGTGGCGGTGGTGGCGGTGAAGATTGAAATATAGAACAGATATCTTCCTGACGCTTTAACAAGTTTTTCAAAAACCAGAGCAGCCTTGAGTTGCTCTGGTTTTTTGTTTAATTCGATGCGGTGAAACTCAAATCCTTCAAACGCGCGCCGGTCCTTGCGGCCCTTGCCATCCTCGCGCTGGTTTGCGGCCTGCGGCTGGCGGGACTGGATTTTTTCGAGCGGCTGGAGCGGATGACCGATGACTTGCGCGCGCGGACCGCGCTCCATTTTCCCGCTCCCGCCGGGACAAATCTCGCCTTTGTCTCCATCGAGGAATCCAGCATTGCCGCCGTGGAAAACGGCTCGGTCGGTTTTCATTTCGGTCTTTACTGGCCGCGTGAAGTTTATGGCCGGCTCATTGCGGAATTGTCGGAACAGGGCGCGAAGGATGTGGCCTTCGACGTGTTGTTTAACGGCTTGCGCCCCGACCATCCGCCGGTGCAGATGGCAGACGGCGGCCTCGTCGAAAATGACGATTATTTCGCGCGCCAAATGCGTCTCGCCGGCAACGTGATTCTGGCCGACGCCGGCGACGCCTCGCTGCCGGAATTGTTCGTAACCAACGCGCTCGCCCTCGGCGACGTCACAACCTTGAAGGATTCCGACGGCGTGCTGCGCCGCGTCCGGGCTTTTCGCGACTATCGCCGCTGGCATCCGCTTTTCCAAAAAGCCGCGGACCAGTTTGGCCTGGGTCTGGCCGATGCAAAATTCGCGCCCGGCAAAATCATTTTGCCGCAAACCGGAACGACCAACACGGTTGAAGTTCCAGTGGACTCGGAAAATAATTTTTACCTGACGAATTTTGTCGGCGACCGGCTTCCGCCCGGTGTGCCGCCCGCGGCCAAGGCCTTCACCGACCAGCGCGTCTGGCAGATGGGCATTGTCCTTGCCGCGCAGGAATTAGAACTCGATTTGCCAAACGCCGAAGTGGATTTGCCGCGCGGCAAGATCGTTTTGCGCGGCGCGAACGGAACCGAACGCGTCATTCCCGTGGATGGTGACGGCTATTTCTACATTGACTGGCGGCTGAAGCCGAACGATCCGCATTTGTTGCAGGCGCCGATTGAAAATCTGCTCGCGCAAAATTTTCACCGGCTTGACGGCGAGACCAACGGCTTGAAGGACGATTTTCGCGGCAAGCTCGTCATTGTCGGCTCGGCGGCGCAGGGCAATGATTTGACCGACCGCGGCGCGACGCCGCTGGAGCGCGACACCCTGCTCGTCAGCAAACACTGGAACATCGCCAACTCCGTCCTCACCGGCCAGTTCATTCGGCGCGCGTCGCTGCCGGTGGAACTGGCGCTCATCATTTTCCTCGGCGCGCTCACCGCGTTTCTCACCTGGCAATTGCGCGCGTTCTCGGCGGCGGGCGGAATTTTTCTGCTCGCGGCGGCTTACGTCGCCGTCGCGTTTTTCGCTTTTGTTAAATTCCGTTTCTTGCTGCCGGTGGTTTTGCCGGTTGGCGGCGCGATGTTGATGGAGCATCTGATGCTGGTTGCCCATCGCGTCATGTTTGAGGAAGGCGAGAAGCGCCGCGTCAAATTTGTCTTTTCAAAAATGCTCTCGCCCGAAGTGGTCAACGAATTGCTCGGCATGGAACAACTTTCGCTCGGTGGCGGCCGGCAGGAAGTTACAGTGTATTTCGCCGACGTGCGCGGATTCACCGAATTCACCGACCAAAGTCAGGCGAAGGTGCTGGAATACATCCGCGCGCACCGTCTGTCCGGCGCGGAGGCCGAGGCCGCCATCACCGAAGAAGCGCGCGAGACGCTGGAAACGGTGAATCTTTACCTCGGCGCCATCGCCGACACCATCAAGCGGCATAATGGCATTCTTGACAAATTCATCGGCGATTGCGCGATGGCGTTCTGGGGCGCGCTCGTGCCCAATCCGAAGCACGCCGCCGCCTGCGTGCGCGCGGCGATTGACGCCCAACGCGCCATTTACGGACTGAATCTGAAACGCGTCGAGGAAAACCAGAAACGCGAACTGGAAAACACGATGAGCGGCTCGGCGCGCCCGAAATCGAAACTGCCGGTTCTGATGCTCGGCAGCGGCATCAATACCGGCATGGCCACCGTCGGTTTGATGGGGTCGGACAAACACGGTTTGAATTACACGGTTTTCGGCCGCGAAGTGAATCTCGCCAGCCGGCTCGAAGCCGTGTCCGGCCGCAGCCGCATCATCATCAGCGGGGCGACTTACAGCCATTTGCTCCGCGACGATCCGGAACTGGCCGCGACGTGCATCGCCTTGCCGCCGGTGAAGGTCAAGGGGATTGTCGCGGAGGTGAACATTTACGAGGTCCCGTGGCGCCCGGCCGGCGCGTCGCCATTTGACGAGGAACTTTTTTCGGCCAAGCCGCCGGAAGGAACGTCGTTCACCGGCCTCATCCAGCGCGAAAGCCGGTGATAATTTTGAGTTTTGAGTTTTGAGTTTTGAGTTTATGCTCTTGCGCGGTCGAACATAAAACTCAAAATTAAAAGTTTAAAACTGGAAACAATGCGCACGGCAATTTATCCCGGCAGTTTCGATCCGCTGACCAACGGCCATCTGGACGTGATCGAGCGCGCGGCCAAATTATTCGACCGCGTCGTTGTGGCTGTCGCCAAAAACGACTCCAAGCGCCCGCTGTTCACGCTGGCCGAGCGGCTGGCGCTGGTGAAAACCGCCGTCAGCCATCTGCCGCACGTCGAGGCCGACAGTTTTGAGGGGTTGCTCATCGAATATGTCGCGCGCCAAAAGGCGCAGGCCGTCGTGCGCGGGCTGCGCGCCGTCTCGGATTTTGAATTTGAATTCCAGCTCGCGCTGATGAACCGCAAGTTGAATGACAGCTTTGAGACCATTTTCATGATGCCGAAGGACACCTATACTTTTTTAAGTTCGCGGATCGTGAAGGAAATCGCGCAGTTGGGCGGCGATGTCAGTTTGTTCGTGCCGCCGCACGTGAAAAGCGCGCTGACAAAAAAACTGAAGCGACGGAGAAAAACAAGGGGTTGATGGGTGATTGGATTGCTGGATTGTTGGAGAAAGGGGAAATCCCACGACCCCAATCTCCATCAATCCACTAATCCAACAATCCGCATCAATTCAACTTGCGTCTTTGCGCCTTTGCGTCCTTGCGTTAAATTGGTTTATGCTTTTGGTCAATCTACGCCATCTTGAAGCGCACGAAATCCATTTGGGTGGCGAACTGGCCGCCGCCGGACTCGATTTCTGCCTGCGCGACGAAATGATTCGCGCGGAGCAGCCGCTGCAATACGATTTGACCGTTGAAGAAATGGACGACGCGCTGCTCGTGACCGGCTCGTTGCAGTTGATTTTGGACTGCCACTGCGTCCGCTGCCTGAAAGCGTTCAAGCACCGGCTGATGCTTGAGGATTGGACCTGCCATTTGCCGCTGACCGGCGGGGAAAAGGTGCCTGTGAACAACGATTGCGTGGACTTGACTCCGTTCCTGCGGGAAGATATGCTCCTCGAGTTTCCGCAGCATCCGCTTTGCAAACCGGATTGCGTCGGATTGAAGAAGGGTCCGGCCCAAATAACCGGCGGGAGGGACAGATCAGCGTCCTCCGCCTGGGCTGAACTGGACAAATTGAAACTGTGATTTGAATTATGGGTGTTCCTAAACGCAAACCGTCAACGAGCCGGCAGCGCATGCGCCGCGCTTATAACAGCGTGCTGAAATTGCCGCAACTGGGCAAATGCCCGCAATGCGGCGAGCCCGCCATTCCCCACCGGGTCTGCCCGGCGTGCGGCTTTTACAAGGGCCGCCAGGTCTTGAGCGTCACGGCGGGCGCCTGATTTGTCTGTCAGTCCGCGGAACAGTTCCGCGTCATTCATCTATGCGAATTGCAGTGGATGTCATGGGCGGCGATCATGGTTGTGGTGTTGTCATTGCCGGCGTCAAAAAAGCCCTCGAGGACAACAAGAACATCACCGCCGTTTTCTTGGTCGGTCATCAGGCCGAAATTCACGCCGCGCTGCCCGAACGCGGCTTTCGCGACCATCGGGTGCGTGTCGTCCACGCCAGCGAAGTCGTGGAGATGGACGACAAACCCGCCAGTGCGCTCCGCAAAAAACGCGACAGCTCCGTCGCCCGTGCTGCGGAACTGGTCAGCGATGGCAAAGCCGATGCCCTGGTCTCGCTCGGCAATACCGGCGGCCTGTTCGCGGCGGCCACGTTCAAGGTCGGGCGCATCCCCGGCGTGGATCGTGGTTGCATCGCCACGGTTATTCCCCGGCAGGGAAGTGAATTTGTGCTGCTCGACGCGGGCGCGAACATCGAATGCAAGCCGCTGCACCTCGCCCAATTCGCAGTGATGGGCAGCGTTTATTCCCGCGAAGTGCTGGGCCGCAAAAGGCCGCGCGTTGGCATTTTGAGCATCGGCACCGAGGATTCGAAGGGCAATGAACTCACCCTGGCAGCCTTCAAGCTCTGCAAAAAACTGGATTTGAATTTCATCGGCAATGTCGAGGGGCATGATTTGTTCAAGGACCATGTGGACGTCGTCGTGTGCGACGGTTTCGTCGGCAATATTGTTTTGAAAACGTGTGAAAGTCTGGCGGTTGGGATGTTCTCGATGCTCAAGCGCGAATTGATGCACAACCCCAAACGGCAGATCGGCGCGTTTTTGGCCAAGGGCGCGTTTCAAACCATCCGCCGCCGGATGGACCCGGAGGTTCACGGCGGCGCGCCCCTGCTCGGCTTCAACGGCATGGTGTTCAAGGCGCACGCCTCCGCCCGCGAACGCGCCGTCGCCAGCGCGCTGCGCATCACCGCCGAGGCGGTGCAGCACCACGTCAACGAAATCATCGCCGTCGAAATCGCCCGCGCGAATGAAAAGATCGCCGCGGCGGAAGTTTCCGTTTCAGTATGAGCCCAAAATTCAAAAACCCGCGCGCCAAGTTCAATTTTCAAGGCCGCACCTGTTCCATCACCGGCGTCGGCGCGTATGTGCCGGAGCGAGTTTTGACCAACGCCGAGCTGGAAAAACTGGTGGACACGTCGGACGAATGGATCACCACGCGCACCGGCATCAAGGAACGGCGCATGGCGGCGAAGGATGAATTCACCTCCGACATGGCGGCGAAGGCCGCCCAGCGCGCGATGAAAATGGCTGGTGTCACCGCCAGCCAGGTTGATTTGATCATCGTCGCCACCATCACGCCGGACATGCCGTTCCCGGCGACGGCGTGCTTCGTCCAGCAGAAAATCGGCGCGAAGCGCGCGGCGGCGTTCGATCTCGAAGCCGCGTGCTCCGGTTTCATTTACGGCCTGGAAATCGGCCAGCAATTCATCATGTCGCGCACCTACGACACCGTGCTGGTCATCGGCGCGGAAAAACTTTCGGCCATCACCGACTGGCAGGATCGCAACACCTGCGTGCTGTTCGGGGATGGCGCGGGCGCGGCGGTGTTGCAGAACCGGGAAAATTCCCACGGCCTGCTGACGGCGGTGATGGGCGCGGATGGGGGCAAGGCGAACTTGCTGTTCATGCCCGCCGGCGGCAGCCGCTGTCCGGCCTCAAGAGATTCGGTGGACGCGCGCATGCATTTTCTGCGGATGGAGGGCAAGGAAACCTTCAAAAACGCCGTGCAGGCGATGTGCTCGGCGGCGCAGGAGGTCCTGCGCCGTTGCGAAGTGGACATTACCCGCATCAAGTGCGTCATTCCGCACCAGGCCAACCGCCGCATCATTGACGCGGTGGGCGAGCGCCTCGGCGCGACGCCGGAGCAGATGTTCATCAACGTCAACCGCTACGGCAACACCTCGGCGGCGTCGGTGGCCATCGCGCTGGACGAGGCGGTCGCGTCGGGGAAAATCCAGCGGGGCGATTTGCTGCTGCTCATCGTTTTCGGCGCCGGGCTGACGTGGGGCGCGGCGGTCATCGAGTGGTGAAACTAATTATTCAAATTGCTTTGGTTAATTTGACGGATTCCCGCAACGTGCTACTGTAGGGTGATTTTATGAGCGCAAAAAAATACGTCGGTGGCGGTTCGTTTGAACAACCCGTGACGGTGGAAGCGCGGCAGGCCAGTCTGGACCTGTCTGCCGACACCGTGGTCATCTGCAAAAACGGCATTGAATTTCGCAGCCCCACGCCCTTCAATCCATGGGCGGAAATGACCGTGGCGCTGCAACCGCCCGGCGGCGGCGCCCGGCTGCACTGCCACGGCGTGGTCATCGCCTGCTCCGGCAACAAGCACGCCGGCTACCATGTGGCGATGGTCTTCACCGGCCTGTCCAAACAGGCGGAGACCCGCCTGGCCTCGATGGCCCATTCGGAATTGGGCGCGCGCTGAACCGCGGATTTCCCGGCGGAATCATAATCGCCCGCGACGGATTCAGCTTTTTCGGCTTTTCCGAGGCTCGGATTTCTGCTTATCTGTGTCAGTTCAATTTTCCTGATTAAGACCGATTTTTATGCCAATCCAACTTCGAGACAAATCACAATGCCAATACGACCTGATTTCGCTCGGCGAAATCATGCTGCGCTTCGACCCGGGCGAGGGCCGCATCCGCACCGCGCGCCAGTTCAAAATCTGGGAGGGCGGCGGCGAATACAACGTCGCGCGCGGCCTGCGCCGGTGCTTCGGCCTGAAAACCGCCGTCTGCACGGCGTTCGCCGACAACGATGTTGGCCGGCTGCTGGAGGATTGTATTTTGCAGGGCGGCGTCAGCACCGAGTTCATCAAATGGATGCCGTTCGACGGTGTCGGTCGCGTCACGCGCAACGGGCTGAATTTCACCGAGCGCGGATTTGGCGTGCGCGGCGCGGTGGGAGTTTCCGACCGCGGCCACACCGCCGCGAGCCAGCTCAAGGCCGGCGATTTCGACTGGGACAAAATCTTCGGCAAAATTGGCGTCCGCTGGCTGCACACCGGCGGCATTTTCGCCGCGTTGAGCGACACCACGCCGCAGCTCGTCATCGAGGCGGTGAAAAAGGCCAAGCAATACGGCACGATTGTCAGTTACGATTTGAATTACCGCCCGTCGCTCTGGAAATCCATCGGCGGCCAGAAACGCGCGCAGGAGGTCAACCAGGAAATCGCCAAATATGTGGACGTGATGATCGGCAACGAGGAGGATTTCACCGCGTGCCTCGGCTTCCACGTCGAGGGCGCGGATGAAAATTTGCTGCACATTGACGTGACCGCGTTCAAGAAAATGATCGAGACGGCGGTGAAAACCTATCCGAATTTCAAGGCGACGGCCACGACGCTGCGCGCGGCGAAGACGGCCACGGTCAACGATTGGGCAGCCATTGCGTGGATGGACGGCAAGTTTTACGAGAGCCGGAAATATCCCGACCTTGAAATCTTGGACCGCGTCGGTGGCGGCGACAGCTTCGCGTCCGGTTTTATTTACGGCGTGATGACCTCTGGCGATCCGCAAAAAGCTGTGGATTACGGCGCGGCGCACGGCGCACTGGCCATGACGACGCCCGGCGACACCTCGATGGCCGACGTCAAGGAAGTCGAGAAATTGATGAAAGGCGGCGGCGCCCGCGTGCAGCGATAATCGTAGCGGCTCCTCGGCAGAGAGCCGCCATTTTCAGCCGCTCACATTTCCGCGATTGGTTGAGTGGAATATGGCGGCTTTCTGCCGAAAGCAGCTACGCAAAAAAATCAGGGCGCGGATTGCTCCGCGCCCTTTTCATTTGAGCTTTGAATTTCTAGCGTTGAATTCGCGCCGAGCCGCCTTTGGCGAACGCCTTGACCTGTTCCACGGTCGCCATGGTCGTGTCGCCGGGGAACGTCGTCAGCAGCGCGCCGTGCGCCCAGCCGAGTTTCACGGCTTCTTCGGGCGATTCGCCCGTCAGCAGGCCGTAAATGAAACCAGACGCGAAGCCGTCGCCGCCGCCCACGCGGTCACACACGTTCAATTCGCAAGTCGGCGAGGCGTAGGTCTTGCCGTCAATCCACGCCACGGCGCCCCAGCTATGATGGTTCGTCGAATGCACTTCGCGCAGCGTGGTCGCCACAATCTTGACCTTTGGATATTTCTTCACCACCTGATCCATCATTCCGAAAAACACGCTCGGATCGAGCTTGGACTTGGCGGCCACGTCCGGCCCTTTCAAGCCGAGTCCCTTTTGCAAATCCTCCTCGTTGCCGACCAGCACGTCGCAATTCTCGACGATGCTTTTCATCACCAACACGGCCTTTTCCTGGCCGCCCCAGATGTCCCAGAGCTTCTGGCGGAAATTCAAATCGAACGACGTGACCGCGCCCGCCGCCTTCGCCGCCTTCATGGCTTCGATGATCAATTCACCCGTAGTCTCGGAGAGCGCCGCAAAGATGCCGCCGCTGTGGAACCAGCGCACGCCCTGGCCGAAGATTTCCTTCCAGTTGAAGTCGCCCGGTTTGAGCAACGCGCCCGCCTCGTTGCTGCGGTTGTAGAACACCACCGGCGCGCGCACGCCGTGGCCCCGGTCGCTATAGACCGTCGCATGGTTCGGGCCGCGCACGCCATCGTGCTTGAACCGCTTGTAAAACGGCTTCACGCCCATCGCCCGCACGCGCTCGGCAATCATGTCGCCGATGGGATAATCCACCATCGCGGAGGCGATGCCGGTGTTCAGGCGGAAACAATTCGCCAGGTTCGCGGCGCAGTTGAATTCGCCGCCGCTGACGTGGATGTCGCAATGCGTCGCCTTGCGGAACGGGATGATGCCCGGATCAAGCCGGTTGACCAACGCGCCGAGGGACAGGAAGTCCAGCGCGCCCTTTTCGGAGATTTTCAAACCATATTTCATTTTTTTCCTTACGATTTAACTTACGATTTAAGATTTCTGACCATGACATTTCCCAAACAAAATATTCAAATGCTTGGGAGGCTTAATTGCCTGCCATCTTAACTAACAAAAGCGCCGCGGCTTGTCTGCAAAAAAATAAAGTTTTGAATTGTGAAACCCGGCGGTTTTCGGGAAAATCCCTTTGCTCTCCGCAAGCTTTTTGGAAAATTCCAGGAGTTTCGGAATTGGACGTAAGCTGATTTGAAACCGCTTGACGCTTCAATCGGGGAAATTGCGTTGGCGGCCAAAATTTGAGTGGTGTAAGTTAGACTTGGTTTATGCTGTATTTTGAACGTGGTTCCGTAGCCGACAGGCTTTCGTTGGACGACCTGCGCCAGGGGCTGTTTCAAGCCCTGGATCGCATCGGCCCGCGCAAACGGGTGCTGGTCATTCCGCCAGATTTCACCCGCTTCCATTCGCACGCCGGACCGTTGACGAAGCTCATTTACGATTACTACGGCGCGAATTTGACGGACGTCTTGCCCGCGCTGGGCACGCACACGGCGATGACTTCGGCGCAAATCGCGGAGATGTTCGCCGGCGTGCCGGAAAGCCTTTTCCGCATCCACAACTGGCGCACGGGCATCACCACCGTCGGCGAAGTGCCGGG
>Ga0182030_10014195_pt1 | contig 15756 bp, 16 predicted proteins | sample 812S3MmetaG_FD_121299 | JGI IMG/M metagenome (GOLD analysis project Ga0182030, IMG submission 121299) | Permafrost microbial communities from Stordalen Mire, Sweden - 812S3M metaG (Illumina Assembly) | ecosystem: Environmental > Terrestrial > Soil > Wetlands > Permafrost | place: Sweden...
AACGGTAAGCGCCGGCAGCGCGAACGCGACGCATGCGATCATGAGCACCCGAACGCGGTGGACCGCCCTCGCAGGCGCCCGCTCCCGCCTGAACAGGACTGTCCCGAGGGGCGAGCTGCTCGCCGGAGCTGGCAACGTGCGCGGTGCAACGGGCGCCCGCGCCGAATGGGCGCTCGATACCCGAGGTGAACGTCGGGAGGGTGCAGCTGCCGGCGCGGGTCCGCTCGGCGCACCGAGGTGGAGGGCCGGCGTCTGCTCTAGTGCGTCCATCGATGCCCTGTGCTGTCAGTTGCGAGGGCCGGATGATTCTCTGCGCGTGGCGGCGCGGACGGCTCCAGGTCCGGCGTTCTCAAGGCCGTCCCGCGTGTTCTACGCGGCGCCCGGGGGTGACTGCGCGCGGAGCGGGTCATCGGGCGCGCAGGCCCGCCGCGGGTGTCGGGGAGAGCTGTGAAGCGGCCACGTTGGAGAGCTCGGTGAGGCCTCTAAAGCCAGCCTGCAGGATGTCGTTCGCTCCCGTGAGAGCGAGCACGTTGATGGTCACCTGTCCGGTCAGCGGGAACGCCGTTCGCAGTCCGACCAGGCCAAGCGCACTCCACGTGCCGGCGCAGCGGGTACATGTGAGCAGCTCTCCGACGGCCCTCCGCATCCCCCGCCCGGCCGGTTCAAGCGGGCGATGGTCGGCGCTCTCAACGACGAACGGCTCTCGAAGCCAGGTGGAGATGCGCTCCTTTGCGAGCACGTCGGCGAGCGCGAACGTCGCGAGCGCCAGCACCGGAAGCTCGGCGCGCGAGATGCCGGCTGCTCCTGTACGCCCCCGCCTCGCGGTCAGTGCGAATACGCCTGCGAGAGCCGACGAGAACACGGCCTCGAGAACCAGGTAGTCGACCGAGTTCGTTATCGCCTTGCGCTGGCCCCGGCGAGCCCTCATCTCGCGCCCGTTGTCCCGATCCGCGCCGTGGCCCGGTGCGCGTGTCTCGCTGCCCACCTCAGGCACGCCGTTCTCTGCCCCCAGCCGGAGACGCAGGAGCAGTTCCGACCCGTGCCACCCCGCGGGGCATGTCAAGCCTGACCGCCCGCGCGCCGAGGACACACAGGCACCGGCGCGCGGCATGTGGCCCCGGCGCGGGCGTCCGTCCTCGCACGCATTCCGGTCGCACCCGTTCGCGGCTGCGGCTCATGGTGTGACCACGATGTCGTTGACGACGCGCTCCATGCCCGGGGCCGACGCGGCGGCCCGACCAGCCGTCCGCCACTGCGCGAGCGAGTGCACGCGGCCTCTCAGGTGGACGGTCCCGTCGGTGGATGTGACCCACACCGAGCGGGCATCGACATCGGCCATGCGTCCGATGGCCTCGTGCACGCTCTTTCGCACGTCGGAGACCCGCGGATGCGTCGATTTGACCGCGATCAGGTTGTTGATTCCTCGAATGCCCACCAGGTAGCGAATCGCCCGTTCGGCCTCGATGCTCTGGAACGTCCACTCGACGGTCCCGCGCAGCGTGACGAGTCCATGGCTGACGTCAGCCTTTACCATGTCCGGGATCGCGCTGCTCCATCTCATGATGCGCGTTATCTCTTCGGAGATCTCCTCATCGTCGCGGGTGCTCGAGTCCGGGAGGTTGACCGCGATCTCGTCGGTCACCACGCGAACTCCGTACACGCGCTCGGCCGCGCGCACCGCCGCGAGACGCTCGCCGTAGCTGTGGACCCCGCCGGAGAGAGTGACCGCTCCGCCGTGCGCCTCAACGGCAACCGTGTGCCCAGAGATCTTCGGATCCCAGTCGAGCTCATGTGTTACCGAGCGGCGCATCCTGTCGTCGCTCTCGTCACCGATCATGTTGTTCTCCTCTTGTGTGTTGAATGTCAAGGCTCGGCTTGGGGTCAAGCTGGGAGGCCAGACGACGGGGCACCGCTCCCGCGGCGGGCGCCCTCGTGCCCCACAGCCGCCCTGGCGGCCTGGGCCACAGCGGCGGGCGACGCCAGGCCGTCCGGCGTGCCCCACCGCACCGGGCCGGCGCTCGGCGCGCCGGAGAGCAATGCGGGCGGCTCAGACGCGCGGCTGCCCGCCGCGCGACGATCCGGCGCCCGACGGGGCATGAGATTCAGAGTGGGCGCTGTGACTCCTGACGGATGGACGTGTCCTCCATCGCCACTCATTGGTGCCGCCCGGCGTGGCCAGGATGCTCCGCGGCGTTCGGACGTCCCGTGAGATCGAGCCTGCCGCCATGTTGAAGAGCGACGGCTGTGCGCCGTTCCTTCTGATCAGCGTCGGCGGCAATGCGACAGAGAGCCCAGGACGGCGTCACGATCGCCAGGACCACCACTGCGGCGATAATCACCGCCATGCCGGCAGTTCCATCGCGCCGAACCGAGCAGCATCTCGGGAGCGCCGGCGCCCGCCCGTGCAGGCCAGCCTCTCTAGCTCGTCGAGCTTGACGGGCCGCCGGGTCTGCGGGTCGTCCTTCGCCAACTCGAAGACCTGGGTCAGGTGGATGCCGGGTCGTGTCTCACCGGCGATGAGGGTCCGGACGTCGCGCTCCCGATCGCGTCGGCACTCCACGGCGAAGCATGGTGATCCCCGATGGCCTCTCGCTTGACCCCGAGCAACGGGGGGACGCTGGTCCTGCCGCAGGGGGTCGGCGGCAGGACCAGCGCTGTGAGGGTCAGACGCCGGCGGCGCGAGGGGACGGGCGCTCGCCAGCCCACGGAGCGAGGGATGCCCCAGGGTGCCCGCCTGACCACATTGTTTGAGCGCCAACGGAGCACCGACGTCACCGCAATCGACGTCGTGCGCTGCGAGCGCCCGCGTCAAACGTCGCTGCTCCTCATGTTGGGTCACCGCGACCTCCAGGCTTGTTGAACAAGTGGAAGTCAGGCTGCGCTGCCGGGCCGTCTGGGCCGACGTCGCATGGGTGCCCTCCGTGAATGCATGCTACTCGCTTTCAGCTGCAACTAGCGGTGCGCGGTGATGATCGGGGCGAGCAGGGTGCCGGGACCCCACCCCGCAGATGACGCCCCTGAGCTTCGGTGCCGGCGTCGAGGGTTCCTTGGCCCGGCCCCTTCCACGGAGTGCCCAGTCGACAGAGCGGGCTGGGTGCCAGCCCAGGGGTCCTCACGACGCGGCGAAGTCCGTTCCCTCACCGAAGCCCGTGGTTGGGTGACGGTGGACGACGAGGCACGCGATCACGGTGGCCGCCGCCGCGATCGCTATCGCGATGTAAGGGAACAGGCTGTATGGAGCGGGCTGCCCCGGCTTGAACAGCTCCGCGAACGGGATGACCAGCACGAGCGCTCCGAGGGCTGGCATGAGGACATGCCGGACGGCCGAGAAGCGCTCGCGGTGTCGACGCCACATGAAGAGCGGCAGCGAGAGCATCATCAGCACGTACACGAACAGGATCACGATCGTCCCCATGGTGGAGCACTCGGCATAGAGGCCGACGGGGTTCGTGGACCCGGTGTCCGCGCCGACGATGTGGGCCAGCCACCAGATCGCGATGATCGCCAGGCCGCCGCATGCCATCAGCAGCAGCGCGTTGACGGGCGTCTCAGATGGCTCTCGGACGCGGCCGAGCCACGCCGGGAGTAGCCCGGATCTGCCCCCATCGAACAGCATGCGCGCCTGCGAGTTCGCGCCCGCGATGAGGGTCGCCAGCACGGAGACCGTTCCCGTGAGCCACGCCAGGATGGCGGCCCCGCCGAGGTACCTGTCGGCCACGGCCAGAAACGGGATGGAGGATCGGCCGATCGAGGAGACGTCGTAGCCGAAGCCGGTCACGGTCGCGTAGGCGAACGTTACGAACAGGACGGCGCCGATCGCGACCGATACGTAGATGGCCCTCGGGATCGTGCGCTTCGGGTCGCGGGCCTCCTCCGCCAGGGCAGGGCCGTTTTCCCAGCCGATGAACATGAAGAGCGCGAGCGGGAACCCCGCGGACAGGCCGGCGAGGCCGCCGGTGAGGTGAGAGGGCGAGAACGGCACCGCTGACAGGTTGGCGCTCTGGTCGATCAGAACGACGATGCAGACTGCGAGCATCACCACCACCTGCACCATGACCGCGAGGGCGACCGTCGCGGCGGCGAGCTTTACGCCGCGCGTCGTCAGCCAGATGGCGGCGATCGTGAGCGTGAGGCTGATCGGCTCCCAGGGCGGGTGAAGGGATGTGTAGTGGGCGAGGGTGAGCGCCACCATCCCGCCGGACATGGTGAACACGCCCGCGATGGCGACGGTGTAGCCCACCGCCACCAGCAGCGCCGTCACGACCCCGGCCCTCGAGCCCAGCGAGGTCTCGACATAGGTGATGAAGCTCCCGGCCGAGGGCTCGGCCTTGGTGAATTCCACAGCCGTGAAGGCGAGCAGCGCAACGGCCAGCGCTGCAGCCAGGATCGTCAGGGGAGCGGCAACGCCGGCCGTGACCGCGATCACCCCGAAGGCGAAGTAGAAGTTTTCCCCAAGCCCGATGTTGGCGACGGTCGACGCGGTCACCTCGCGTGGGCCGAGCTGGCCCGCCTTCAGGTGCTCCCCGTCACCGCTCAACGGGCTGGGGCGGTCCTGCCGCCTGCTCCTACGCTCGCGGCCGGAATCACGCCGCGCCCGTTACAGCATGAGCACTGCTGGGTTGCCCGGGCCACCGGGCAAGTATGCAGCGCTGGCGAAGCGGCAGGCTCCTCCCTGCTCCTGCGCCGCCCCCGCGGCGTGCCCGCGTGATCTCCGGGCCGAGCGCGCCCTGCGCTCAGCGCTCGTCCCGATCAGGCGGCGGCGGTCCCTGCGTGCGGCATCTGAGGCGGCGTGAGCATGAACAGCTCGATCTCCATGTCCGGCCCCACATGGTGGTTGGAGATGAACGCGAGGACGCCGCGTCCAGAGAGCCGCTCGACCTCCGCGATGAACCGCTGCTGCATGGCGTCCTGGAAGGTGCTCCTCGTTTCCTGGACGACGGTGCTCTGCTGCAGCTCGATCATCGTCTTCTCGACATCGGTGTAGACGCCGCCCATGACGCACGCGAGAAGGTCGCCGCCGAGCAGCAGCGTCTTCGCGGTTATGGGAGCGCGGTGGTGGTAGCGCTTATGCAGCGTCACCATCGAATCCGTCACGGCCTCGAGCAACTCATCGCCGGTCAGTGGAGCCGTCGGGACAGGCACGTTTGCCTTCTCTCTCGTCCTCCGGGGCTGGCTGCGCGCGCGAGGCGAAGGGCGCTGACCCGACGTGCGAACTGCCTCGATCCTAGCGCTCGCGCCAGCCGCTGCATTGTGCGGCAAATGTGAAGGCCGCGGCCGCTTCGGTGCGGTATCTTTGTGCGCGGAGGGCATTTCTGGTGGGGTCGGCGGATTGCACGCCGGCAACACTGCCTGACTTCCGAGTGTTCATCTGACACCGGAGGTCGTATGTCCCGCGAAGTGCTCCTCGCAGCTTCAACAGCGCGCCAAGCGCCGCCGTGTGGGGCGTCGGTCGGCCCGACGTTCCTGTGCTCGTGGACGGAGCGTCCACCTGACGCCTCCGGTCGCCGCCTGAGAACCGGTCCGGGAGCCGCGGGGAGCGCGCAGCCGCTGCAGGGAGAGCGCTGCGAGCTCGAGCTGAGGGCCTGCAGCATCGTGCTCGACATGCTCGCCCTCGCGCTGATCGAGCGGGCGGACGTCGAGGGGTTGGTGGCCACCGGTGTGCGCGCCCGGCGGGCACTTTCCCGCATCGGCCACACGCCGGCTGTTCCGCCCGTCGACGAGCCCGTAGCCACGCCGGCCCAGCTTCTCCTGGCGGTCGCCGAACGGGAGCTGGCCCGATGAGCGTCGCATCGGCCGCCGTCGCTGTTCCGGCCGTCGCGGCGTCACCTCTCGCCGATCCGCTTCCGGTGATCGCGAAGCGTAACTTCATCAGCTGGCGGACGATGATGTTCATGACGGTGGCGGTGGTGTGCAGCCTGCGCGCCGCGCCGACGATGGCCGTGTACGGCCTGGCGTCGATCGTCCTCTACGCCGTCCCGGCGATCGTTTTCATGATCCCGCAGACGCTGGTGTCCGCCGAGCTCGCGTCGGCGTGGCCTGGCGGCATCTACCGCTGGGTGACGGAGGCTTATGGCCCGAAACTCGGTCTGCTCGCGATCTGGTGCCAGTACGCGATGACGATCTTCTACTACCCGGCGATGCTCGCCTATGTGGCCAGCACGTTCGCGTATGTGATCAACCCGAACCTCGCCAGCAGCGGGCTCTTCACGGCGGTCGTGATCGTCAGCGTCTACTGGCTTGCCGTGCTCGTCTCCGGTCGCGGCATGAAGGCGGTGTCCGGGCTCTCGAGCGCGGGCGCCATCGTCGGCACTCTCATTCCCGGCATCGTGCTGGTTGGGATGGGTGCCGCGTATCTGATCGGCGGCCACGCCTCGGCCGCTCCGCTGCACGTGCACGACCTGCTGCCGGCGTGGGCAGGTGTCGCGAGCCTGGTGCTGATCGTCAACAACTTCCTCTCCTACTCCGGGATGGAGATGAACGCGGTGCACGTCTCCGAACTGAAGGACCCGAAACGTGAATTCCCGAAAGCGATGTTCGTCGCGGTCGGGATCATCATGCTCGTGTTCATCCTGCCCGCGCTGGCGGTGTCGTTCATCGTGCCCGCGAGCGATGTCAGCCTGACCGCCGGCGTGATGCAGGCCTTCACGTCCTTCTTCGGCTACTTCGGGGTCTCCTTCCTGGTCTCTCCCGTCGCGATCCTGATCATCCTGGCGATGCTCGGCGGGATGCTCGCTTGGCTTGCGGGCCCATCGACGGGCCTGCTGCTGATCGGCCGCGAGCAGGGATTCATCCCGCCCTACTTCCAGAAGCTGAACAAGCGCGGGATGCAGATGAACATCATGATCTGGCAGGGCGTCGTGACGTCGATCATCGCCTGCCTGTACGCGTTCATCCCGGCTGTCTCCAATGCGTACTGGATTTTTGAGGTGATGACGACGCAGATCTATCTGATCGTTTATCTGCTCATGTTCATGGCGGCCGTGAAGTTGCGCGCCGACCAGCCCGAGCGCCCTCGCGGGTATCTCACACCGGCGCTGAGGTGGATGTGCGGGATGGGCTTCGTATCGACGATCGGCGCGTTCGCGATCGGCTTCGTGCCGCCTTCGCAGTTCCACAGCGGCGGCACCCTCGTCTACATCCTGCTCGTGGCGGGCGGCGTCGGGATCATGGGGCCGGGCATCCCGCTGCTGCTCGACAGGTACAAAAAACCGCACTGGAAAACCGCAGCGTCGAGCACCGGCACCGAAACCCGGGTGGCCACGACCATCGCCCCGAGCGGCACACAGGCGGTGTAGGCGATGCCCGCACAGGCCATCTCCAGCGTCCCGGTCGGTGAAAACCCGATCCCCGAGCGGCACGCCTTCCACCACGACAACCGTCCGCTGATGGCGATAATCACCGCGCTCGTGATCGCTCTCATCGCTGTCTGCCTGATCGCGTTCAACCAACCCAACGACAACGCCGCCGCCAGGGCGAAGGCCGTCAAGCTCGAGGCCCTGCTGCGCGCCGAGGGACTGCCGCTCCCAACCAGCCTGACCGTCTTCAGCAGCTCGCTGGGCACCAACGGCGGTGTCGTCTGCGCGGCCTCGGGCTACAACCTGACGGACGCGATCCTCAACCAGCAAAACAGCGCCAGCACCGGCGCGAAGACGGGCAGCGTGCTCCCAGTCGAGAAAGCGGTGCTCAACGGTCAGCTCGCGATCATCCAGGTGTACTGCCCGGCCAGGGCACCGGCGTTCATCAAGCACTTCGGCGGCTACAAGCTGTACGACCTGACCCCCTGATGAGCGCGACCGCCTCAAGACCGGCGGCGGTGAGCACCCGGGGTAAGAAGATCGGACTGATACCCGTCCTCGCGTTCGCGGTCGGCGCGATGATCGGCGGCGGCGTCTTCACACTCTCGGGCACCGCGATCAACCGCGCCGGGCCGGCAGCGCTCCTCAGCTACGCGATCGCCGGTGTCATCATGCTGCTCTCAGCGCTCTCGTCGGTCGCGATCGCGACGCGGGCAAAGCAGGGCGAGTCGGGTTTCGCCCCTGTGACCGACCTGCTGGGCCGCCCTTGGCGCTTCCTGGTGATGTGGGGCTTCTACCTAAACGCCTTGCTGATGGTCGCGTTTCTCGCGGACTCGTTCGGGGTCTACCTCCACAGCTACTTCCTCAGCGGGGTCGGCGCGACCGTGGCGGGCGTCCTGTGCATCGCGCTGCTCGTCGCGCTCAACCTCGGACCCGCTGTGTGGGTCGGGCGCGCCGAGAGCTGGGTCGTCGCGGTGAAGATCGGCCTGCTCCTGATCTTCATCGGCTGGGGCCTGGCGGCGCTCTCTTTGAGCCACTTCAAGCCGTTCGCGCCGCACGGCGCCGGCCCGGTCCTCTCGACCAGCGCGCTGCTGTTCACCGCCTACACGGGCTTCAACGTCGTGACCAACATTCTCCCGTCGGTGCGCGACCCCGTCAGGACGGTGCCGCGGGCGATCATCGGCGCCGTGCTGATCTCGATCGTGATGTACCTGCTGGTCGTGGTCGCGATGATCGACAGCGGCATCACGCACTTCGGCCTGGCGGGCGTGAGCCAGGCCGCCCAGGCGCTGATGGGCAACTGGGGCGGGCAGATGATCGCGTTCGCGGCTTGTCTCTCCACGCTCTCAGGCGCTAACGCCCTGCTGCTGGGCGGCAGCGAGATAGCACTGCGCCTCGTCGCCGACGAGGACATCCCCGCGGTCCTCGGCAAGACCACTAGGGCCGGCTTCCCCTGGATGAGCGTGGGCCTGATCGGCATCGTCGCCCTGATGCTCGTCCTGTTCACGAGCATCATCAGCGTGATCGTGCTCGGGAACATCACCGCGCTCGTGGCGATGCTGATCGTGAACGTCGCCGCCGCGGTGCTCGCCCGCCGCGGCTCCCCGGGGGTAGGGTTCCGGATACCCGGTGGTCCGGTGCTCCCGGTCATCGCCGTTCTCGCGTGCCTTACGCAGTTCGTCTCCTACGACCCCACCGACCTCCTCGCGGCCGCCACCTCGATGGGCCTCGGGCTCGCGCTCTACTACCAGCGCGGGCGCGGCAGGCACATGTTTCCAGATGATGCCCTCGACAGCATCAGGGAGGCGATCTACCAGCGCGAGACGCCTCTCGCTCGCGCGCTGCGCCACCCCTTCCACCGTCATCCACTCGAGCGCCAGCAGGCGCTCTCCCCTCAGACAGACAGGAGCAGCTGATGTCCTCCGAGACGCTTCGCAGCAAGATCACCGACCTGATGGGCCAGGCAAAGCGCGACCTGGGCGAACTCGTGTCCTGCCGCTCGGTGGCAGACCCGAAGCAGCAGCCGCCGGAGCAGTGCGCGATGGCCGCGGACTGGATCGTGAAGGCGTTCACCGACGTCGGCCTGCAGGAGGTGGCCAGGGCCACGACGCCCGACGGCAGCGACTGCGTGCACGGTCATGCTCCGGGCCCGGACGGCTCGCCCACGGTGCTGCTGTACTGCCACTACGACGTGCAGCCCGCCCTCGGCGCGGACGCCTGGCGCACACCGGTATGGAGTCTCACCGAAGGGCAGGACGGCCGCTGGTACGGCCGCGGAACCTCCGACTGCAAGGGCAACATCGTCGCCCACCTCACGGCGCTGCGCGCGCTGAAGGCACTGGACGGAACCTTCCCCGTCAACCTCAAGCTGATCGTGGAGGGATCCGAGGAGCAGGGCACCGGAGGCCTGGAAAAGTTCGTGCCGGAGAACACCGAGCTGCTCAGGGCCGACACGATATGCATGGTCGACACCGGCAACGCCGCGGCCGGGCAGCCGACCCTTACCACATCCCTGCGCGGTATCACTAGCGTCGATGTCACGCTCGAGGCACTGGGCAACGCGATGCACTCCGGCATGTTCGGAGGTCCGGCGCCCGACCCCGTCGCCGCCATGATTCAGATCCTCGCCTCGCTGCACGACGCCGACGGGAACACCACCGTCGACGGACTGACCAACGACGGAACGTGGCAGGGCGCCGGCTACCCCGCCGACCAGTTCCGCGGCGACGCGCACGTGCTCGACGGCGTCTCGCTCGCCGGCAGCGGCTCGGTGGCGGACATGCTGTGGGCGCGCTTTGACGTGACCACGATCGGCATGGACATCCCTGGCGTCGACGAATCGGCCCCGGCGATACAGGCCTCCGCCCGGGCCCGTGTCTCGCTGCGCATGCCGCCGGGCACCAGGGCCGCCGACGCCCGAGCCGCGCTCAAGGAACACCTGCGCTCGCGGGTGCCCTGGAACCTGCGCTGCACGATGCAGGACCGGGAGAGCGGCGACCCGTTCACCGGCGCGCTGGCCGGGCCCGGCTACGACGCGCTCAAGCAGGGCCTTGAAGAGTCCTACGGCAAGCCGCTGGCAACCGAGGGCCAGGGCGGATCGATCCCGCTCTGCAACGTGCTGCAGAACACCTACCCGGACGCCGAGATCATGCTCTACGGCGTCGAGGAGCCCCGGTGCCTGATCCACGCCCCCAACGAGAGCGTCGACCCGGCCGAGATCGAACACATCGCCCTGGCAGAGGCGCTCTTCCTGCGCAACTACGGAGCAGACGGCGCCGGGCTGTGACACAGAAGCCCGCCGCACATACAAAGACGTTCAACGTGAGCGTGGCCCGGATGCCTCGGGCCACGCCACAGGAAAGGCAGAAGAAATGGTCGTATACGTGACCGCCGGACTTATCGTCGTCGCGCTCGTTCTCGTCGCCAGCTCGGTCCGCATCCTCAAGCAGTACGAACGTGCAGTCGTCTTTCATCTCGGCCGCGTCAGGGACGGCGCGCGCGGGCCGGGACTGATCCTGTTCGTGCCGTTCATCAACCTCGTTCACCGCGTCTCCCTGAGGATCGTGACGCTTCCGATCCAGTCTCAGGGGATCATCACCAGCGACAACGTCAGCATCAACGTCTCCGCCGTTGCCTACTACCGCGTCGCGGACCCCGTCCGCTCGGTGGTCGCCATCGAAAACGTCGAAGACGCGATCAGCCAGATCGCACAGACCACCCTGCGCTCGGTGGTGGGACGCCACACGCTGGACGAGACGCTCTCCGAGACCGACAAGATCAACACGAACATCCTGAGATCCTCGACGTGCAGACCGAGGAGTGGGGCATCAAGGTCACGACCGTCGAGCTGAAGGACATCCAGCTCCCGGACTCGATGAAGCGCGCGATGGCGCGCCAGGCCGAAGCCGAGCGCGAGAAGCGCGCCAAGATCATCGCCGCCCAGGGCGAGGCGCTCGCCGCGGGAGAGCTCGCGCGGGCCTCGGACGTGATGATGGAGCACCCGCTCGCTCTGCAGCTGCGCAACCTGCAGACCCTCGTGGAGATAGCCGTCGCCAAGAACTCCACGGTCGTGTTCCCGGCACCGCTGATGAGCACGATCCAGGAGCTCGGCGCATTCCTGAAACGCGAGAGCCTCGCCGCCGGCGAGAGCCTCGCCCCGCCGATGCCGTTCGCGGCGCCCAACGGAGCCGTCACCGACTAGCCCTCCATCGCTACGATCAACCGATCGTCACATCGTCCGCAAACCAGCCGCCTGTGGATTGAGCCCGCAGGACGACATCTCAGCTCCCCGCGCGCGCGGAGAGGTGCTGACCGCGATCTCGGACGGCATGGTCGCGCTGCTGAAGGAGTTCTACGGCCGCGGACCGACGCGGACCAAGTCCTACTACGAGGACGACCTGGTGGTCTGCGTACTGCGGGGAGGCTTCTCACGCGTCGAGCAGACGCTTCTGGAGGGAGGCCGCGGCCCGGCGGTGATCGAGCAAAGGATGGCCTTCCAGGAGCTGATGCGAAAGCGCTTTGAGGCGGTCATCGAACACGCCACCGGGCGCAAGGTGATCGGGTTCATGAGCGGCAACCAGCAGCACCCCGACATGATGTGCGAGGTCTTCGTGCTCGCGCCCACCGACCTGGTCGACGACCACGAGCTGGCAGACACCCAGCCACTGCCGGCTCAGCGCTGAACATCGCCAGGCCGGTCTTGGGCGTGACCAGGAAGTCGGCCTCGTAGACGGTGATTTTCCGAGCCCCGCCCGACGGCCAGATTGTGCTGTTTTGCGTATTTAGTGATGCGCCCGAGTGGACTCGAACCACCGCGGGGAAATTTCCCCACGAGGCCCTCAACCTTGCACAGAAACTGTAGATGCGTCCGCCGGCGTTCAGAACGTCCGTACCGTCAGCGAATCGGACGCATCGGACGCATCGGACGATCTGGACGTTGCCAGAGTGTTGCCACGACGGGACGCGACGACGATCGACCCCTTGCAGCCCTTCCGGAGCGGTCGACTGGGGCGTCCTGGGTGCTCCGGGGGCAGGTGGCGGCCTGCCTGCGTGTCGCCCGCTGGCCAGCAGTCAGCGTCGTGGGCCGTACGCCTCGAGGAAGACTGTGGTCGTGGCTCTGGCGTGACGCGCGAGCTCGGCTTTGGTCGCGCCGGAGTCGTTGCCTGTGAACATCGCTCGGTTGATGGGGATCCACAGCAACATTCCGACGAAGTGGTTCGCCGCCATCGTTGCGTCGGGAACGTCTAGGAGTCCTTCGGCGGAGAGTCGGGCGAACGCTGCGGCCATCGCGGCGAGTGCCTGTTCGAACCCTGCCTCATACCATTTCGTGCCGAGGTCGGGGAAGCGGTCGGCACTCGCGATGATCATTCTCCGCAGGCGCAGAACACGAGGCTGCATCAGGGCGGTGATAAACGAGCTGGCGAGCCGGCCGAGATCGCGCTCGAGGTTCTCGGTGTCGCTCAACGCGTCCGTAATTAGCGAGACGATCTGGTTGACGTCCTCTGTGGTGGCGAGCACGATCTCCGCAAATAGCGCTTCCTTATCTGCGAAGTGCTTGTAGACGGTCTGCTTGGAGACCTCCGCGACGGTCGCGATCTCGTCCATGTTGGTGTTGTCGAAGCCTTTGGCGAGGAACGCTGCGGTGGCTGCTTCGATGATCTGCCGATGCTTGCGGGCCGATCGCCCTTCTTCGTTCGACTGCATCACGTCCTCCGACTAATCACACTAGACAGTCCAGTTCCGTTAATGGTACCATACGGTCTAGTTCCGTTGTGGGCGGTTTGGCCCGCACAACATCAACAAGGCGAGAGGGAGCAACGAAATGAGAATCGAGGCTTATTTGTTCTTCCCCGGCACCGCCGAGGAGGCGATGGGGTTCTACCGGGACGTCTTTGGCGGCGAGCTGACGATAACCAGGCGTGGAGACGTCGATCCGAGCGCATCGGACGCCGAGAAGGACCAGGTCATCAATGCCATCCTTCACAGCCCGGATCTTGCGCTACGCGCCAGCGACGCGCCAAACGCGACACGCGAGAAACAGAATCGCGTCGCACTCTCCGTGATGGGCGCTGACGAGGGCAGACTGCGCGCGGTGTTCGACGCGCTCGCCGCAGGCGGGACCGTCGATGCGCCCCTGGAACGGCAGTTCTGGGGAGACACGTTCGGCGCCCTCACCGACCGCTACGGAATCAACTGGCAGGTCAACATCGAGGCCCAAGGGGCGTAGAAGCCGCCAGCTCTCGACCGGGACGCTCCCGTGTCCGGGTCGAGAGCTGAGGTTCGCCGCTCGCCGGCAGCCTTGCCGTCGCCGCGTGGAGCTCCCGGCTTCATCTTCCCGTCAAGCGTGGCGGGCCGCCTCGACCGAGAGGAACGCATCACCATGAACTCTGGAGAGTCACCGCGCTGGCCAAACGCCGGCCCAGCGTCGTATTTTCCCTCAATTGAAAAGAAGTACGGCCGCTCGATCGCCGAATGGCAGGCCATCATCCGGGACTGCGGGCCGGCGAAGCACATGGTCATCGTCACCCACCTGAAGTCCGAATATGGGATGGGGCATGGTCATGCCAACGCGATCGTAGGCTGGACCCTCGCCGGGAACCTCGCGTAAGGCAAACCACCGACAACGCCGCCACGCGGCGCAACACAAAGGCACTCAGGTGTTTGCACGCCATGCGACCGCAGCGTGTTGGACTTCGGGCGGCGGGCAGGGCGCAACCCGGAGCTATCGCAAGCGGCTGAGCGGGGGCGGAGTACACAATACGGTACACTCGGTCTGTGGCAAAGACGGTGCCAGTTCGTGAGTTCCGGGCACATCTCAGCACCTTGCTGAGCGACGTAGCTGATCGCCGCGATCACGTGCTCGTGACTCGCAACGGCAAGCCGGCTGCTGCGCTTGTCCCGATCGACGAGTACGACGCTCTCGAGGAGACGGCTGAGATTCTCTCGGACTCTGAGACGCTCGTTGCGATCGAGGCGGGTCTGTCCGAGATCTCACGTGGAGAGGTACTCAGTCTCGCTGACCTACGCGCAGAGCTCGACGAGCTTCGCTCCACCCGCTGATCGGTGGCGCACGTCGTCCTCGCTCGCCGCGCCCGCGGCGAGGTGCTCGAGCTCAGCTGGCCGATCATCGAGGCTGTAAGTGCCGCGTTAGGTCTCCTCGAGCGCGATCCACTGGCAGGCCACGTCCTGCGCGGGCGACTCAGGGGACTTCGCTCGTTTCGCGTCGGAACCTATGGGATCATCTACCAACTGGCGGAGTCCGACCGGACAGTCCGCGTACTCGCGACTAGGCACCGCTCGATTGCGTACCGCAATGACCCCAGGTAGGGCACCGAGCACGCCCTCCCGAGTCCCGTCTGAGCCGTGACGTAGCTTGGCGCACCTGCCGGATTGCAGGGCGCTGCACATGCCCCCGAGTGGACTCGAACCACCACGCGGAGCTGCCGTTTCGTCCCAGGCCGGGCGTACGGTCGAAGGCGTGCCAAAGACCTACCGGGAGGTTCGACGGGCGCTCGCCGACGCCGGCTGGCAGGTGGTGCGGCAACGCGGCTCGCACGAGGTATGGCCGCATCCAAATCGGCGTGAGCGGATAGTTGTCGCAGGCAGGCAGAGCGACACCGTGCCCGTGGGGACGCTCGGTAGCATCAGACGAGCAGGCGGCCTTGAGGAGCTGCGATGAGCGAGTACGTCGTGATCTACGAGAAGTCCGATGACGGCGGTTGGGGAGCGTATCTGCCTGACCTTCCGGGTGTGGTGGCGCTCGGCTCGTCGAGTGCGGCGGTCTCAGAGCGCATCAGAGAGGCCCTCCGCGCCTACGCAGAGGATCTGCACGAGCGCGGCGAAGAACTGCCGGCGCCCCATCACTCGGCGGGCACGGTCGCTGCGTAGGCGCCACACGGTCAGCGTGCGGGCTGCAACGCCGACCGCATGCACCTAAGTGGACACTACTCAAACCATTCGCCAGCGTTTTCGGGCATTCTCGACGCGTTTCCGGCGGGTCTTCCGGACCGGGGTGGCCACGATCGACCTGTGCCTGAGGCTCGTGCCGGCAACGGCGTGATCCAGAGAGCCGTCATCAGGGTCATGAGGGACGCTGATCGCCCGATGGATGTGGGGGACGCGCATATCGCCGTCGAAGGGCTCCTCGGATATCGCGTCTCTCGCGATTCGGTCAACAGCTGCCTTTCGAGCGGCGCCCGTGGAGTGCGGCCCAACTTCCAGCGCGTCGGGCCGGGTCGCTACCGGCTCATCCGCGCTGCCTGACGACAGTCGCGGCACCATCGCTACCGGCCGTCCTCGAAAGCAGGCATCAGCCGACCGCCCGGCGAGACGCTCGCAACTCGTCTCTATGAAGGAGGGCCGGTTGTCAAGTAGCGGTCTGTAGTTGGGGTCGTTCTCCTCTCGGGACTGGTTTTGGAGCGACGCTCATGTCTCTATGGCCTCCTCGTCGGGAGGATCAGGC
>Ga0182030_10014196_pt1 | contig 15755 bp, 14 predicted proteins | sample 812S3MmetaG_FD_121299 | JGI IMG/M metagenome (GOLD analysis project Ga0182030, IMG submission 121299) | Permafrost microbial communities from Stordalen Mire, Sweden - 812S3M metaG (Illumina Assembly) | ecosystem: Environmental > Terrestrial > Soil > Wetlands > Permafrost | place: Sweden...
CCCGGCGGGGCGGGGACGCCCATCTCCTCGGCGAACTCACGCTCCGCGGCGGCGAGGGGGTTCTCGTCGCCGCGGTACTCGCCCTTGGCGATCGACCAGGCGTGCTCGTCCTTGTTCTTCCAGAACGGTCCGCCCGGATGGACGAGCATGACCTCGATCTCCCCGGGGGGTCGCCTCCGGAACGGGAGGATGCCCGCACTCGTCGTCACGCCCGCTCCGGCAACCGCGCTCAGGTACCCGACAGCTTGGCGACGACGGGGCCGAGCTCCTCCCAATTGTCCGCCTCGATCGACCAGTACGAGATGCCGTACTCCTCGCGCCGCCACTGGAGCTCCTCGGTCATCTCGTCGAGCGTGCCCAGGAGAGCCAGCGGGACGTGGAGCGCATCGGCACTGCTGATCCCGAAGTGGGGCGCCATGGCGTCGGCCACCCCCTTGGCGTCGTCGGTGATCAGGACGAAACCGATGAGGGCGTTGAGCTCGAGCTCCCCGAACCGGTCGCCGGCGGCGTCCTTGACCCAGGCCACCTTCTCACGGGTGCGTTCGGGCGCGGCGTTCGGTGCCGTCTCCGGACCGCCGGTTCCCTCGCGCAGGTTCACGTTGATGCTGACGATGTCGGCATGGCGGGCCGCAAAGGAGAGCACCCGCTTGCCGCCACCACCGATGATCAGGGGCGGGCCCGGCTGCTGCACCGGTCGTGGGTGCAGCTCGTGGTCGTGGACGCGGTAGTAGACACCGTCGAACGAGAACGGCCCGTCGGATCGGAGCAGCCCTTGGATGACCTGCACCGCCTCCTCGAAGCGCTCCACCCTGACCCGCGGCGTGTCGTAGGTGATCCCGGCCTCCTCGTAGTCGGTGCGCATCCAGCCGGCACCCAGGCTGAGCTCGAACCGACCCTCGCTCAGCAGGTCGAGGGTCGCCGCCTCCTTGGCCAGCACGACAGGGTGGCGGTAGTCGTTGCCGAAGACGAGAGAGCCGATTCGGAGCGAAGTGGTGGCCGCCGCGACCGCCGCCAATGCGGGCACGGGAGCCAACTGGTCTCCGAAATGGTCCGGCATGAGCAGCGCCGAGTAACCGAGGTCCTCGGCTCGTCTCGCCTGGTCGGCCCAGGAGCGGGCCGATCCGTCCTTCGTGCTGCCCAGTTGCGCGGCGAAGCGGAATTTTCGGTCGTGTGCCATGGCTCCATCCTGCCCCATACGCGGCGGAGGTGGCTCGGGCCGCCGCCGGCCGTGTGCGTCCGTCCTCCCGGGGTTCGTGGCGTCGGACACCGGGCCGGACGCCGACCCCCTTTACTGCCGACTGCCGAGCGGCACCCCACCGGTCGGACGGGTCGTGACCACCAGTGCGGCGAGTGCCAGCGCCACGGCCAGGCCGTCCTCGGCGAGGGCGGCCGCCAGCGGCGGGATCCTCGCGGCCATCCGCCGGCGAACGGCCAGACCGCCATAGGCGCCCACCACGGCGCTCCCCGAACCGACGGCCGCCGAGCAGACGACGGGCCCACCGCCCAGGGAGGCCAGTAGAGCGCACGATGCTCCTCCCAGCACCACCCGGGCGGCCAGGCCCCCGGGGGCGGTACGGGCGGGGACGCCGGGTAGCTTGTCGACGACCAGCTCGCCGGCCGCAGCGGCCAGCGCACCGAGTCGCACGCCCCTGCCGCGAAGTGGGCCGGGCAGCTCCTCGGGGGCGGCGGCGGCGAGGACGGAGGCCATACCGATCTGTGATCGAAGTCCGCTGGCAGCGCCGAGCATGACGGCTCCGAGCGTCGCCTTCGGCAACCGACCCCGTCTCATCCCCGGCAGGTTAGCGGGCAGCGACACGCGCACCCGGCGACGAACGTTGGTATCGGCCGTCAGGTTCCGGGCACGGACGACGGACCAGCCCCTCCCGGACGGGGGCCGGGATCTGTCCCGACCACCCGCGGGCGTCCGGCCCGCTTGCGGAGCTGGAGCATCCGTGCCGCCGCGGTGACCACGACGATGACCGCGCCGGCCAGGGCGGCGATCAGGAGCAGGACGGCGGTCGGGGCCCGCCCGTGGGCCCAGAGAAAGCTCACTGTCGACTGACGGGTGTTCTGGGCGATGAAGATCACGAGGGCCACGAGCACGACGACCGCGACCACGACGGCCGTCCAGGTCGCACTGAGCCTGGTCGGAGTTCGCGGGGCGGCATCGACGGCCCGGTCGACCGCTCGACCGGGCGATGGGTCACCCCTTGGCCCATCGGGCCTGCTCCGCCCGACGTCATCGACGGTTGTCTCGCTTGTCTCCACGGGTCGCCCTTCGGTCATACCTCACCGGCCACGGAAGTTGAGCTACCCGTTTCCGTCCCTGTCGAAACGGTCGGATCCGATGCGCGCAGCCGGCCCACCACCAGCCGATGGGAGCAGTGCCCGGCACCGGTCCGGTTTGCGCTGCCAAGGCGGCGGGTACGGGATGTCGTCGAACCGAGGAGCGGGGCCGTAACGGCCCCGACGCTCCCGGTGCGGCTCCTGGGGGCAGGAACCCGATCGGCGGACGGCCGTCGGTCCGTGGCGGCGGTCCGCCCTCGGGTAAAGGTTGGCGTGACGCGTGACCGTGAACGCGATCGGGTGAGCGGCCGGATGCGGCACGTCGCGCTGTCGGTGCCGTCGGGATTCTCCCGACAGCTGCGGCACGGCCCGAGTAGGACCACTCCGATGTGGGTAGGGGGCTGCCTGTGTGCCCTCCCGTGCCGTCACCGTCCGGGGCCCGGTGTTCCGGCCGATTGCTATGCTCGTCGTCATCAGGTGGATTCCCATTGTCACCTCGCGACCTGTCGACCGGTGGGATGATCTCTCCTGCAAATCGAGGGTCAGGTAGGTAATGGTGACCGAGAGCCGATCCATCGAGCGAGAGGTGAAGCTGGCGGTCGACGCGGACTTCGAGCTCCCCGACCTCCGACGCGTGGTGGGGGGTACCGTGGGCCTCCCGGAGCAGCACACCCTGGCCCTGTACTTCGACACGTCCGACCTCAGACTGTGGCGCAGCGACATCACGCTGCGACACCGTTCCGGAGAGGAGCCCGGGGGCGGCACGTGGACACTGAAGCTCCCACGCACGGGCGCCGGGCTGACGCTCGACCGCGACGAGCTCATCTGGCCGGGCTCGTCCGACGCCGTCCCCGACGAGGCCACGAGGATCGTGCGGGGGGTTGTCCGGCGGGCCTCACTGGCTCAGATCGCCGAACTGAAGGCGGTCAGGCGCCGGGTGGCGCTCCGTGACGCGGCCGGTGCCCCCTACGGAGAGATCGACGACGACACCGTGACCGCCGTCCTCGTCGGCGGCAAGGTCCGGCGCTTTCGCCAGATCGAGCTGGAGCTCGGCCCCGGTGGTGAGTCGGTGATGGATGCGGTCGTGGCCGAGATGCGACACGCCGGGGCGCGGACCGACGGGGAGACGAAACTGGGAAAGGCGCTGCGCTTGGCCGGCCATGAGGCCGCCCGAACCGCGAGGACCGGTCCGGACCGGCGATCGCTGATGGAGGACGTCGTGAAGGACTCCATCGCCAGGAGCCTGGATCGACTCGTCGGGCACGACATCCGCCTCCGCCTCGACGAGTCCGACCTGGCCACCGAGGACGTCCACCAGGCCCGGGTCGCCACCCGGCGGTTGCGGTCCGATCTGAAGCTGCTCGACCGGGAGCTCGACCCCGTGTGGGTGTCGCGCACCCGGGACGAGCTCAAGTGGCTGGGCGCCGTGCTGGGAAAGGTGCGCGATGCCGACGTGCTCGGCGGGTCGCTGTTGTCCACCGAGTCCGTGACGGAGGCCGGGGGAACCCTCGAGCTCCGGGTGGCACTGGACGATGACCGCCGGACGGCCGCCAGGGAGCTGACGACGACGCTGGCGGGCGAGCGCTACCTGAACCTGCTCGATCGGTTGAACGCCGCGTCGCGGTTGCCACCCCTCTTCGCACCCGGCCACCGTCGTCACAAGCGGGCGGGAAGGCGCGGCAGTGCCACCGCGAGGAGCGTCCTCCCCAAACTGGTACGGAAGCGCTGGCGCGCCCTGCGCCGGTCCGTTCGATCGGCAGGTGGACACCCGAGCGACGTCCAGCTCCATCGCATCCGGATCCGGGCGAAGCAGCTCCGGTACGCGGCCGAGACGGCCGGCCCCGTGATCGGAAAGCCGGCCCGGCGGCTCGCCGCGGCGGCGGAGGACCTGCAGACGGTCCTGGGCGAGCACCACGATGCGGTGGCTGCCGAGCACTGGCTGCGCCACCAGGCCCAGAGCGGTACCCGCAGTGCTGCGTTCGCTGCCGGAGTGCTGGTGGCAGGGGAGCGACGCCGTCAACGGAAGCTGCGCCGCCGGTGGCGCGCGGTCTGGGACCGAGTGGACAGCAAGAAGCTGCTCGATTCACTCGGTTGAGGACACGGACGAACCGGGCCGGTCGCATCGCCCCCTCGGGCGATGCGACGAGCAGGCACGGGTGGGGCCGTCGGGCTCCGATGATCGCCGTAGGCGGATAGGGTTCTCCGCTATATGGCCAGTGGACTCGCGGAGCTCGATGACGACCTGACCGCCACCGTCGATGCGCTGGCGGGGTTGGAGCCGGCGGCATGGAACGAGGCGATCCGTCTCGAACGGGTGGAGCTGGTCACCCTGGTCGCCAGGGTCTGTGCCGATCAGCACGGATTGACGCCCGTGGGGCTGACCCAGGCGGCAGTCGGCGACGGTGCCACCGTCGGGCCCGGCAGCCAGTGGCGGTCAATCCCCGACCTCGACGACTCCGACCGGACCCTCCTCGAGTTGTCGGAGCAGTTCTCCGTCGACGTGTCGTCGATCACCGACGGTCAACGTTCGGCCCTCTTCGGGTCGTGGGGGGGCGAGGCCGCCACCGCGGTCGCCGTCGTGTTCGTGATGGACTTCCTCCCCCGAACCAGATTGGCTCTCGATGCGCTCGGCTGGCATCTGTCCCTTGACCAGGCAGGCCCTCACCGGCGATCGGATGCGACGAAGATCTGGGAGGCACTGGACCTGCTGATCAGGGTGGCGCCGCGGCTCGGCGCCATCGATCCCGTCACCTCGGAACTGGTCCGCCTCTGGGGAGCACGCCAACATCGGTGCCGGCTCTGCCAGTCCCTGCGGAGCAGGCCGGCGCTGTTGGCCGGCGCCGATGAAGCTCTTCTTGCCGGCGTCGAGGACTTCGAGCACAGCGATCTGTCCCCACTCCAGAAGGCTGCCCTGGCGCTCACGGACGCCATGATCTGGCGCCCCGGGAGCATCGAGGGGCCCGCCACCCGACTCCGGTCCGAGGCCTCACCGGCGCAGTGCCTCGAGCTGGTGGCCGACGTGACCCGCAATGCGTTGAACAAGATCGCCGTCGCCCTGGGGGCGGATGAGGCCCACGTCGAGGACGGGATCGAGATCTACGACATCGGCCCTGACGGTGGACTCGTCTACGGGTTGTCCGTCGACTGATCCCGATCGATCCGTCGGTGGGAGTCCGTTCCCTCCGCTCCGGTGCCGGATCCGCGGGCTCCGGTCCGGCGGTCCCGTGGACTGGCGAGCCGGCGGTCCGGTGATGCGGCGGTCCGGGCAGCGGCGGTGCCGGCGGCGAAGAGGAGAGAACGGGACGGCATGCATGGGTTCCATGAGGCCACCCCGGTGACCGACGCCGATCCCGGATGGGGTGTGGTCGATCCCGATCGGCGCCGTGGGGACACGGGGACGTCGTGGTGACCGCGCTCGCCGAGGACCTCGGAACCGGTGACCCTCTTCCGGCGCCGAACGTCGGAGGGTCGATGCGGGAGGGCAGATTCGCCGTCGGACTGGGTGGAGTCGTGTTGGCCGCCCTCGTGCTGCGCGTCGGCTACGTCATGGTGTTCACGCGTCATGAGAACGGGAAGCTCTACGACTCGTTCTGGTACGGGGTCACCGCCAACGAGCTCTCCCAGGGTCACTTCTTCGAGGCCCCCTTCGCCAATTCGTCGACCGCCGCCCACCCGCCGCTGACCTCGTTGCTGATCGGTGGCGCCAGTTTCATCGTCGGCCGGCACAACGGGACCACGGTCCAGCGTCTGACCATGGCGGTCCTCGGCGCCGCAGTGGTTCTCTTCGTCGGCCTGCTCGGACGCGCCGTCGCCGGCCCGTGGGTGGGTCTCACCGCCGCCGGCCTGGCCGCGGTGGCACCCAACTTCTGGATGCCGAGCGGCATCCTGATGTCGGAGACCCCGGCGATGCTCCTGATGGCGCTCATCCTCCTGGCCGTGGTCCGCGTGCTTCGCCACCCCACCGTCCCGAGCGCGCTTCTGCTCGGCGCGGCCTGCGGAGCCGAGGCATTGGTGAGAGCTGAACTGGTCTTGTTCGTGCCGTTCCTGTTGGTGCCGGCCGTGCTCCTGGCCCGCCGGTTGCCGTTCCGGCGCCGATGTGTGCTCCTGGCGGTGGGCGTGGTGGCGTCGATGGCGGTGGTGGCGCCGTGGGTCGGTCGGAACCTGACCACCTTCGAGGACCCCACCTATCTCTCGACCGGTGACGGCCTGGCGCTCCTCGGTGCCAACTGTCCGCAGACCTACCAGGGGCCCTACCTCGGATCGTGGGCCCTCGGTTGCGCCGCTTCCATCGCCGGCAACGAAGAGTCGGTGGTGTCGACGCGGGACCAGCATGCGGCGGTCGAGTACATCGAGCATCACGCCAGCCGGATCCCGTTGGTCATGGTGGCCCGTGTCGGCCGGCTGTGGGACTTCTACGAACCGATCCAGATGGCGGACGCCGACGTCAACGAGGGTCGCCCCGTGCCGGCGTCGCTGGCCGGCCTGGGCTTCTACTATGTCCTCCTCCCTCTGGGGATGGCCGGCATCGTCATCCTGCGGAGACGGCGCATCCGCCAGTGGTTCCTCGTGGTGCCGGCCGGAGTGGTCACGCTGGTCAGCGCCCTCGTCTACGGCCTGGTCCGCTTCCGGGCCCCCTTCGAGGTGTGTCTGGTGGTGCTGGCCTCCCCTCCGTTGGTGTTGGCCGCCCAGGCGGTGGGGCGGCGGATGCGACCGGACACGCCCTCCGCTCCGGCGTCAGAGGAGATCGGGTGAGGGGCGAAGGGCCCAACCCGGTGCGATTCACGAGGAGTGAGTGGGCCGGGCTGGCCGTCCCGCCGGGGGGCGGTCCGGACGCGGTCCGGCTGGCCGGAGCGATCGCTGCCACCGAGCCGGTTGCCCCGGACGAGGTGACCGACATCTACGTGCCGCTCTGTCAGCTCCTCGGGCTGCTCGCCCGGTCCGCCGCCGCCACCGCCCGGGACGCCGAGCGCTTCACGCGTGGCCGGTCCCCGTCGCCGTTCCTGATCGGAGTGGCCGGGGGAGTGGCCGTCGGCAAGAGCACGACGGCCCGGATCATCCAGCGGCTCCTGGCCCGGAGCGCCGAACCGTTCGCCGTCGAACTGCTCGGGACGGATGCATTCCTGCTTCCCAACCGGGTACTCGAAGACCGAGGCCTCAGCGGGCGAAAGGGGTTTCCCGAGACCTACGACCGTCCCGCACTGCTGTCGACGCTGGGCGCCTTACGGGCGGGCGATGCCGATGTCGACGTGCCGGTCTACTCGCACCAGGCCTACGACGTCCTCGCCGGGGTCCGTCATGTGATCTCGCGTCCCGACGTCGTGGTCGTCGAGGGTCTCAACGTGCTGCAGGTGGGGACCGCCGATGACGACGTGCGCCAGGTCTCCGACCTGCTCGACATCTCGCTCTATGTCGACGCGGCCGAGGCTGATGTCGGGCGTTGGTTCACGGACCGCCTGATGGGGCTCCGGGCGACGCCGGAGGCAGAACCGGGCGCGTTCCTCAAGTGGTTCTCCTCGCTGTCCGACCCGGAGGCTCACCGGGTCGCCGACCTGGCCTGGTCGGAGATCAATCTGGTGAACGTGCGCCGACACGTCGTCCCCACCCGCGACCGGGCCGGCATCGTGCTCTTCAAGGATGGGCGCCACCGGGTGAGCCACGTCGAGGTCCGTGGACCCTGACGGTTCCGGGCCTAGGTGATGCCGACGCGCTCGAGGAGATCGGACGGCGCTCCGATCGTCCTGAGCTCGGTGGCGAGGGCTTCGACCAACCGCGCCTCTAGTCGCTCGCCGACCCGGTTCTCGTGCTCACCGGGATCCGATCCGGTGTCGAAGAGGTAGGAGTCGCTCGGTGGTTCGAACCCGGCCCAGAACGGCAGCCTGTCCCCCGGTCCGAACGGCTGGGCGATGACCGGCACCCCGGTGCCGGGCATCGCCCGCAGCACCGCCCGCCCGTCGGGTCGCGGCAGCCGCAGCTCGGGTGCCGGCTGGACGGGCATGGTCGACCACCGGTTGGACCACATCGAAAGGGGGAAATTCGACTCACCGCAACCCCGCAGGTAACGGTAGCGGCCGTCGGTGACACCGACATGACGCCCCCAGTACCCGAACAGGGCGAGCTCGCGGACCGACGTGCCCCGGCCCTCGATGAGAGGCAGTAGCGACACGCCGTGCGTGGGATGGTCGACCGTGACGTCGAACAGGTCGGCGATGGTCGCATGGAGGTCCACCGAAGTGGTCAGGGCGTCGACGTCCGTAGGCCCCCGACCCGGCCAACGGACGAGCATCGGGATCCGGCCGAGCTCACTGTAGATCGGCGCACCGGGCTTGCCGAACAGGTCGTGCTCCCCGAGGTAGTGGCCGTGGTCGGTGCACAGCACGACGGCGGTGCTGGAGCGAAGTCCCGCATCGTCGATGGCCTGCAGCAGGTGGCCGAACCACTGGTCGATCATGGTCAGCTTCGATCCGTAGTTTCCACGGATGTGACGGGCCCTGACCGGGTCGAGCTGCCCGCTGGCCACGGCGTCGACCAGGTACGGCGGCCAGATGGCCAGTGGTGCGTCCCGGTCCTCGCTGTACATCCCGGCATAGGGGAGTGGGGTGTCGAAGGGTTCGTGTGGGTCGAACTCGTCCACCATCAGGAAGAAGCGGTCGTGGTCGCCGGCCGACCGCCGGATCCAGTCGGCGGCCGCCGTCATCGTCCTCGGTCCCGGGAAGTCCGCCTCGGACCGGAAGTACGTGCGTGAATCGTCGTAGCGGTGATGGTACGGGGGACGTTCCGTCGGCAGGGCCGGTGTCCCCACCCAGGTGGGGTCCGGGGTGGTGCGCCACGGGTCGTTCTCGTGACCGCGCTCGTAGGTCCAGGCGGTGAAGTCGGTGTGGTAGTTCTCCCCGCCCGTCTCGAAGAGGTGGGGGTGGTCCGAGACGAGCACGCTGGTGACCCCCCGCGCCCGGAGTGCCCGGGTGATGGCGTCCTCCCAGACCTCGATCGACCCCCACGGCCGCCAGGGGAAGTCGAGGGCCCCGACCAGGATGTCGTGCCGCGCCGGCATGCAGGGCAGGGACCCCACGTGGTGGGCGGTGAAGCGGAGCGACTCGTTCGCGAACCGGGCGAGGTGCGGGGTGTCGAACTCGGTCGAGCCGTAGGCCTCGAGGAGATGGCGGTTCAGGCTGTCGAGGAGCACGACGACCAGGTTCCTCGGTCGCCGTTCGATCGTCGGGTCTTCCGCCGTCTGTTCGTGCACGCCCCTACTGTGGCAGGACCGCGTCGCCGGCGGGGGCCCCGAGCCCGCGGTTCGGGTCCAGCACGCCCAACTCGGCCATGAACCGGTTGCGGAGGGCGTCGAACTCGGGTCCACCGATCCTCCGGGGCCGCGGGAGGCCGACCTCGAGATCGAGGGAGATCGACCCCTGCTTGAGCACGAGCACCCGGTCGGCCAGCAGCACGGCCTCCTCGACATCGTGGGTGACCAGGAGCACCGCGGGGCGGTGCTTGGCGCACAGCTCGGCCACCAGGGCCTGCATCTTGAGCCGGGTCAGGGCGTCGAGGGCGGCGAACGGCTCGTCGAGCAGCAGCAGCTGGGGTTGGCGGACCACTGCCCGCGCCAGTGCCACCCGCTGGGCCTCACCGCCCGACAGCGTCCCGGGCCAGGCATCGGCGTGGGACGCCAGCCCCACCTCGCCGAGCGCGGCCACCGCCGCCTGGCGGGTCCCCTGCGAGCGGGGCTGTCCGATCACCACGTTCCGCCACACCTTCATGGACGAGACCAGGCGCGGCTCCTGGAAGACGGTGGTCCGGGCCTCGGGGACGAACACCTCGCCGCCCGAGGTGGTCTCGAGCCCGAGCAGGACACGGGGCAGGGTGGTCTTGCCGCTGCCGGACGCGCCCAACAGGGCGATGAACTGGCCATGGTCGATGGTGAGGTCGAACCCGGTGAGCACCTGGTGGTCCCCGAACGCCTTGGAGATCGTGTGGGTGGGTATCGGGCGTTCGTGCCGTCGTACGCGCTCGGCCGACCCTACGTGGCCGTGTCGGCCGACGTGGTGGTCGGCCCGGACGACGAGTCCGCTCGCGAGCTGGCGGCGGGGTACGCACGGTGGGTGCTCAGCATCCGCAGCGGCGAGGGCGCCATCGAGTTCCCGACCCCCGACGAGGCCTCCCGACACCGGTGGACCGAGGAGGAGCGCATCCTCGTGTCCGACCGGGTCGACACCCAGTTCGTCGGTGGTCCCGAGACGGTGGTCGCCGGACTCGCACGCCTGGTCGCCTCGACCGGCGCCGACGAGCTGGTGGTGACCACCATCACGCATGGCCATGCCGACCGGGTCCGCTCCCACGAGCTGCTGGCCAAGGAGTGGGGCACCTGAGGCCGGGGGCCGTCCCGATCGGCAGGTGCGGTGCCGGTCCGGTCAGGGGGTCAGGGTCACCGCAGGCTCGGTGTCCGATTCGCCCTGCGGCAGGGTCTCGCTCCCCTCCAGTGCCGGTGCGGCCGGGCCGGTGTCGCCCGCACGTGCACTTCGCCGGGCTCGGCGTGCCTCCCAGCGGTCCAGCAGCCTGGAGCCGACCACGAAGGTGACGGCGGCGTAGGCCCATCCGACGAACACGTCGATGACGAAGTGCTCGGCCCCGTAGACCACGGCGAAGGCCATGGCCAGTACGTACAGGGCCAGTAGGACGCGGAGCCGCGTCCTCGCGTCCTTCCAGAAGAACAGACAGATGAGCATCGGGTAGGCGGCGTGCAGGGACGGCATGGCGGCGATGTTGTTGTCGAACCGGGACCCGCCGGTGAACAGGGCGGCGGCGACGTGGAGGCCGACGTGGTTCCAGACGAGCGGGACGATCCGGGTGGTCGGGGCCAGGTGGCCGGTCTGACTGGCCATCCATGGCGGCATGGCCGGATAGAGCACGTAGGTCACGTAACCGAGCACGGTGAGCCCGACGAACAGAGGGACGAACCGGCGGAACTTCGGGTAGTTCCGCTTCCAGAGCACGCCGGCGATGACGAACGAGGTGAAGAAGTGCGAGTTGTAGGTGGCCCACGCAACGTAGTCCCACACGTGGAGGTGGTTCGGGTCGTACAGCCATCTCTGGAGCTGGACGGTGGGCGTGACGCCACCGAACAGGTGGGTGTCGAACCAGACCTGGGGTCGGATGAAGGGCCCCCACAGAGGATGGCTCGCATAGCCGCGCAGGAGGTCGTAGACGACCAGCACCAGATAGAGCGGCAGCCAGTCCCGGACGATGCCGCGCCGCCAGCGTCCGGTGTCGCCCAGGCAGGACACGAAGAGGAAGGCGGTGATCCACAGGATGATCACGTCGGACGAGTAGGGGACGCCGCTCACGTAGACGTAGACGACCGATGCGGCGATGAGAAGTACCCAACCGACGCGCTTGCGGGGATTCCTGCCGCCCAGCCTCACGAGCAGGCGGCGGGCAGATCCGGGTGCATCTGGGGCGCGGGTCTCCCCGCCCCCCACCGGCGCTGGACCGATGGTCGGTGCGACGACCGCCTCCCTGTTCCCAGGCTCCGGACCAGCCGGCATCTCGATGCTCACGGAGTCTTCACGGTCTCCAAACTTGACAAAAGCAATAGGTTAAGTCAGATTTTAGGGCAAGTACTCGGAGCGGGCGAATCGGGCCCAGAGCCGGCCGATTGAGGACGTCACGTCGATGACACATGATCGCAACAACATTGGCATAGGAACGCCGGGGGGAGTAGGCATGCCGGAGGGAGGCGCCACGCCGACCAGTCAGGTACACGAGTTGTTCGATGCGCTCGCCTCCGGCGAGCTCGACCGTTTCCTGGCCGGCACCTGTGACGATCTGGTGCTCACGGTCAGCGGATCGGGGAGGAGGACCACGCTCGTGGCCCGGGACGAGATCCCCGCCTGGTACGGGTCGATGCAGGAGCTCGCCGGAAGGTCGTTCTCGTCCGACGTCAGACTCGTGCTCGCCGAGGAGCGCACGTTCGTCGTGATGCTCCGGCACACCCTGTCCCGCGACGGGGTCGCGTACCAGTACGAGACGGTGAACCACTGCACCTTCCGGGACGGTGGCCTGGCGTCCTGGTTCTCCCATCCAGTGCGAGCCTCCGACTATGCCCGTGCCTGGGGAATCCACCACCAGCTGGACCGCAAGTCGGCCTGACCGACCGGCCCGCGATGGCGGCCGGCGGGGTGGCCGTGAGCGACCAGCCGTCAGCGACCAGCCGTCAGCGACCAGCCGTCCGGTCGCTGAAGACCGGAGCGTTCCCGGGGCAGAGGCCGGCCGGGCGGATCGGCCCGCCCGTCGCGGACGGGGGCGCGGCGAAGCGGTAGACGAGGATGGACCCTCCGAGCTCGGCCACCGGGCAGTACGCCCTGATCCAGGCCAGCTGATCGGCGGAGGCGCTGGTCAGGTCGGTCGCCGATACCGCGACCCAGCCGGTCACCCTGGCCGGTGACGTGCCGAGCAGTCGACGCGCACCGGTGATGGAGTCGGCACCGAGGCCCCTGGGGCCGAAGTAGGCCACCCAGGGCCGCTTCCCGGTGCTCCAGTGCTCGAGCCGGTAGAAGGACTGGCCCCAGTCGACGTCCGAGTTGGTGACCACCTGGAACGCCGGTGTGAAGGGTGGTGTGGTCCAGGCCAGGGAGTCGGGGACGGAGAGCGCTGTCGCCAGTCCGGCCACCACCACGACGACAGCGACCCCGATCGCCCGGACCCTCGGTCCCACCACCGGCACGATCGATCCGGCCGCCACCATCCACAGGGCGATCACCGGCAGGAGGTAGCGCAGCCCGATGTCGCGGGGCAGCCCCACCGTGAACACGACCAGGCAGATCGCCGGCAGACCGAGCACCAGGGCCGCCCGCCGGCGTGTCCCGCGGCCGGCGGCCAGCAGCCCCCAGGGTCCGACCACGAGGAAGAGCAGCGTGGTCGGAACGGTCTTGACCAGCAGGCTGCCCGGCCAGTACCACCACCGGCCACCCGTCCAGCCCACGCCGAACAGGTAGCCCGGCCCCGGAACGGTGTCGTTGGCGGCGAGGTAGCGGATTCCCTCGAGATACGGGAGCGGAAGGACGACCGTCGGGTGGAGGAGCACGCCCGGGTCGAGGACCAGGTAGAACACCCAGACCGACGCCCACACCACGAGGGCCACCGCCCCTCCCTGTGCCACTGCCGCCCGGTGCGAACCGCGCCAGTGGAAGACCACCATCGACACCACGGCCAGTCCGGCCAGGATGAGGCCGGTCACGTCGGTGAGGACGGCGACGGCACTCATCGCACCGACGAGGGCGGCCCGGGCCAGTGTCGGGCCGCGGCTCCACCGGAGCAGCGCCCACGACCAGCCGGAGACGGCCAACGCGAAGGAGACGTCGAGGCTGTTGAGGTGGCCGAGGCCGAGTACGAACGGGGAGAGCAGCCACAGCAGCCCGGCGACCAGGCCGGCCGGCCGGCCGAAGAGGTCACGGCCCAGCGCGTACAGGACGAAGGCCACGCCGACCATCTCGAGCAGCGGGATCATCCGCGAGGCCATGGTCACCGACCGCAGGGTGCCGGCCCGGAGCTGGGCCCTCACGAAGGTGGCGCTGTAGGCCCGCTCGTCGTTCCGGTCCCAATGGCCATTGGGCGGCACCACCGGGTGGGTGAACAGGACGGGGAGCACGGCCACCACCTTGGGGAGTGGCGGGTGCTCGTCGTTGAAGGTGAGGTCATGGTGGAGGGCGGCGGCCAGGCCGGCGGCCACGTAGACCGGCTCGTCGAAGGTCGGCGAATCGACCCACGCCTCGTGCACCCCCAGACCGAGCACGGCGACGGCCACCACCACGAGGGCCAGCAGCGGCCCCCACCCGGCGGCCGGCCGACCGGAGCTCTGCCCGGCTACGGGCTCGGTGTCGGTCGACCGTCCGGTCCGGGCGCGGCCCGGTGGTCGAGCCGACCCGGCGTGGTCAGGGGTGTCGGGGGGCGTGACAACGGCACGGAGCTTACCCAGGCGACCGGGGTGGGCCCCGGCATCCTGGCCTCCGGCCCGGCCCGTCCGCCGGCCCGTCCGCCGGCCCGTCCGCCGGCCACAGCACTCCCGGCGCCCTCGCCTCCCCGTCTCGTGGCGCCGTCCCACGTGGCGCGCGGTGTCCGAGGGCCGACCGGCCTACACTGTGCTTGTCAACCTCGGTTCGAACGGGTCACGTGCGGCGTGTCACCTTCCACTGGACTGACGGGCGCAGGGAACGCTGGCACCCAGCGGGCCCGGGTCCAGACCGTGTCCACCGAGGACTGCCCCGCCGGTAGTGCCTCGATCCCGTGCCGCCTGGCACCTATCCGAGAGACACACCATGGCCATCGAGCTCGAGGTCCCCGCAAACGCAGCATCCAACCGTGAGGACTTCGCCGAGCTCTCCCGGCAGGTCCGGGCCGAAGGCCTGCTGACCCGACGCCGCGGCTACTACTCGGTCAAGATCGGGCTGACGGTCGGGGCCCTGTGCCTCCTGGCGGGTGCGGCGGCCCTCCTCGGCAACAGCTGGTGGAACGTGGTCGTGGCCGTCGGCCTGGCATTCGTCCTGACCCAACTCGGCTTCATCGGTCACGATGCCGGTCACCGTCAGATCTGCGCCCGGCGCCGGCACAACGACGCCATCGGCCTCGCCGTCGCCAATCTCCTCACCGGCTTCAGCTTCGGTTGGTGGATCAACAAGCACAATCACCACCACGCCCACACCAACCGGCCGGACAAGGACCCGGACATGGCAGCCGGCGTGCTCGTCTACACCCCGAGCCAGCTGGACGGGCGCGGACGGTTCACCCGGCTCTGGGCGTCGGCCCAGGTCGTCCTGCTGATCCCGCTCCTCTTCCTCGAGGCGCTCAACCTCCATGTGGCGAGCGTGGTGGCACTCTCCCGTCGCCGTGACGGTGCCACCCTGGTCGAGGCCGGGCTCCTCGTCGCCCACCTGCTCCTGTTCTTCGTCGCCCCGTTCCTGTTCCTCTCGCCGCTGCACGCACTGGTCTTCGTCGTCATCACCCAGTCGCTCTTCGGCTTCTACCTCGGGATGAGCTTCCTCACCAACCACGTGGGCATGCCCACGCTGACCGGCGGCGACGAGCTGGGATTCCTGCGGCGTCAGGTCATCACCTCACGCAACCTCTCGGGCGGGGCCCTGACCGGCTTCCTGTTCGGCGGACTCGACAGCCAGATCGAGCACCACCTGTTCCCGACCATGCCCCGGGCCAACCTCCGACGGGCGCGGGTCCTGGTCCATCCGTTCTGCGCCAATCGACGGATCGCCTACACCGAGCAGAGCCCACCGAGGGCCTACGGTGATGTCTTGAGGGCCCTGCACGCCGCCGGCGTCGGTCGGGCCGTCCCGACGGTCGCCTGAGGTCGATCACCTGAGGACTGTCGCTGAGGACGGTGGCCTGACCACCGCCCGCCGCCGGCCGCCATCGGGGGCCGAGCAGAGGGCCCCGCCGGCCTGCCCGCGTCCCCGTGACCGTTCCGG
>Ga0182030_10014197_pt1 | contig 15754 bp, 10 predicted proteins | sample 812S3MmetaG_FD_121299 | JGI IMG/M metagenome (GOLD analysis project Ga0182030, IMG submission 121299) | Permafrost microbial communities from Stordalen Mire, Sweden - 812S3M metaG (Illumina Assembly) | ecosystem: Environmental > Terrestrial > Soil > Wetlands > Permafrost | place: Sweden...
ATGCGCAGGCCGTGATTCAGGCCTCGTGGAACTGGCCCTTCGGCCGCAAGGATATGGAAGTCTATGGAGCAACCGGGTACGCCATCACGGTTGGCGCTGACAAGCTCCGCGTGCGCCACGAGCACGATGCCGACGAGCAATTGATCACGGCCGCTCCGCTCTCGCCGCCGAACAACAACTCATTAAGTTATCTCGCCGCAGTTGTGCGCGGCCAGCTTGAACCCAAAGGCGACCTGACCACGCTGGATACGAATGTCGTTGTCATGGAAATTCTGGATGCTGCGCGCGAGTCGGCGCGAACGGGCAAGACCATCCGGCTCGTCAAGCTGGAAGAATGAGGCACGGATTCTCAAGTTTCAATCCTGAAACCCGAGAATCCCCGTCGCAAAGTTTTTCTGAACCCTGATCCCTGCCTCTACGGCACAAATACATGCAGCCGAACATGCCACCTGGTGCTCTGCCCGGGCTTCAGCGTCACCATGCCGGTATCGGTCTTGCCCCCCCACTCCTTGCCGAACGGGTCGCCGAAGTTGTACTGGTCCTCGATAGCCACGAATTGCTTGGTCGGCGGAGCGTACATCTGGAGAGCTTTGATCTCCGGCGAGAACCCGATGATGTCCATCCCGTAATGTGCGGCCGGATCGATCACTTTTACTGTCACCGTTTTGTTCTCCCAGATCAGGTGATTCCAGTTGTCGTCAAAAAACTCCGTCCCGAGCGCTTTGCCGTCCGGAGCGCGCAGATCGTAGCGTGTTCCGTCCACAGGCACTATCTTTCCCGTTGGGAAGACGTTGTCGTAGCCGTCGACCTCGGCAGTTGAGTTTGCCGGAATGTGCACCCTGGCCTGGGTACGGTCGCCGGAAGGAAGGTTGAAGTACGGGTGCCAGGCGATGGCGATCGGCTCGTCTTCGGTGCCCACATTGCGGGCCACGATGCTGGCGTCCACCGCTTCGGCGGTAAGCCGGACGGTGACGACGAGGTCGGTCTTGGACGGCCAGTGCCCGCCGAAATCCCCAGCATGGATGACGCCGGAAACCTCTTGCCCGCCGGGAATCTCTTTCACGCTGACGTCGTCTGTTTTGGCCTTGAGAATGAGCCCATGCATGGCGTGGCGCTCGGCCGTGGGCAGTTTCCCGATATTATTGGCCGGCAAAGTAATCGCATGCCCCTGCCACTCTGTGGTGAGCGTTTTGCCGTCAGCGGAGAGCTTGCCGCGAATCCGGTTGGGGTAGGGAACGAGGAAGGCCGCCCCTAGCCGGTAGCCCAGATTGCCGAAGTCGTCGTCGTCCACGTCAAGCATCTTTTTGGCGCCGGCCAGGTCGGGCGACGCCAGCACGTCCACATTACCCTTGCCGGGGAAGTTGGCGGTGATTTGTAAAATCTCCATGCCACGCCATGGCGCCAGCGTAATGCTGGTGAACTCCGGCTTGGTGGCGCCGGTGGCAGTGCGGGTAAGCGTAACGATCTTCTGGCCGCCAATTTCGGTCACAGCCTGGGCATGGCCAATGAGAACGAGCGAGCCCGCCAATAAAACCGGCATGGCAAGCGGAAGCAGGGCAAGCATACGATCAATAATCTTCATCTGAACCAATCCCTCGAGGTGAAATCGGATTCTCCGCAACCGGCTCCAGCGCAGCTTTCTTGGAGCGCCAGGAAAACGTATTCCAGAGGCGATGCCATTCTACGCCAAGCCCCCGCCGGAGCGCTGTCGTTATCGCGATAAGCCGATCCGATAAGCCAATCACGGAGCGGCGAGATTAAAGCCCTGAACAAGAATGCGAGGCCGTTCGCCGCGAGTGTCGGCATTCTCAAGCTCAACATGAATTGTCTTTCGTTCGCCTGGCATCATCGCAACATAGTTATCGTCGTAGAGGGCCGGCAGGATGGGATCTCCAGTTCGCTGCCGCACTGCCTTTATGCGGACCATCAACGCTGGAGCGGTCGAAACGTTGTGAAGTTCGGTGGCGATCAGCCATTGGGAGCCGTGCCGTTGCACCCGAGTTTTAGCTTCCACCTTGACTGCGGGCAAACTGCGGATGCCTTGATAATCCTCTTCCGCGAGACCGTGCAGGTAGAAGTTCGACGAGAGCGCCTTGCCGTCAAGCAAAAGGGTGAGCCGGATAAAGTGAGTGCGCGCAAGGCCTGGGGGAAACTCAAGCCGGAATGGCGTCAGAGTGCTGTCTTCGCGGCTATCGACGACAGCAGTCTTCTCCCATTTCACTGAGCCGTCGATGTCCAGCACTTCGGCGTGCGCGGCGAGTCCTGGCCTATCGCCGTCGCTATAATTCACCACTTCCACCGCGTCGGTGGCCGCGTTCCACTGAATATGCAGCGGCTCGGCACCCTTCTTCGCGCCGAAGTAGCCAGCATCGGTTGCAAAGAAATAATCGTAGGTTTGCCATAACAACGATGGCCAGGCTGGATGGCTCATCCAGATGAGGAGCCCGAGGCGGTTTTTGCTTTGGCCCTCAAACATACCGCGATAAGCGTTGTAATCGACAAACTGTGCGAGGCTGTCCCAGTCCGCGATGTTATTCGCGCCGCCATAACTGTGGTCGACTGCGGCTTTGAACGGGTTTCTGGGATAGAAATCGTGCAACGGCCATTGGCTGCCCTGCGGCCACATCGCTGAATCGGGCATGGTGCGGCGCAGGCTGTCCATATCCACCACGTTGGGCGCGCCCATCTCACTGTGGAATTTCTGCGGCGCGTGTTCGAAGTAATACTTCAGTGGCTCGACGCGATAGGGACCGTGGCCGCTGACCGGACCGTCGGCGGAGCTCGAGATGTAATGCGATCCGGGCTCCAGTGTTGCCACAAGATTGCGCAATTCGTCGTCGATGGGTTGTGGGGGAAGTCCCTCGTTGCGCCCGCAAAAGAGGCCCAGCGAAGCATGGTTGCGAATGCGAAGCAGATAGTCTTTCGCATTTTGGAGAAACAAATCGTTGTTATCCGGGTCGGGCCCGTCCCACGGGTTGGCGAGCCAGAAATCCTGCCACACAACTACGCCATTGCGGTCGGCGGCCTCGTAGAAAGCCTCGTCCCCGGTTTGCCCCACCCAGTTGCGAATCATGTTGAAGTGTTCGTCGCGGTGGTACCGCAGCGCTGTGTCGTACTCCCGCGCGCGATAGCGCAACATGGATTCGGGGAATCCCCAATTACCGCCCTTGGCGATGAAGCGGCGGCCGTTGATCCATAACTTCAGCACGCCGCCTTCTTCAGAATAAGTAAACTGCCGGATGCCGGTCTCAAAGGAAGTTGTGTCGGAGACTTTGCCATCGACCAGAAAGGAAAGTGTGACGGGATACAGGTTGGGCTCACCATAACCCATCGGCCACCATAGCTTTGGATTTGCAACGCGCAACGCGGGCTCCGTTGCGGGAGTTATCGCGACGGTCTTGGTCTCGGATGGATTGAGAGATACCGGTGTTTCGACAACGACAGCGCCGAAGCGCGCCCGCAATGTTCCTGTGACTGGATGTGGCTCCAAATTGCGGAGCTTAGCCTGAATAGTGACATCGGCATGAGTGGTATCTGGGAGGGGCAGGGTCGTGGTCACCAAAGGTTCTTCCAACTGAACTGCGCTCGTCGAGTGCAGCGATACGTTGCCCCAGATGCCGGTGTTGCGGCCGCGAATAGTCGACATCCAATCCCACCCGGCGGAAGCGTGGTAGGTGGGATTGTCGCGGCCCAGGGCACCGCCATTCACGGTCTCGCCTGCCTTGTCTTTTGTGCCTCCAGGATTTGCGTTGCGAAGAATGCGCACGGCGAGCGCATTGGTTGCGCCGGGATGGATTAGCGTAGTTACATCGAAGCGGCCGCGCATGTACCCGCCGTCGATGCGTCCGACCATCTGTCCATTCAGATAGATTTCGGCCTTCCAGTTAATGCCGTCGAAGTCAAGCCACGTGTGCTGAAGGGGTTGCTTGATCGCGGGAGCCGTGAATTCGTCTCGATACCAGAAGTTCGCGCAGAAGAAAGAGTCGGAGACCGCGTACTGGTTATCGCCGAAGTCAGGATTCGCGATGGCTCCGTCGTTCAGGTAGCTGGTGAGAACCGTTCCCGGCACGGTGGCTATCATCCAGTCCTTGTCTTGAAAGCCGGGCGCGGATATCTGCTCGCCGCCTGCCGTCACGAGCGACTCGCGCTGGACGAGCCAACCGCCTGCGGCAATATTGAGCGTGCCGTCCAATTGTGGAGCTAGCGCCGGTCTTGGAACGACAACCGGACCGCCGCGTCCATACACTTCGAGCTCGCTCAGGATGTAACTCGATCCCGCTTCTTGCGCCTTGGTCATAAGAATGCGAACATACCGGCCAACGCCGGGCTGGGCCAGATGAATGTCATCTGTGTCCGACCCGGGAGCCGGAAGCGGTTGCAACGTCTTCCATTCCATCGCATCGTTTGAAACCTGGATCGCGCCTTCGGCCGCGCGGCGAATCCATGCCAGCACGACGCGGTCGAAAGTGCATTGCGCACCAAGATCCACATAGACCCACTCTTCGCCGCTGCCTTCGCTCATCCACGCGCTTGTGAAACGTTCGGGTCCCGCAACTCGAACCTCCTGGCCCTTGTCGAAGAGAACGAGTTCGGCCACTCCCCAGGCGTGGATGTTGGCGGCCGAGAGCTGGACCCGGTAGTAACGGCTTCGCGAGGGCACGGTAAACGCGATGGTCTGCCCGAAACTGGGACCCGGTATCCTCATATCGGGCCAATCGACACCGCTGGAGCGACCCAGTTCTCTCCATGTCACATGGTCGTCGGATGCAAGGGCAATGTAAGTCCATCCCCCGGCTGGAAGCGGTCCATAAATCTTGCGCAGGTAAAGATCGATGCGGTCCAGTTCAGGCGGCTCGCCGCCCCCGGCCATATCGAACTCGACCCATGGATTCTCGCCGGGGACGACCGAGACGTCGGTAGACGATGTGACATTGCCGTCGAGGAAGACTTCCCGCTCCTGCTTGCTCAGTAGGCCTTTGCTGCTGGTGGATGTGACAATCCACTGCGGCAGTGCATTGTCCCGGATGCCATCCGTTACCAGTTGCGCAGTCAGGTTGAAGTCCCAGGCACTGGATTGATACGCGGGGCGGTGCAGCGCCAGGTTGCGATAGGTACTCGAGTCAACCGCCAGCGTCGGCCCCATGTACTCCCTGGGATCGCCTGGATAAACGCCGATGCCGCGCGTATATTGCTGCGCATGGGAAACCAGATTGGCAACCAGAATCAACAAAGCAAAGTACTTCATGTTTTCTCCCGAAGTGGAAAGCAGGTGGAGAAGAAAGTTTTGCACCGGGAGGAAGGAATCCGCTCCGCGCGCCGGATAATGCCATTTGAAGACCGGGGCAAGTCTACCCCTCGATCCCGCGGTCCGCAAGATGCAGAGGCCGGCGCTCCTGCCTGTGCGCAAAAACCTTGCCACCAACAGTTTTGGCTAAATCTCGAATCTTTACCTGGAAGCTATTACTTAGTTAGTAAATAAGATCAGTTACTTAAGTGCGATTTTTTCCTGACGGGAAAGAGTCATTGACAATGCAGCAAACATGGCTCAATCTTCATTTACTGTGAATTCGTGTGCGTGCCTTCCCCAAGGATGTACAAGCACAAAGCAGGCATTGGCGGCAAACACCGCCTCGTATTTCTGGTGGTGCGTGAGATGAGAAGCACGTCCATCCATTGTTGAGGTTAACCAGAATATCTCCGGTCAACGCTCAAAGTAAGCGTTTACCGGCACTGAGCCGCGATGATGGGGTTTCGACTTCCGCGGATATGCGAAATCGGCTTCTGGCCTTCGCACCGACTTGAACCACGAATTGTATTGCCTGGTTGGGAACTGATGGGATGGAGCTGTGTTGAAGCTTCTTTTGCCCTTCCTCCGGGCTGCTTATTCAAGAGCGTGAGGCCCTATGTTCAACTCCATTGGTGGCAAAGCCACCATCCTGGTTGCCGACGATGACGAAATGAATCGCGAGCTTCTCGCTGAGTTACTCACGCGAGAAGGCTACAACATTGTTCGGGCAGAGGACGGCGATCAGGCACTTGAGGCAATCGAAAGCAAACTGGTTGACCTGGCACTGCTCGACGTAATGATGCCTGGAAAGACCGGGTTCGAAGTTTGCAGGACAATCAAGTCGAGGCCGGAGACGTTCTTCACTCCTATCCTTCTGGTAACGGGGCTGACGAGAGTCGACCACCGAATTGAAGGAATTACCTGTGGCGCGGACGATTTCCTGACCAAGCCAGTGAACAGGCTCGAACTGCTTGCTCGCACACGCTCGCTTCTGCGTCTGAAGGAGTTCACAGACGAGCTGGAAAGTGCGGAGACGGTGCTGTTCAGCCTGGCGTTGAGCATCGAAGCCAAAGATCCATATACGAAGGGCCACTGCGACCGGCTGGCCAAGTACTCGGTTGCCATAGCGGATCGTTTGGGGTTGCCTCAGGAACAGCGTGTGGCGCTGCGACGGGCCGGAGTTGTGCATGACATTGGCAAAACCGCTGTGCCGGAACAGATCCTGGTCAAGAGGGGCCCGCTGACGGATTCCGAATGGACCGTGATGAGGCAGCACCCTGTGGTGGGGGAGCGGATATGCGCCCCCTTGAGGTCGTTTCGTCTGGTACTTCCGATTATCCGCCATCATCACGAAAAGCTGGACGGGTCCGGATATCCAGACGGGCTGAAGGGCGATCAAATCCCCGTGACAGCACGAATTCTCCAGATCACGGATATTTACGATGCACTGACGACCGACAGGTCCTACCGTGCCGCACTGCCCCAGGATGTGGCGCTGGAGATTATGCACGAGGAAGCGCGGCGCGGATGGTGGGACACGGCTCTGCTGGACGAATTCGAGAGGTTCATTACCTCTTCTGCGCCACTTGTGCAGGTGGCAAAAGCCTCCTAATCCAGCGCTCAGTTTGCTCTCCCGGTTGCCGCGCATGAGCGAGGTTCCGTAGTGGCAGGATAAAGGCGAACGTGTTAGCCTTGCTGCGTTTCAAGAACTTCCTTTGCGCCGAATCAAATTCATCGGTGTGCGGCGCAACGCTGAGAAAGCTGACAAGGTATCCGCTCATGATGAAGAAGTATCTGCCGTTTCTGCTGTGTCTTCTGTTTTCGATATTTGCCCCGGCGCGTCAAACCCTGATAGCCCAGCAGGCGACACATCCGTTCAACGATCCCACGCTGCCAATGGAAAAGCGGATCGACAACCTGCTTTCGCTGATGACGGTTGACGAGAAGATTGACTGCCTTGGCACGCGCACCGGCGTACCCCGGCTTGGCGTCATGAATTTCGGCAGCTCCGAAGGCATTCATGGGGTCGTCCAGAGGGAAGCGCGCGGCAAGCGCCTGCCCATTACAACGACGCAGTTTCCGCAACCTCCAGGCATGGGTGAGTCGTGGGATCCGGCGCTGGTTCGCCAGGCGGGGGGCGTGGAAGGCTATGAGGCACGCTTCATCACGCAGACCGCAAAGTATGATCGGCAGATTCTCATGCTGTGGGGACCGCAGTCCGACCTTGCGCGCGACCCGCGCTGGGGCCGCAGCGAAGAAGTCTATGGAGAGGATCCATTCTTTAATGGCACCATGGCAGTTGCCTTTATCAAGGGTCTGCAAGGCGACGACCCCAAGTATTGGCAATCGGCCGCGCTGCTAAAGCATTTCCTGGCCAACAGTTGGGAGGATCATCGCAACACTTCGTCGTCCGACTTTGACCAGCGTCTCTTCTGGGAATATTATTCGGTGCCGTTCCGAATGGGATTTATGGATGGGGGCGCCAAAGGCGTGATGGCGTCTTACAACGCCTGGAACGGCACTCCAATGGCCGTCAATCCTATTCTCAAAAGCATCGTTCGCGATCAATGGGGGGTGGATGTGATCTCCAGCGATGGAGGAGCGGTGAAGCTGCTTGTTGATCCGCGGCATTTGTTTCCCGACCAGAAGGCAGCGGTGGTTGCATGTCTCAAAGCCGGCATCAATCAATTCCTCGACCGGTATCAGGACGAGACCAAAGCGGCACTAAAGGATGGGTCAATCACCGAGGCGGAGATCGACGCTTTGCTGCGCCCCAAGTTCCGGGTCACAATCCGCCTTGGCTTGCTCGACCCACCGGAGATGGTTCCTTACACGAAGATCAAAGATTCCCCGGAGCCCTGGAATTCCGACAAGGATCGTGCGGTCTCAAAACAAATGGCGCTCGAATCCGTAGTGCTTCTCAAGAACGAAAAGGCCTTTCTGCCTCTCAAGAAGGACTCCATCAAGTCCATCGCCGTTATTGGACCGCTGGCCGACTCGATTCACTGGGACTGGTATGGCGGAACGCCGCCGTATGCTGTTACTCCGCTTCAGGGCATCAAGGATGAGGTTGGACCAGGAGTCAAGGTCAACTACGCCGCGGATGAGATTGGCAATGCCGCCGTGAACGCCGCGAAGTCCTCCGAGGTCGCGGTTGTCGTGGTCGGCAACGACCCAACCTGCGGTCCGGATATGGCCCACGACTGGTTCAGTACAGCAGCCGAAGGTGGCGGCGTAACGCTTCCATGCACGGTGCCCAGCGATGGCCGCGAAGGGCGGGATCGCGAAAGCATCGATCTGGCGCAGGAGCAGTTGGTGAAGCAGGTATACGCCGTGAATCCCAAGACCGTCGTCATTCTGGTCTCGAGCTTCCCAAGCGCCATCAATTGGACGCAGGCCAATATCCCCGCGATCCTGCACATGGCTCATGCCTCGCAGGACGAGGGAACAGCTCTCGCCAAGGTTCTCTTTGGCGATTACAATCCCGGCGGGCATCTGGTCGTCACATGGCCCAAATCCATCGACCAACTGCCACCGATGAAGGACTACAACATCCGCGACGGACGCACCTACATGTACTTCAAAGGGGAACCGCTCTATCCCTTCGGCCATGGGCTCAGCTACACGAGCTTCAAGTACTCCAATCTCCGCACCAGTACCTCAGAACTGGCCAAGGATGGCATGGTTACGGTTAGTGTCGACGTAACGAATACGGGCAGCAGGGCGGGCGACGAAGTTGTCCAACTCTACGTGAAGCACCTGCGCTCGAGAGTTGTGCGGCCAGGCGAAGAGTTGAAAGGCTTTCAGCGAGTCACCATCCAGCCCAATGAAACAAAGACTGTTGAGATTCCGCTGAAGGCTTCGACGCTTGGGTGGTGGGACGAGAAGCTTCCTGGATTCCGAGTGGAGGCCGAACCGATAAGTGTGATGGTCGGGAATTCATCGGCAAGTATCCAGCTGACCACGAAGGTACGCGTTCAATAGCGAGGCCGGGCTGGATGTGCGCTTGAATTCAAGCCGACGTTTCTCTTCGCAGGCGCATCTCGAAATGGCTCGACCGATCATTTCGACGGCGCAATCCCTTGCCGAGCTGCGTGTTCGCAGCTTGTGGTCTGAACTGCTCAGATGATGATCAGGATGACTTCTACAGTCGAACCTGCAAGGCAGAAATCCACGGAGGTGGACTTATGGACAAAGATCGAGTGAAAGGCAAGATTGACCAAATGGCTGGAAGCGCCAAGCTAAGAACGGGCGAGTTGACCGGGAATTTCGAACTCGAGATCGAAGGAGTAGGCCAGGAGATAAAGGGTGCGCTGGAAAGTGCATGGGGAAAGGCAAAGGACATGGTGGCCGACGCCAACAAGGAAGCAGAGGTGCATCACGAAACGCGCATTGAAGTGGCAATGGAGTGTTCCGCAGCGCCGATCGACCCCGCCGAGCCCAGATAGAAACAGCTCTCACCGCCGGCGCGCTGAACTGTTACCCTCATCCTGCGGTTACGCCGTGCCAGGTAAACCAGTAATACCTTCGCCAGCAAAACATGCAACGAACTGGCCGTAACGCAAACATGCTGAGGAGGCTATCGTAGGAACGCAACTCCGCTTGCTTGAATTTAAGCGAATTGCAAAAAGGGCACTCGTGCCTTATCCAGAGCAACCGCGGCACCCAACGGGGCCATGTTCTATTCGAAAAGTTCATGTGTACCACTTCCTAGCGGCCGGAAACAAGGTCTCGTTGAACGGTGATTCCCTCCGACGGAGTTGAGTTGGCGTCGAGCCATGCAAGGCATGCGCGTATGCTTCCGGTAGCCAATGCCATCGACGAATCCGCTGCGCCGTAGTAGAGGTTGATGGTGTCTCCGTCATCGCTGATTGTCTGGCCGCATGGAAATACGACGTCCTTGACGTCCCCTCCGCGCTCATACGCGGCTTCAGGACCGAACATCCAGGAATCTCCGCGCTGCAAACAGACCTCAGGCTTATCCAGGGCAAACAGCGCCATGCCGAGGCGATAGATGCTTCCCGAGGCCGTTTGGCGCACACCGTGGTAGATTGTCAGCCAACCTTTTGCTGTTTCAATGGGAGGAGAGCACAGGCCAATCTTGTTTGCGTCCCACCAACCGCCGCGGCGCGCCTCGAGAATAATTTTATGACCGCCCCAGTGGCTCAGATCGGGCGAGTAGGATATCCACATGTGCGCGCCAAGCGTCGTAACCGGCCTGTGAATCAGCGCCCAAAGTCCGCCGATCCTCCTTGGCAGCAATGCAGCATCCTTATCCTCCGGTTGCATGATCACGCCATATCGCTCAAAGGACTTGAAGTCCTTGGTCAGCGCCAGGGAAACTCCGGGACCGCCTCGCGCAAACGATGTGTACGCGACGGCATATTGTCCAAGCTCCGGAACATAGGTGATGCGGGGATCTTCGATACCCCAAAGTTCTTCAGGATAGTCGCGAGGATTCGCCGGCAAAGTCGGTTGCGCGTCGATCCGCCAGTTATCGATTCCATTAGCGGAACGCGCGGCGCACAAGTGGGATAGGCCTCGCCGGTCTTCGACGCGACAGAGCAACAACGTATCGCCATCGGCAAGCTTCGCGACACCGGCATTGAAGACACTGTTAATTGGATAGGGCCAGTTGTTCTGGGAAAGGATTGGATTACACGCGTAACGAACGAACAGAGGAAGCCCTGTGTGCGTCTCAACATGAGATTCAGAAGAGCTGCAGTCAGCCGATAAAACGGGCGAGCCATTGGTATTCAAGAAGAGGAGCTCATTTCAAGATGCTGTTCCCGTGCGTTTGTCACTTTGACCTCGTTCATTTCAAGCAAGGCCATCAGGAAAGAAAGCGTTGATTCCGCTCCCTGGTTTTCATTGATGCGGTCGGGATGGAGGCCGTCCCTGGTGCCGCCCGTTGTTGCGTCGTAAAGGGGCACCTGCAAGTCGTTCTTGCCGAGAAACCATTGAAAGACATGCTGAGCTTCCCTGAGCCAAGTGCTCTCTTCAGTTAACCGGTACACCTCAAGGCAAGCGGAAACGGTTGCGCAGGCTTCCACCGGCTGTTGATCGAAGCGCGCCTTTTCGCATCCTTCGACAAAAAAGCCGTTGGATCCTATGGGTACGAACATTTCTGCATCGTCGCGGTGTTGCTCCGCAACAAGCCACTTCAGGGAATCCATTCCCGCTTCGATCATACGCTGGTTGCCGCTTCGCCATCCTGCCAGGATCAACGCCTGCGACAGTCTCGCGTTCGAGTAAGACAGGCTCTTCTCAAACCATCGCCATGTCGAGGAGTAAGTTCGCTCGTAGATATCGAGCAGCCGATTCGCGAGCGTATTGCGAACGGCCTGGATTGCCCTGTCTCCCGGGAACCAGTCGAGATAAGCTTGCATGCCCAAAATGGAGAACGCCCATGCTCGCGGGCTGGTGAATGTCAGCGTTGCGGGGACTGCGGCCTCAAAAAGCCTGCCCGCCGCGCCCCTCAATCCCGCATCCCGCGAGTGACCGAGCACCTTTCCAATTGACCACAACGCACGGCCATGGCTGTCATCCGACCCAACATTCTCCAACCAACTGCGATCATAGCCCAGAAAGTTTCTGAACCTCCCTGTATTTGTGTTGAAAGCCAGCCATAAAAACGCCAGGTAGCGATGCGAGAGGTTTGGATATTCCCGGCTGACGGTATGCGCCGGAGTCTCATCCAGCAGGATCGACACGATGAGTGCGCGCGCGTTGTCATCGGTGGTGTAACCCTCGCTTGAATTCGGCACGGAGAAAATGGCATGTTGGAGCATGCCGGTGTCGTCCGTCATGTTCAACAAATGTGAGGTATTCAATGCCGGCAGGCGATCGATAGCGGTTACTACAACATCATCGATCTGTGTTGCCTTTGGGTGCAGGGAACGCTCGAACCGCGCACGCTGGAAACTTGCCATATACTTCCGCGCGGTCTTGGGCCATATTGTCTCGCGTGATTGGAGATAGGCGCGCTTCCGCATGGCATGGCGCTCCCCATCGTTATCCAGAAGCTGAAGCACCGCATCTGCAATGGCATCGGGATTTTCGAACGGCACAATTACGCCTCTATTGTCCGCCAGCAATTCTTTCGCGTGCCAATAAGGAGTGGAAATGATCGCCTTTCCCGCACCAAGCGCAATGGCCAGCGTACCGGAAACGATTTGAGCTTCCTGCAGGTAGGGCGTTATGTAAATGTCCGCCGCGCCTACTTGCTCAACCAGTTCCTCAGCGCTCACGAAGCGATTCAGGAGCATCAGGTGCGAAGCAACGCCAAGCTGTTCCGCCAAAGCCTGAAGCTCTTCGCGGTAGCGTTCGCCGTCGCGCCGCCGGATATGTGGGTGCGTCGCTCCGGAGACGATATATACCACGTTTGGATGTCTTTCGAGAATCGCCGGCAACGCGCGGATCACGTTTTCAATTCCCTTATTTGGCGACAAAAGGCCAAACGTCAGCAGCACGGACTTCCCTTCGGCGCCGAATCGATCCTTGAAGTAATTGGGATCCATGAATTGAAAATCGGGCACACCGTGCGGAATGATATCTATCTTTTCGTTCGGAACCGCATATACCTCGCGCAGGAACTGTGCCGCCTGATTGCTCATGACAACCACGCGATCCGAGAGCCGTGCAATTTCCTCCAGTACCACGCGCTGATTTACATCCGGCTGCCGCAAAACGGTGTGCAGTGTTGTCACTACAGGCATTTTCAATTTGCGCAGCAACGTAAGAATGTGCCGGCCCGCAACCCCGCCATAAATGCCATATTCATGCTGTAGGCAGACAAGATCGTTGCCGTTAAAATTGAGGAATTCCGCGGCCCGTTCATAGGAGGAAAGATCCTCTTGCTCCAATTCAAGGCGCACTTGCGCCGGGTACTCGTAGCTTGATTCGGGGTCATTGACGGGAATGGTAAACAGCCGGTCGCTGCCGTATTCGATCGCGAGCGCGGAGCATAGGTCGGTGGTGAATGTGGCGATGCCGCACTGGCGCGGGAGATAATTCCCGACAAACGCGACCCGCGTAGGCAGGGGAAGACGGGTACTTTTTGGCACAACAAATGAAGAAGATGGCGGTGAAATGGACCCGGTTGAAGATTCACGATAATTCGGTTCAAAAAGAGACATGTGATCCTGCTTTCGCTTTTGCCGACGCGTGCATGAGGTCTCTATGCAGATTCATTCTCAAAAAATGAGTCGCTGGCCTCATAGCCAGCTTGAGTGCCGAGAAACAGTGAACACCTGGAGCAAAGGCGGCTCAAGAAGTAAACGCTCTCACCCGGGCCTAGCGACTTCTGATTCGATGTCTCGCGAGCCTGCACCGTCATTTTGACAAAGGAACCGGCCCGCTCGAGGAGTGCTCGACGGAAAAGTCTTCAATAAAGTCTCGGCGAATCGTTTCCGTCCTTGCCGCTTTGATCTCAGGGATACCTGCTGCATCAGGTTTACCGATTGACCGGTCCTCTGCCAGTCTGATGGCTCGTCGTGCATCAAAATGTTCTTTGACGTCGATTTTCTTAATGAGGCTCATTGCGGCTCCAATTGTTCGGTTGCCCGCATGAACGGTGCTCGTCTGGAACGAAGCCTGGAGAACTGAAGGCGAGAAGAGGAAGATCGGACGACTCTCCAAGCTTACACCCAAAGTGGCTTTCGCGCCGGCGTACACCGGCTTTCCCGTGAACGCATAATCGTGTGCCTTGTGCTGCGGCCCCGTCTCGAAGCCGCAGCGATTACCCGGTTTCATTAGCGCAGACTTCCTGTTGTTGCATTCACAGGGACGCCGATCGCGTCGCCGGATACGACCAGTTCCACTCTTCGGTTCTCCTATCTGCCGGCGGAGTTATCGTTGGATGCCACCGGTAACGTGTTGCCGAATCCCTTTGCACTCAGTGAATTTGTCGCCACGCCCTGTCCTACCAGATAATCCCGCACAGAGTCTGCGCGATTTTCCGACAGTTTCTGATTCATGTCATCGCCGCCAACATTGTCGGTGTAGCCGCCAACCTCAATGTTCAGGCTTGGATAAGAGATCAGGATCCCGGCAACCTTGGCTAGCTTCTCCCGCGCGCCAGGCTTCAGTGTGTACTTCCCAGTGTCAAACAATACATCGGACATGCTGACGATGAGCCCTCGCGCGCTGTCGCGAGTGGCAAGGATCTTGTTCAATTGATCTGACAATTGCGCACGCATTGCCGCCTTGTCGCTGTCAGCCTGGCTTGCAGTCTGCTGGGCCTGCTGCGCAATGAGGCGTGCCTTGTCGGCATCTGCCAGGGCTGCGGTGATTGCCGCCGTCGATGCCGCCTGGTTCGTTGCCATGTCAGCCTGGGCCTTTGCCGCGGCAGCTTGTGCGCTTGCCGCATCGGACTGCGCCTTTGCTGCGTCGGACTGCGACTTTGCTGCGTCGGCCTGAGCCTGGTCCTTGAGCTGTGTGGCGCTGTCGGCCTGAGCCTGCGAACTTGCCTGTGCGTCTTTCGATGCCTGGCGTTCCGCGGCAAGGCGATCTTCGTCAATTCTCTTGACGGAAATCTCGCGCGCATCTTCAGCAGTCTGGACTGTCTGCCTCGCGGCGGCAATCAGCGACTTCTTGTCCAAATCTTCGTGGCTCGCATAAGTGTCGGTGGTCTTCATCAACTGGACGGCGTGTTGGTAGCTTTCGCCCGCATACTTTGCCGCACCCTCTGACTCGGCGATGCGCATCGCATTCCTCGCCTCGTAAAACTCCAAAGGCAGACGGGCACTCAAAACCACGGGGTCGAACTTGTAGCCGGTTGGTAGGTAGCCCCCACGTTCCATCAGCTCATACTTGGCCCCCACCGCTTCACTGGTTCCCTTGGTCCGATCACCGATCACGTTCTCGAGGATGACCACGTTGCTGGGCTGCCTGACTGCAAAGTAAGGCTCTGCGGTAACAATCAGAGCGAAGGCCTGAAGATCTGTAGTGGCCGTGAGCTTGCTGCGTTCATTGCCGCCTACCAGCACCTCTCCAAGGTTCGATGCCCTGCCTTCCGGCGAGATGGCCCATAGAACGTAGGTGAGATACTCTTCTCCAAAGGTCTTAGGATTTTGCAGGTTTCCGAATTCCGCTTCCACTTCCATGGTGCCGCGCTTGCTTCGCACCTTGGCTGATCCTTCGGCTGAAGGCTGCAAGGCTGTGCCCGCAAACAAAACCTCCGACATACCATTCCGATGCCCGTAGTTGACCGCCTGAACTGTGCGGCTGACCACGACCACCCGGTACCCGAGTGCCGGTGCCGTGGATTCGACGACAACCGCCTGAGGACTGGCCTGCGCGAATGCGCTGAGACTGAGGGCACTTACTATCGCTAACATCACTTTGGATTTCACAATATCTCCTGCAGGCAGATTTCTGTCGCACTGCTTTTTACCGGCTGCGTTCTGGTTGTCTTAGGCTTTGCGGCGACCGCAAGTCTATAGTTCAACTTCCGATTTTGAACTG
>Ga0182030_10014198_pt1 | contig 15754 bp, 15 predicted proteins | sample 812S3MmetaG_FD_121299 | JGI IMG/M metagenome (GOLD analysis project Ga0182030, IMG submission 121299) | Permafrost microbial communities from Stordalen Mire, Sweden - 812S3M metaG (Illumina Assembly) | ecosystem: Environmental > Terrestrial > Soil > Wetlands > Permafrost | place: Sweden...
CCCTGGACGCCAAAGCCTAATAGACTCCGGCGTCCAGGGCGCGTAGCTCAGTGGGAGAGCGCTCGCTTCACACGCGAGAGGTCGCAGGTTCGAAACCCGCCGCGCCCATTGATGCAGGGCTGCGAATCCGCACGTTTCGACACGGACTGGTCTCCGCAGAGTGCCTAAAGTAGGCCACTGAGCGGGCCAGTGGCCTGAACGTTCTGCCGGTAGCGTTACCGTCGGTTAGGTGCTGGAAGCCGATTTTGGCTCTGGCATTGGCATTCCGGCCTTCTACTCGGTCGGTGCGGCACGAGGGAGGTTTCGGGGAGCAGACGAGAGGTCGCTGCGCAGGCGTGGGACGTGGACGGAGCGGTTGGCTGACGCGACACGATTGTGTGCCCAGTGAATGACGCCCTCGCTGATTGCCCGCTTGAACAATGCTCGATGCAGCGTTCGCTGACGCACAACCTGGCATGGCAGCACGGCCGTTGGCGAGATGCGGTCTCGAACCCACGACCGCATGGACCACAAGCACACCCAAAACGCCCCGGATTTTGGCTCTAGAAAGCCATATCCGACATGATCCGTGCGTGCTGGATTGTCCGCTATTTGCGGGGATATGAAGCCATTACGCCCAGCAAAGTCGGTTTGCTGGGCACACCGGGGCGGCGGCGGTCCTCGCCAGACCACCTCATCGCGGGCGATAGACGTCGCTGCGGTGCTCCACGCGCAGCACGATCACCTCGCGCCGCTCATCGTCGATGCGATAGAGCACGCGGTAGGTACCCCGGCGGGCCGAGTGGACGCCAGTCAGCTCCCGCCGCAACGGCTTCCCGACCCGGCGCGGCTCCCTAACGAGCGCCGTCGTGAGGAACTCAATCACCGCAATCGCAACAGCCTCCGGCAAACTCTCGGCGAGCGCGCGAGCCGCAGGCGGCGTGACGGTTAGCTCATACTCCGAGGCTTCGCTCACGAGCGCAGCTTGCGCACCGCATCAACGCCGCGCACTACATCGCCACGTCGATACGCTTCGTCAGCCTCGCGAATGTCCGCCAGAGCCTCGGGGTCGCTGAGAACCGACAGCGTCTCCTCCAGCTCAGCAAGATCCTCTGCGCTGATCAACACGGCTGCGTCACGACCGTTCCTCGTGATCATCACGCGATCGTGTTCGCGCTCTACCCGATCGACGAACTCCGAGAGATGGTCGCGCACGCTACGCAAAGGCTCAGTGGTCATGGCCACAATTGTGGCGCACCAACGCGAGGATTTCAACCCTGTGGGTGCCGGAAACTAGTCAGGCGGCGATTTGGTACTCGTGGATGAGTCCGCCGAGGACGTCCTGCCGGACGACCTCGGGTGGACCTTTGCCGACGGCGCACAGCGGCTGTCTTGGTACCGGTGGCTGCATGTCGAGCGCGCGGTGTGGACGATGACCGTTGTAGTGCTCGGTGTAAGCACTGAGCGTGGCCTGGAGGTGCGGCCGGGAGAGCGTCAGCATCCGGTCCAGACACTCGCGACGGACGGCCCCAACCCACCGCTCCGCGATCGCATTGGCCTGCGGCGCACGCGGCGGCGTGGAGATCACGTTCATGCCCTCGGCCTCGAAGACCGCGTCAAACGCGCGCGTGAACTTCTTATCACCGTCGCGGATGAGGAACCGGAAGGCGTCGCCGCGATCGTCCAGCGTCATCGCGAGGTTGCGCGCCTGCTGCACGGTCCACTCACCGGTCGGGTTGGCGCTCACGCCAGCGATGTGGACACGGCGTGTTGCGTGCTCGATGAAGAACAGCACATACAGCCGGCGCAGCATCGCGGTTTCAACCGTGAAGAAATCGCACGCGAGAATCCCCTTGGCCTGTGCGCGTAGAAACTCAGGCCAGCTCGGCCCAGTGCGCCGAGGCGCCGGCTCCACCCCAGCGTTCTTGAGGATCGCCCAGACCGTCGCGGGGGCGACCTCAATCCCGAGCCGCTGAAGCTCCCCCGCGATACGCCGATACCCCCACGTATCGTTCTCGCGGGCCATGCGCAGCACGAACTCGCGCGTCGCTTTCGGCTTGCGCGGCCTCCCAGGCCGAGACCCGTAGCTCCACCGACGCGCAACCAGCCTCCGATGCCACCGCAGCAACGTGTCCGGCTCAACGAAGAACGCTCTCCAGCGCTCCCGAGGGACGCCCCGCGAAAACGCAGCCAGCAAAGCTCGATCCGCTGGTTTGAGCTTCGGCCGAGCGCTCTGGCGTCGAAGCACCGCCAGCTGATGACGCAAGACGAGGATCTCCAGATCCTTCGCCTCACGCCCCCGGAACAGCAACGCGACCAGCGCCAAACCGCTCCGCAGCGCCAGATAGACCAACACAAAGACCTCGAACCTCAAACGCTTAGCAACCATCAGCGAACCGTAGCGACCACCCGCCGATCGAGTTCTCGGCACCCACAGGCACGGAAGGACCCGGAACGAGTGATATCAACCAGTGGCCTATGATAGCATGCAGGTATGAAGCAGTTGCTGCTCCGTGTTCCAGAGGACATCCATCGGCGGCTGGCTGCTCGGGCCGCTCGCGAGAAGCGCAGCTTGAACGCGGTTGCTACAGAGATCCTCGATGCCGCGGCCGACGTGAACCCTGGCGATCGACGCGCGCGGGCTCGCGCTGCGGCTGTCGCCGCGGGCACGCTACGGAGCGTGAACGCCAAGCCGGTAAGCGCCGCCCGTCGGCGACGGATCGAGGAGTCGACCCGTGGTCTCGGTCCCCAGGTCGACCGGTTGCTCGCGCAAGAGCGCGAGCGGCCGTGATCGCCTACCTGGATTCCTCGGTTCTCGCCCGCGCATATCTCCTCGACGAGGACGGGCACGAGGACGCCGTCGCGCTACTGGATGACCCCGAGATCGGGCTCGTCACCGGCACGTGGACGAGGATCGAGGTCTCGGGCGCATTGGTTCGCGCTGCACGCGCCGGCCGCGGCGACGAGAAGGGACTGCTCGCGCTCCTCGACGCGGACCTGTCGGCTCGGGTGATCGTGCTCAGCGCGCCACAGGACGAAGTTGAGCAGCATGCCTTGGAGCTCGTGCGCCGCCACGCGCTGCGCGCGATGGACGCATGGCACCTCGCCGTAGCAGCCAACGTCGTCCCACCACTGCTCGACGCCAGCGAGCAGCGCGCATTCGCCTCACGCGACCAGCCGCAACGCCTCGTCGCAAAAGAGCTCGGGTTCACCACGCTCTGAACAGCGGCAGCGCCCGCCGACACAGCAGAAGCCAGGTAAATCGCCGATAAGACAGCAAATGGTTTGGGCCACTGCGCGCCTCCAGTGGCACAAACTCAGCCGAAATGAGCCCAAACTGACCGAAAGTGGCCTATCGGCCGGGATTGTTTGGTGCAGATTCGCAGGCAGATCTGCTGATTTCGGCGCAAGTGCGGCTTTGCTTCACGCTCGGCTTTGGGTCAAGCTACTGCTAGTAGGGTCGGCGCGCCATGCGCTTGGCGGTCTGGACGGACTGCGGTAGCGCACGCCGTCGGGGACAGGCCCCGTTGCGTTCAGCGCAACGTCGCGTGGGACGGGTACTCGTTGAGCGGCGCCGAGGACAGAGGAACCTGAGATGCGTTCGCTGTTCACACAGCTCAATCATCGAGCGCTCCGAGGGCTGTTGGTTTATGAGTTCGCATGGTGGGTTGCCGGCTGATGGAACCGGTTCACCATCCGCCCTGTCTCGGCAGGCTAGCGCTGCGCTGCCCGCGGCCGGTCAAATCGAAAAGCTCTGTCGAAGGTTGCGGGGTTTCGCGCAGACAGGCGCTCAGAGACTGAGGGTGCCCGCGGCCGTGACGGGGTCTTCATCGAGATACAGCGCGCCCGCCTGCTCGGCCAGACGCGCGCTCACCCCCGGCCCACCCAGAGCCAAAGACCACCGCTCGCTGAAGCTGCTGAGCTGCTTGGTCTGCCGCGCCATACGCCCGCGCATAGCCGCCGACACCACCGTCAGCTCCGGATGCACCAACTCCGCTACTTCCCCAAGCGCGTCGATCGGTGTATCGGCCCCCAGGTAGGTGATCCTCCAACCCAACTCGTGCAGCGCGATCCCAAACACCACAAGCGCCAACGAGTGCTGCTCGCTGGGAGCACAGGCCAGCAGCGCGCGAGGACCAAGGCCGCGATCCCAGCCGCGCGCGAGCGCATACAGGCGAGCCTGGAAGAAGTTGGTGGCGAAGTGCTCCTCCGCAATCGACACGAGGCCGGCGCTCCACTGCTCCCCCAGCTCGTGCATGTATGGCAGCAGCACATCGCGCGTGACGGTGGTGGGCGTGAAGGCCACGAACAGCCGCTCGAGCGTCCGCTGAGCCGAGGTCTCATCGAAGCGGGACAGCGCACCTCGGATCTCCTCTTTGGCGGCGGTCACGTCCTGCGCGGGGACCGCCCGCCCGTCACCGATGGTTACGGCGAAACGGGCCGCAATCGTCAGCTCAGCAGCCTGGGCGGCGGGGATGCCTTCGGTCACATAGCGCTGCATCAGACGCACACGGGCCTCGTCCGCCGGCGAGTACAGCCGGTAGTTGCCAGTGGAACGTCGCGGCTGCAACAGCCCATACCGCCGTTCCCACGCTCTCAGCTGATGGGCGGCGATCCCCGTCCGGCTGCTGAGATCCCCGATGCGCATCCACGCCGACCTCGAACCGGACATGGTTTCAACATACTAGACCTTCGACAAACCTTGGACACGGCGGTGAGGACCGTGAGCCGTATGACCAGCGGTCACACGTGTGCTTGCCGTGGCCGTCTGCCGACCTGGCCGGCTCTCAACATCAGGGCGGCCACGATGGCGACGAACAACCCAAGCGCCAGGAGGATGATCGCCGTGGTCAGCGAGGTCGTGTGGGCGCGATCGCCGGAGAGCGTCACCTCGATGCTCCTGCCGACATCCGACGGCTCCGCTCCTTCCACGGCGCCCCTCACAACGTGCCCACCCTTCAGCAGACTCCCGCCGGCGACCCACGTGCCCGTGCATTCGTAGGAGCCGTGCGTGCCCACGTCCGCGGGCTGACATTCGGTGATCGTGGCTCTCGCGCGCGTCCCCGTCTCGCGCTGCACCACGAGCGAGACGCCGCCGCCGCACATGCCGAGACCGGCCAGCGCGAGCGCCACTGCGATGGCGCGCAGGACTATGAGCGGCCGACCGCTTGAGCCGGCCAGATCGAGCAGGCGCGCATCCTCAGCTTCCTGCGATCCGGATCACGTTCCCGACGACCCGATCTGCACCGGCAGCGGCAGGCTGTAGGTGGCGAAGCCGTGCTTCAGCGAGTGCGGGTTTGCCGCGACGGTGCTCCTCAGCCTGAAGATCGCCGCCTTCGTTCCCGCGGGCAGGCTCAGCGTGATGTGGTAGTGGCCACTGCGGGGTGGGGTGAGCGTCTTGACGACCGCCGCCTTGCCGCATTCGAGTTCCTGTTCGATCGCCACCGGCGCTACCGGCCTGGTGAGTGGCGGTTCCACCTGTCCGCTGAGCGTTACCGTCGTGCCGTTGGATGTGGGCGTTTCGAGCTCCAGGCGCCGTGCGAGCTTGAGATCGAGCGAGCGCAGCGTCCCGAGCTCTGCGATGTAGCGCGCCGCTGTGAGCTCATGGCCGTGCGCTCTCGGCAGTGGCGCGCTCGCCGCGAACTGCCCGTCCGCCTTCACGAGCGCACTGGCAACCCGACGCCGCCCGTCCAGCAGGATCTCCACGTGCCTGCCGATCAGACTCTTCGACGCGCTGCCGCTGAGGAGCACTCGGTTGCCGCGAGCGTACACGTCGCTCAACACGAGCTTCGACGTGCCGCAGCCGAGCAGCACCCGTTCGACCGCTTCCGCCGACGGTCCCGGCGGCACGGACGGCACCGCTTCGTGTTTGGCGGTTTCCTTGGGGCTTTCCACAGCAGGTGGTTTCTTTTCTTCGGCAGGGACCGCGTCGAACTCGAATGCTCCGCTGTCACAGTTGCCCACGCGCGCGTAGCCGCGTTGATCGGTTGCAGGGCAGCCGGCAATGCCGTTGTCGATCGCGGGGCTGCCGGCCAGCAGCGCCACCGTCTGAGTCGGGCCGCCGTTGCTTGCCAGTTCGCCGAGGTCGAGCGCCAGGCCCATGTCGGCTGGGGCGAGCTGACAGGTGGCGTCAGCCGCGAGGTTGCCGCCGAGGTCTGTCCAGGTGCTGATCGGGAAATTGAAGCGTTCGTTGCACGCCTGTTCTTCCGGCTCGCCTCCCGTGGGAGCCCCGAGCAGAACGTTCTTGAGCGTGACTTTGCTGCCTTCATTCGCCGATATGTCGGCGCCGCCATGCGTGTTGCCGAGGGCGGCGTCGTCGGAGAACGTCACGTTGAGGAAGCTCGCGCTCGCAGCTTCAATGAACACCGCGCCGCCCTCATATGTGTCGCCCGAGTGCAGGAAGCCGTCCTGCGCGAGCGTGTCGTTGGTGAAGGTCGCCGTGCTGCCTTTCAGCAGTTGCACCGCGCCGCCCGTCCCGGAGAGCGAGTTGTCGCCGTCCAGCGAGCTGTCGCTCGCTACCAGCGTGCCCGGCTCGAGGTTCACAGCGCCTCCGCCGCCGCTGGTGGACACGTCGTTGTCGAGTTCCGATTCCATCAGTTCCAGAGTCCCGTGGCCCTCCACGTCCACGCCGCCTCCCCAGCCGTTGTCCTGGTCCTGCGCCACGAGCATCCGCTTGAGCGTCAGCGCACCGCCGATCTGCAGGATGCCCGCGCCCCGCACCGATTCTTCAAGCGTGTTGTCAGCTTCTGTGGGGAATCCGCCTTCCAGCGTCATCCCTTCGAGCACAACCGTCCCGCCGCCGCTGACCCGGAGCACGCGATCCGCTTTGCCGGCGTCGACGATGGTGGAGCCCGCACCCGCGCCGATGACCCTGATCGTGGTGCCCGGGCCGTTGGTCAAGCGCAACTGTCCAACGTGATCGGGGTTCAGTTTGTCCGCGGGCAGGAGGTCATAGACACCGGCGGGCACAGTCACTGTGCTCGACGCGTCGGAGGATTCGTCGGCGACTTCGATCGCTCCGCGCAACGAACAAATGCTCGCACAACCCGTCGTGTCGGCTGGCGAGTTGACGGTGAATTCTGCAGCCGCAGCGGAAGCAGCGAACGTGCAGAGACACGCGCACGCGAGCACGAACGATCTCCGAGCGACTCCCCACAGGCCGATCAGGCGATCCATGACGAGTGACTGTATACACGCGCCCGCGGCCGCGCAACGCGATCTGCTTCTGGTATGAAGCCTGCGACCGACTAGGCAAGGAGCGAAAGTGAACATCGAGATCTCTGAGCGGGCGCGCGAGATGCACGAGCGTCTCACCACCTTCGTCTACGAGCAGGTGCTGCCTGCTGAGACGGTGTGGATCGAGGAAGTGCGCGCCGCCGCAGCAGCAGGCAACCCGCACTGCCATCCACAGATCGTGGAGCAGCTAAAGCAGCAGGCGCGTAGCCAGGGACTGTGGAACCTGTTCCTCCCCGACACTGAGCACGGCGCGGGGCTGACGATGGTGGAGTACGCCTCGATGGCCGAGGTGCTGGGCCGCACGCGCATCGGATCGGAGGCGTGCAACTGCTCCGCACCGGACACCGGCAACATGGAGATCCTCCACGAATTCGCCAGCGACGAGCAGAAGCAGGCGTGGCTGGCACCGCTGCTCGAGGGTGAGATCCGCTCCGGCTTTGCCATGACGGAGCCGGGTGTGGCGAGCTCCGATGCAACCAACATCGGCATGCGCATCGAGCGCGATGGCGAGGACTATGTGCTCAACGGGGTGAAGTGGTGGACCACCGGGGCGCTGCACCCCCACGCGCGCATCCTCGTGGTGATGGGCAAGACCGACCCCGAGGGACACGTCTACCAGCAGCAGTCGATGGTGCTCGTGCCGCTCCACACCGCCGGCGTGACGGTGGTCCGCAGCACGCCCGTGTTCGGCTACCACGACCCCGAGGGGCACGGCGAACTCTCCTTCGAGGACGTGCGCGTGCCCGCCACAAATGTGATCGGCGCCGAGGGGATGGGCTTTGCGATCGCGCAGGCGCGGTTGGGGCCGGGCCGTGTGCACCACTGCATGCGCGCCATCGGCGTGGCCGAGCGGGCGCTGGAGATGCTGTGCGATCGCGCCGACGACCGCGTCACCTTTGGCAAGCCCGTGTCGCACAACGCCAACGTGCGCGATTGGATCGCCGAGAGCAGGATCGAACTGGAGATGGCACGCCTGCTGGTGATGAAGGCGGCGTGGATGATGGACACCGCCGGCAACCAGAGCGCGCGCACGGAGATCGCCGCGATCAAGGTCGCCGTGCCCAGCATCGCACTGAAGGTCGTCGACCGTGCCATCCAGGTCCACGGCGGCGGCGGCGTGAGCGACGACTTCCCGCTCGCCTACATGTACGCGGGACTGCGCTCCCTGCGGTTGGCCGATGGCCCCGACGAGGTGCACAAGCTGTCGATCGCCAGCCAGGAGCTGCGCCGCCAGCGAACGCGCCGCGCCGCTGAACCCTCGGCTTGATGGCAGAGAAAGGCCACGCACGCGTGCGCCCCGTGCGCGAGGACGACGCGCTCGACATGCGTGCGCTGACGGGTTGGCTGCGCGAACATCTCAACGGGCTCGGCGAGGCTGAGCCGCAGGTTCAGCAGTTCACCGGCGGCTCCTCCAACCTCACCTACCTGCTCCGCTTCGACGGTCGCGAGCTGGTCGTGCGCCGTCCTCCCAAGGGCGTGCGCACCGGCACCGCGCACGACATGTCGCGCGAGTACGAGTTGCAGCGACGACTGCGCCCACACTTCCCCTACGTGCCCGAGGTGCTGGCGCTGTGCGAGGACACCGCCGTGATCGGCAGCCCCTTCTATGCGATGGAGCGCGTGCTCGGCTCTGCGCCCGCGCCGCGGATGCCGGCGGCGATTGGGACCGAGCCTCAGCGCATGGCGGCGTTGACAGAGCGCTTCGTTGGAGTGTGGGGCGAACTGCACGCGATTGACGTACCTGCAGCGGGACTCGAGGATCTCGGCCGCGGCCCCGGCTATGTGGAGCGCCAGGTGCGCCAATGGTCGGAGCGCTACCGGCGCGCACGCACGCGCAACGTGCCCGACTTCGAGCGCGTGATGCGCTGGCTGGATGAGAACCGACCGCCCGACAGCGGTCAATGCGTGATCCACAACGACTTCCGCCTCGACAACATGGTGCTCGACCCGCCCACCCTGCGTGTGAACGGCGTGCTCGACTGGGAGCTCGCCACCATCGGCGACCCGCTGATGGATCTCGGCTGCTCGCTGGCCTACTGGATAGAGCCCGGTGACGGCCGCATCGCCAGGCGCTTCAAGCGCCAGCCGACCGACCTGCCCGGCTTCCCCACCCGCGAGCAGTTGGTGCGCCGCTACGGCGAGGTGACCGGCCGCAACGTGCAGGCGTGGTCCTTCTACGGGGTGTTCGGCCTCTTCCGTCTGGCCGTGATCGCGCAGCAGATCTACAAGCGCTACACGGAGGGCTCCACCAGCAACCCCGCCTTCCGGTTCTTCTGGATCGGCGTACGGATCGCACACCGACGCTGCCTGCAGTTCATCCGCGAGGCATAGCGCGACCGCACATCCTCGCCCGTCAGTAGCTCGGCCCCGTCTCGAACTCCAACCGCCCGCGCCGAAGCTCCGCGCTTGCCAGCGCCGCGCGGCTGAGCTCTGTGACGTACTCGCCGAGCACATTGCGAGCGTCCCGACTGGCCGGCGGCAGGCGCAGCGCGGCCAGCCCGCTGCCCGCCCCGCGCACCACCTCGGCTGTGCCCGTCACCAGCCGCCCACCTTCTGGAGAGGTGAAAGACAGAGCCACCTCCTCGCCCTCGACGACGTCCAGGTCACACATCACGAGAAGACCGTCGGGTCCAATGTCAACGGTCTTCCCCTGCGCCTCCGCCGATGAATCGGCGCGGCGCACAGTCACGGGCATCTCGAACTTGACGCGCGTACCGCGCGAACGGCGCGCGCTGCGTTCAGAAGCCTGGAAACGCAGCGTTCCCTCCGGCTGCACCGGGAACACAGTCCCCGCGAGCGCTATCAGCGACCGTCCGTGGCGAAATGTCACAAACGATCCCAACGCCGGCTCGGTGAGACGCGAGACCTCATGCGCGTTCACCGCCTGCAGCGTCATGCCGTGCTCACTGAACACGAGTACCACCGCTTCCACCGCACTGCGGCTGTCAGACAGGGACACAAATACTCTGTCGTGCTCACGCAGACGCTTCAACGTGGCTGCCTTGGATCGCTTGGAGTGCGTTTGACTACTTCCAGCATGATAGAACTTCCTACCCTCGGGTAAGGATCACGGGTCGTCTGAGGCAACGGCGTCAACTGTCGTGTTCTGGGGACGCAGCACCAGCGGCTTGTCCAGATCCCTGCGCAGGATGAGGAACGCGATCGTCCCCAGAATCGCAGGCAGCAGCAGCGAGATCGCACGGTAGAGCAGCACCGCGGCGGTCGCATGGGACAGCTTCACGCCATACACCGTCAGCGCGCCCACGAGGCCGCCTTCCACAGCTCCAAGACCGCCTGGGATCGGGATCAGGCCCGCCAGCTGGCCGATCAGATACGCCATCACCATCGTCGCCAGTGGTGGTGTATGGCCAATCGCAGCAAACGTCGCTCCCAACGTTGCCACGTCGAAGGCGAAGTACGCGATCGCGCCGCTCAGCTTCCAATCGGGATGCGCCAGCTCTGAGAGCGTCGCGCGAATGCCCGCCGCCAGCGAGCCGAACGCGCGCGCGGTACGCCTGTGCCTGGTCGACTCCGCCGCATGCTCAGCCCACGCGGCGCCGCCGATCGTGCCGAGCACAGCCGCCACGCCCACCGCTGCGGGCAACAGCGTGAGCGTGAAGCGACGCGTCCCGTCGAAGATTCCCAGCCACAGACCCACACCGACGATCACCAACGCTGCGATGCTCGCCGCGCTCGTGAGCAGGAACACCACCGTCGAGCGCACCGCAATCCGTGAGGAGGGCACGCCGCGGCGCGTGAGGATCCAGGCGCCCAGACCCAGGCCGCCCAGCCCCCCCGCGGGCAGCACCGCGTTGGCCGCCAGCTCCGACCACGCCAGGCGCACCGTCGGACGCGCGCGCCCGCGAGGGAATGCGAGCAGCACCGTCAGCACGTAGCCCGTGCAGGAGAGGTACTCCAAACCCACCGCCAGCGCCAGCCAGCCGCTGGATGCATGCGTCACCAGACGATCGATTTCGCTCAACCCCGGAAGCGAGTTCAGCAGCGCCGCGATCGCAACGACCAGCAGGCCCAGCGCCAGCAGGCTGTTGCGCAGCCGCCGCGCAAACGCCGCCCCGGTGGCGTCGCCCGCCGTGTCGCTCGCCTGTGCCAACGTGGCCGCTAGCTGCCAGCGAGCGGCACGCGCCGCATCGTCACATGCGCGTCCACCGAGGACTCGCCCGCCCCCGAGAACGTGCCCTCCACCGGCGACACGTCCGCATACATACGACCATGGCCGATGCGCACGTGGTCGCGTCCCGCCATGATCGCGTTGGTGGGATCCGCGCCCACCCACACCGCCTCGCCGTCGCCGTCCACCGGCAGCAGCGCCTCCACCCAGGCGTGCGTCTGCACCTCCGCGCTCGTCCCATCCTCGCCGTCTGGCGAGGTGAAGAAGTAGCCGCTCACGTAGCGCGCCCCGATGTCGTGCGAGCGCAGCAGCGCCAGCGCGAGATGCGCGAAGTCCTGGCACACGCCCGCGCCCAACGCCACGAACTCCGGTGTCGTCGTCTGCGCATCCGTCACGCCCGCCTCGTATCGAAACCGCTCCGGGAGGACGCGTGTGACGTTGCGAAGCGTCTCAACCGGCGTGCTGCCGCGGACCTCGCTCACCAGCTCCGCCAGGTCCGCGTTCTCGTGCAGATATCCGTAGGGGTGGTAGCGGTAGGCGCCCGCCGCCACGCGGTAGGCCTCCGTCTGCAGATCCGACCACGAACCCTCCGGCGGGGGCATCGGATCGGTGCTCGCCACCGTCGCGTCCACCTGGATGCGCAGCCGCTGCAGCGGCGCCGCCACCAGCAGCTCCGTCACCTCGTTGCCGAACAGGTCCTCATACGTGGCGAGCCTGTCGGGAGCGGGGGTGACGCTCACGTCGAAGTGTTCGCAGCGCTGCGTGCCGTCGCTGCGCGGACGCATGCGCAGGCGATTGAAGTTGCCCACCACCGGCGCCTCATAGCGATAGGTCGACTCGTATGTGATTTGGTAGCGCATCGGATCCTCCGTCGAGCCTACCCGCGATAGCGTAAGAGCACCCGTCGGCGACTGAAGTCGCCTGCACGCGCGCGCTGGCCAGCAGGGCGTGCGCTAGCCTCCGCCCAGTTGTCAAAGCCAGCAGAGCTGACGCGGCGGAAGGAGAGCGAGATGGTCAAGGAGTTCAAGGAATTTCTGTTCAAGGGCGACCTGATCGAAACGGCCGTGGGTCTGATTATGGCCCTCGTGCTGGCGGCGCTCGTCAAAGCGCTCGTCGCCGACCTCATCACGCCGATCATAGGAGCGGTCATCGGCGAACCAAAATTCGAAAGCCTGTCGTTCACCATCCACAACAGTCGCTTCCTCTATGGCGACTTCATCAATGCGGCGGTCACCTTCGTCTCCACCGGCTTCGGCGTGTTCTTCCTCGTGATCAAGCCCGTCAACGCCATCTCAGCGCGACGCAAGGCCGGCGTCGAGCCGGACTCCGACGTGAAGGCGTGCACGGAATGCCTCAGTGAGATCCCCCGCGCAGCGCGCAAGTGCGCGTTCTGCGCCTCGCCTCAGACTGCGTAAATCGGCGCGCAGCTCGGCGCCGCACCTCAGCGCAGAAGCCGCACGGGCAGCGTCTTGGGCTGGTTGATGAACAGCGACTCCACCATCGAGTGGCGCCCCGCCATCTCGATGTTGGGGTAGCGCTTCAGCGTTTCCTCGAACATGATCTTCAGCTCCAGGCGAGCCAGCGCGGTGCCCAAGCAGAAGTGCCGGCCTCCTGCGCCGAAGGCCTGGTGCTCGGGGTTGCGGTGCACGTCGAAGCGATCCGGGTCCTCGTAGCGCGTCTCATCCCTGTTGGACGACACGTACCACATCACCACCTTCTCGCCCTCTTTGATCTTCTGCCCGTTCAGTTCCGTGTCGCAGGTGGCCGTGCGGCGGAAGTGGGCAAAGGCGGGGAACATCCGCAGCGCCTCCTCCACCGCCCCCGGGATCAGCGAGGGGTCCTCCACCAGCATCTGACGCTGGTCAGGGCTTTCCATGAGCGCGCGCATACCGCTGCAGAAGGTCGCCTTCGTCGAGTCGTTGCCCGCCGCCATCAGCAGGAAGAAGCCCATCACGATCTCGTGCTCCTCCAGTTTCTCCCCGTCCACCTCCGCGTGCACCAGCACGCTGGTTAGATCCTCCGTCGGCGTCTCTCGACGCGATTCGATCAGGTGTTTGCAGCGCTCGAAGATCTCCGGCAGGTCTTTCTCCAGCGCGCCCTCGAAGCCGCCAGGGTTCAGGTCCGCGTCGCCGGCGCCCAGCACCGCGTTCATCAGGCGCGCCCAGATCGCGTCTTCCTCCTCTGAGAGGCCCATGAAGCTGCCGATCACACGCGCCACCACCGGCTGGGCGAGGTCGCTCACCAGATCGCATTCCTCGCGGCCGTCCAGGCGATCGAGCATGCGGTTGGCGATCGCGCGGATGTCGTCCTCGTGCGCCGCGATCCGGCGCGGCGTGAAGCCCGCCTGGAACAGCGCCTTCAGGCGGTCGTGCTTGGGCGGGTCCATGCCGATGAACATCGCCTGCGCCAGCTCCAGCGGGAAGCCCGCGCGCGCCGCCAGGATGCCGCCCTTTTCAGAGGAGTATGTGCGCCAGTCGCGGCTGACCGTGTGGATGTCCTCCGCCGTCGTCACCGACCAGAAGCCCTCCTCCTCGGGGAACAGCTGGAAGCGCTCCGTGTGGTGGATCGGGCACTGGCTGCGCATCTGCTTGAAGACCTCATACGGCGGGCCGTCCGTCCAGAACTCTTCGTCGGTCAGTTCCAAGCTCTTGATGTCGCGTCCAACAGTTGCCATGCCAAGACCTCCAAGCTAGCCCACCCTGAATACCGTCTCTCGATAATACTGGCTGGTCAGCCAGTTTGGGATGGCCGCGGGAAATGATCTGTGGCCATGGTCGCGGGGGGCTGCCGCAGCTCACGTCAAACTTCCTGCGTGGCCTCGCACTCCCCTCAGCCGAACGTGCCCGGCGAAGGGATCGTCGCCTCCTACGGCGCCCGCTTCTGGATGCTGGTGGTGGGAGTCGGCGTGGGCGCCGGCATCGGCGGTGCGCTGCTCATGGAACTGCTGCACGCGGTTGCGCACATCGCCTGGTCCTATCACTCGGGCACGTTTCTGGAAGCGGTGCAGCGCAGCTCCCACACCCGCCGCGTGGCCGTGCTCGTGGTCGGCGGCGTCGTCGCGGGCGGCGGCTCGCTGCTGCTGGGCGAGCGCGGAGCGGGCGAGGTCTCTGAGGCGCTGTGGCTGCGCGGCGCGCGCCTGCCGCTGCTGGCGAGCATCGCGCGGGGGGTGCATTCGATCGTCGTGGTCGCGCTGGGCGCATCGCTCGGGCGCGAGGCCGCGCCGCAGCGCGTCGGCGCGGCGATCGCCAGCACGCTCAGCGACTGGGCGCGCCTGCCCGACTGGCAGCGACGGCTGATGGTGGCAAGTGGCGCTGGCGCAGGCATGGCCGCCGTCTACAACGTGCCGCTCGGCGGCGCGCTGTTCGCGCTGGAGGTGCTGCTCGGCACGCTCACGCTGCCACTGGTGCTGCCCGCGCTGGCCACCTCTCTGATCGCCACCGCCGTCGCCTGGATCGCGCTGGGCACCGCGCCCACCTACACCGTCCCCACTTACCACGTGCATGCAGACGAGCTCGTGTGGGCGATCCTGCTGGGACCGATCGCCGGGCTGGCAGCAGTGGGATACATTCGAGTGATTGCGAGGGCGCACGCCGTGCGGCCACGTGGGTGGATGCGTGTGGCTGCGCCGGTGGCGGTGTTCGCCGCATTGGGCGCGCTCGCCATCTCCTACCCGCAGCTGCTGGGCAACGGCAGGAACGTCGTTCAGCTCGCCTTCCTCGCCCGCCTGTCCGTGGCGCTGCTGGCGGCGCTGCTGGTGCTCAAGCCGCTCGCCACCGCCGCCTGCCTCGGCAGCGGCGCGCCCGGCGGGCTGTTCACCCCCACGCTCGCCTACGGCGTATTGCTGGGAGGTCTGCTGGGCGAAGCGTGGTCGCAGATCTGGCCCGGCTCGCCGCTGGGCGCCTACGCGATCATCGGCGGAGCGGCCGTGCTGGGCGCCTCCATGCAGGCGCCGCTGGCGGCCGTGGTGCTGCTGCTCGAGCTCACCCAGCACGCCGACGCGCTGATGGTCCCGATCCTGATCGCGGTCGTGGAGGCCACCGTGCTGTCGAGGATCATGGGCGCCCGCTCGATCTACTCGGCGCGCCTGGCGGCCGGCACGTGAATTTGCAGGCTTGCCGGAGCACGCCGTCAGGTGCTACTACTGAGCGATGCCCCGCGCTATGTGGACCGGAGCGATCAGCTTCGGCATGGTCAGCATCCCCGTGAAGCTGTACAGCGCGCTCGACCGCAAGAGCGTGCGCTTCCACCAGCTCTCCGGCAAGAGCGGCGTGCGCGTGTCGCAGAAGCGCATCGATCCGCAGAGCGGCGAGGAGGTCGCCTACGGCGACCTGGTGAAGGGCTATGAGATCGCGCCCGACCGCTACGTGGTGATCGAGCCCGGCGAGCTGGAGGCACTGGAGCCCACGAAGA
>Ga0182030_10014199_pt1 | contig 15754 bp, 13 predicted proteins | sample 812S3MmetaG_FD_121299 | JGI IMG/M metagenome (GOLD analysis project Ga0182030, IMG submission 121299) | Permafrost microbial communities from Stordalen Mire, Sweden - 812S3M metaG (Illumina Assembly) | ecosystem: Environmental > Terrestrial > Soil > Wetlands > Permafrost | place: Sweden...
AGCGTTGCCGAATTGACTGGAAGTTCACGCGCCAGGACGCCGACCGGAAACTCTCGCAGCATTATGTAACGTAATTAAATTGTTGCAGTACTAGCACACGTTTCCCGCCGTTCAATCAGAGTTTAAAATGAATAGCCCCGCCGGTTAAGGCGGGGCTGGTAGGTGAATTCAACAATTACCGAAAAATCAGGCTTGGGCTGCCAATTTGCGTTTCAGGAATTGGAAACCGATTGGCATCATCGCTCCGAGGCCCATGATCAAACCAGTGACGGAGGGTTCTGGCACCGGGACCGGGACGGCAAGGTCATAGGTCGTGACGTATTGGTTGGGATAACCTGCACCAAGACCTGCGAGGGTCGTGATATAGCCGGCATACGAAGCACTTGCGGGGGTATAAGTCCAAGACCGGGTTGCCGATTCCAAAACGGTGTCGCCTGAATTGCCCGGGATGCTCTTAATGGTGCTCACCAGGATGCCGCCTGCGGAATAAATATCCGCTATGTAGTGTCCAGGGTTGGATGGCTCAAAATACAGGTCACCGATGGCGTAGGTTCCTGTCGTATCCGCCAAGATCACATTCCCGGCGGTTACTGTGCCATCAAGCGGAGGGCTGGCGTACTGGTAGCCGGGAGCGGGGGAGGTTGTGGCACCCCCGGTTAACGCTCCAGAGTAGTTAAGCGCAGGACCATCCCCGGTGACGGTAGTGTTGTAGGAACCATCACCGATGGTGTCCATGCTGATCGTCGAAGTGGCTGTGACGTATAACGCGGCCGAAGCTGGACTCGCGAGGAGCATGAAAGCTGGAATTGCGGCGACAACCGCCAACTTGCACTTCCGACTCAAATTTCCATTCGTTGAGTGTGTTCTCATAGTTTGTCTGCTTCTCGCCTGTCGTTCCAAATCGAGAGTGAATTCCACCCTTTGCGGGCCAGTTTCCTGACCCAATCCTATTTCGTCAATACAAATCGAAATCTTTTTCCTTCATTGTCCTCATCATGCCAAAGGCGCCTGATTTTGACTTGGCGGAATCGGACATCAACAGTATTCAACCGGGATTGTGAACAATGTTGCAACATATTGCAATGCAAAACGTTGCGTTTAAACTGTTCGACGGAATTGTAAGTTGTTTAAAATTGTCACAGAAATGAAACATGGCTGAGGCTGAGCCGGTCGCGACACCGCCAAACTTCGCTGAAACGTTCAAGCTCCTCTTGGACAGCCACTTGCAAACCGAACCGAGTGTTGGAATCGCCAATCTCACCATTTACGAGAAGGAACTGTAGGGTTTTGCAGTCAGAATCGGAGCAGCTAACTTGGGCTTTGCGGATGTCTGGCGGACTCATTTCAAAGTCCGGTTGGAACCAGTCGATTTCCCGGGCGTTTGCGGGGCTGATGATGTTGAAAGAGAAACTCCCACCCCAACTGATAGACGCGGGGGCGCTTGTCATGGCGGCGGAATGAACGTACGCTTCATCCAGGCAAAAACTGATATGATGAAGCGTGTTTTGTTCTCGTTGAAATTGGGGGCGGCGATTTGGCTGGCGGGTTTGGGGTGGGTGTCGGCGGCGGGATTGCCGGCGACGCCCGTGAAACCGGTCACGAATTCTTACCAAGGGGTGGAGGTGGTGGATAATTACCGGTGGTTGGAGAATTTTGACGATCCGGCGGTGAAGGAATGGAGCGCGGCGCAAAACCGGGCCGCGCGGAGGTTTCTGGACTCCATCGCCGTGCGCTCGAATATTGTGGCGCGGCTGGAGAAGATTTACGGGCAAACGTCGGCGAGTTACTACGGCTTGCAGGCGCGGCCCGGGGTGGTGTTCGCGATGAAGTTCCAGCCGCCGGCCCAGCAGCCGTGGCTGGTGCGGCTGAAATCGCCGGACAGCGCGTCGTCGGAACAGGTGGTGCTGGACCCGAACAAGCTGAACGTCAAGGGGACGACGACGATTGATTTTGTGGCGCCTTCGCTGGATGGCAAGTGGGTGGCGGTTTCGCTTTCGGAAAATGGCTCGGAGGCGGGGACGCTTTGTTTTTACAACGCGACGACGATGCAGCCGTTGCCGGACAAAATCCCGCGCGTGCAAGGGGCGACGGCGGGAGGGAGCGCGGCGTGGAACGCGGACGGGACGGGGGTTTATTACACGCGCTATCCGGCGCCGGGGGAACGGCCGGCGGCGGATTTGGATTTTTACCAGCAGGTCTATTTTCACAAGCTCGGAACGCAGGTGGAGCAGGATCGTTTGGAGTTGGGGGAGGGGTTGCCGCGGATCGCGGAGATCGGGCTGAACTCGCGCGAGGATGGCCGCTATGTGCTGGCGACGGTGGCGAACGGGGACGGCGGGGAGGCGGCGCATTATCTGCGCGGCCCGGACGGGCGTTGGCAGCAGTTGACGAAGTTCAGCGACGGGGTGAAGCAGGCGGTCTTCGGGCGGGATGAGGCGATTTACTTTCTCTCGGTGCAGGATGCGCCGCACGGGAAAATTCTACGGGCGCCGTTGCCGGAGGCGCGCCTGGCGTCGGCGACGGTGGCGGTGGCGTCGGGGGAGCCGGTGATCGTGGGTTTCTGTCCGGCGGCGCACGGGTTGTTTGTGGAGGAGATGGTGGGAGGGCCTTCGCAGATCCGGTATGTCAGCGCGGCGGGGGTGGCGGCGGTGTCGGTCCAGCCGGTTTCGACGGTGAAGGAGATGCTTTGCCCGGAGGGGGATATTCTTTGGTTTGACACGATGAGTTACGTGGAGCCTTACGCCTGGATGCGGTATGACGCGGCCAGCAAGAAGACTCGGCGCACGGCGCTGGCGGGCAAGCCGGCGGCGGATTTCAGCCAGGACGAAGTGGTGCGGGAGTTCGCCACGTCACCGGACGGGACGAAGATTCCGCTCAATATCATCCGGCGCAAGAAAACGCAGTTGAACGGGGAGAACCCGCTGCTGCTCTACGGTTACGGGGGCTACGGGCTGAGTTTGACGCCGGGGTATTCGGCGGCGCGGAGCCTGTGGCTGGACCAAGGCGGCATTTACGTGGTGGCCAATTTGCGGGGCGGCGGGGAGTTCGGCGAGGAATGGCACAAGGCGGGCAACCTGACGCGCAAGCAGAATGTGTTCGACGATTTCGCGGCCTGCGCGGAATATCTGATTGACAAACATTACACCGGGCCGGCCCGGCTGGCGGTGGAGGGGGCAAGCAACGGCGGGCTGTTGATGGGGGCGTTCGTGACGCAGCATCCGGCGCTGGCGCGGGCGGTGGTTTCGCATGTGGGCATTTATGATTCACTGCGGGCGGAATTGGAGCCGAACGGGGCCTTCAACGTCACGGAGTTCGGCAGTGTTCAAGACGCGGAGCAGTTCAAGGCGCTCTACGCGTATTCACCTTACCACCATGTGGTGGACGGTGTGCGGTATCCGTCGGTGCTATTGTTGACCGGGGACAACGACGGGCGGGTCAACCCCTACAACTCGCGCAAAATGGCGGCGCGGCTGCAGGCCTCCAACCGCAGTCCGGCCCCCTCACCGGTGCTGCTGCGGACGACGAGCACGGCCGGGCACGGCATCGGCACGGCGCTGGACGAGCGCATTGCGCAGGAGGCGGATGTTTATGCTTTTCTGTTTGACCAGTTGGAGATGGATTGGAGCAAGAAACCGACTTCAGTGAAGGTGGAAACGGAGAAGCCGGAGAAGCCGGAGAAACCGGAGAAATCGGAGGAGCCGTGAGACCGGCTGGCCGGCACTTCTATTTTGGCTCCCACAATTCAATGCGATTGCCTTCCGGATCGGTGATCCAGGCGAACCGCCCATAATCATAGTCCTCCACTTTCTCCACGGTGACGCCGCTTTGGCGAAGCTGAGTCAATAATTTCTCCAAATCGGCCACACGGTAATTGATCATGAAGGCCGGACGCGAGGGTCCGAAGTAATCGGTGTCAGACGGAAAGAGAGACCAAACCGTGTCCCCCACGACTTCCGGGCGGTCCTTTTCGCGCCAGGGAAAATCTGCGTGGCAGTGCTGCAAGGGAATGCCGAGATGGTCGCAGTACCAGGCGGACATTAGCGCGGGATCGCCGACGCGGAAAAAGACGCCGCCGCTGCCGTTGACCTTCTCCGTATTGTCACTCATGGGAGCGGTGGATTTTCAGGACTCGATCCGAGGTTGACGGATGTTCGAGGAAAAATCAAGCCGCGGCCAGGGCCAGGGCGCATCTCAGTTTTTGTGCGGTTTGGATTTCTCCCTCTCCTCCACACACTTGTGGAGGAGAGGGTCGGGGAGAGGAAGCAGCCCCTCTCCCTGGCCCTCTCCCCGCTCACGCGGGGCGAGGGGACGGGTTTTGGGACGTTTCCAGTTGGTGTCCAAAAACTGAGATGCGACCCGGGGCTGGAGAATGCGAATGCTCCTACGGACTTTTCGCCGTGGTGGACGCGGAATATTCGGCCGTCAAGTCGAGGTTCATGGATTGGCCGTCGGCGGCCAATGCCGCCAGGCAGTTCACCGTGTCGCCAAGAAACGGGCTTTTTCCACCCAGGTTGGCGACGGAGCCGACTCGGAGTTGGGCTGGTCGTCCCGGCAGAGTCAACACGCTGGGGGCCGCGAGCATTTCACCTCCGCGAGACTGCTGGATCGTTTTGAGGTGGCTTTGCCTTTCGGCTTCAGAACATTGCAGCCCTTCTTTGGTTTCGTTTTCTTCAGTGAAGAGAGTTTACGATCCCAGTTTCAGAAAAATCTCCTCGGGGGCGGCGACAAATTTCGCCTCTAGCCGAATTTGGGACAGGGGGCCGTAGGGAGGGTCAACTTTTGCCCCCGTCGGACTGATGACGCTCGGCGTGATAAAGACCAGCATTCGGGTGGCTTCCCGCAGGGTCCAGCCTCCCATAATCAGAGTTTGACCGGGTAAGACGGACGAAAACCGGCCCGAGGCGCGCAGAGTTCTGACGCCCGCGGCGTCCCGCAGCGCGGGGGCGGGAGGGGAGGACGGCGTTTTAGGCAGGGACTTTGCCACCAAAACGACGGCGAGTGAGGCGGCGAGGATGCTGGCTGTGATCAGCGCGACTTTTTTCATAATCAGGAATTTTAGGATTGACGTTGTGGAACTGGCGGTGGAAGCGGCATGGGTGAGCGCCAAGCCGGTGATATGGGCGGCCAACGGCGGTGGCACGACGGCGGCCGAGGATTCACCGAGGGCGCCGGCCAAGGCCGCGCCCGTGGTGGTGAGGCCCTGGTGCCGCAGGACGGCGCGGAGCTTCTGCAAGGCGCGCACAACTCTCATGCGGGCGGTGTTCTCGCTCACGCCCAGGGCCTCGCCGATGAGGGCGAATTCGTGCGCCTCGAAATAGCGCAGCACAATGGCCTCGCGGTCGGCTCCGCTCAATTCGCCCAGGGCCGCGTCAATGACGGGGCGCAATTCATCCCAGCCGGGCTCGGTGTTGGGGTTCATGTCATTCAAGGCCACGACCTCCTGCTCGCGGGCGCGGCGGCGGGCCTCGGTGCGAACGGCATTGGCGGCGGCAAAACGGGTGCTGGTGTGCAGCCAGCCGGCGAGGGAGGGGTTGTGCTGGAGTTGGGCGGCTTTGCGGGCGAGGTCGGTGAAGACGGATTGGGCGACATCCTCGGCCAGTTGGGCGTCGCCGTTGACCTGGCGGAGCGCGGCGGCGTAAACCATTTTCAGGTGGCGGCGCGCCAATTCGGCGAAGGCCGCCTCCGATCGCGCGGCGGCGTATTGGCGGATCAGTTCTTTGTCCTCAACCATGCTCACTCTTTATAGCACCCGCCGGAGGCCGCGACCGCACAAATCTAATTGACAAAAACGGCTTCGTCGGTTTGGAGGAGGGCGTGGGCGTACTTGGTCCAGGTGCCGATGGCGCGGAGTTGGTTGGGGCCGAGATTGACAAGGGACATACTGCGCCGACCGCCGGCCGGTTGCGGGCCGGAGCGCGCTCCGCCGCCACCGGCGCGCTGCTGACGGAGACGGTCGCGGTTTTCCTCGGTGATCAATTCAGCGGGGGGCGACTCGTCCACGTATTGCTCGCCCAGCTTCAATTCCACATCGGTGGGCGGGCGCTGGAAGATGCGGTCGTAGAGGAAGGTGATCTTCGCGTCGGCGCCGGAGAGGGAGGTGAATTCGGGCAGGTTGACCAGTTTGCGGGCGAGTTCGACGACCAGCGGGTTGTTCATCATGAATAGGGCCTGCTGGGGAACGGTGGTCTGGTAACGCTTGCCGGTTTCGATGTCGGGGTTGGCAAAATCGAATTGATTGTAAATCTCGGGCAGGTTGCGCCGGTCCACCAAGCCATAGACCGTGCGGCGATGGGAGAAGCCGCCCTCACCCAGGCCGACGGGCCGTCCGCCCATGGTCAAATCCAGTTGGCCGCCGATGGCGAGAATGGTGTCGCGCACGGCCTCGAATTCCAATTTATGAATGTTGGCGCGCCAAAGCAGCCGGTTCTGCGGGTCCTTTTCCGCGTAGCGCGGATTGTTCTCGGTGCTTTCCTGATAGACGCTGGAGAGCATGATGAGACGGTGCAGGCTCTTGATGGACCATCCGTCCTGCATGAAGCGGTCGGCCAAGTAATCCAGCAATTCCGGGTGGCTGGGCGGGTCGGCCTGGTTGCCAAAATCGTCCGGGGTGGTGACGAAACCTTCGCCGAAATGATGGAGCCACACGCGGTTGACCAGGACGCGGGCGGTGAGGGGATCTTTGGGGTTGATGATGGAGTTGGCCAATTCAAGGCGGCCGCTGCCGTTGGTCCAAACGGCGGGGTTGTTGCCGGCAATCACTGACAGGAAGTGGCGCGGGACATTGGTGCCGCGGTTGCCAGCCTCCCCGCGGATGAAGAACGGAACGTCGTGGGGCTTGTTGATGTCGCGGAAGACCATGGCGCGCGGCGGCGAGCCGGGATCGTTGGCCTCAAGCAACGCGGCGGCGCGGCGGGCTTGATTGGCCTGCTGGCGGAGGCCCTTGACCTCATCGGTGTTGCCGGCCTTTTTCAGGCCGTTGAGTTTGAGGTTGGCCGCACGGAGGATGTCGTTGGTGGCCTCGATCTTGGCGACAAAATTGGTGTAAGCGGGAGTGATCTTGACCTCGCCCAGGAGCGGTTCGACGGCGGGCTCGGCGGAACTTTCGAAGACTCCCTTCAAGGCGTAGTAATCCGCTTGCGGGATGGGGTCGAATTTGTGGTCGTGACAACGGGCGCAGGTGACGGTCAGGCCGAGAAAGGCTTTGCAAACGACGTCAATGCGGTCGTTGTCAATATCGTTGACGTTGCCGTTGAAGCGCGGCCCGAGAGTCAGGAAACCCAGGGCCGCGATTTGCTGGTTGTCGGGGGTGGCGGGCAACCGGTCGCCGGCGATTTGTTCCCGGACGAATTTATTATAGGGTTTGTCCTCGTTGAATGAGCGGATGACGTAATCGCGATACGTCCAAGCGTAAGGGAATTGCGGGGTGTCCTGGTTGCCGTTGATGTCACCCTTGGTGTCAGAATAGCGGGCGACGTCGAGCCAAAACCGGCCCCAGCGCTCGCCGTACTGGGGCGAGGCGAGCAGGCGGTCAACTACCTTGGCGAAGGCGTCCGGCGAAGGGTCGTCCACAAAAGCCTGCGCCTCCTCCGGGGTGGGCGGCAATCCGGTCAAATCGTAGGCGGCGCGGCGGATGAGGGTGCGCTTGTCGGCTGGCGGCGAGGGCTTCATGTTGTTTTCCTCCAACTTGGCCAGAATGAAGGCGTCCACCGGAGTGGAAACCCAGTTGGTGGCCTGCACTTGGGGGACGGCGACTTTTTTGACGGGCTGGAAGGACCAGTGTTCACGGCGGTTCTTGCCCCAATCGGCCGAGGACATGGTGACGCTGGGCACACGCGGGTCAGGGGCGCCCATTTTAACCCAGGCTTCAAGGTCGGCGATTTGCTGGTCGGTCAACGGCTCCTTGGGGGGCATTTGCAAATCGGGTTCAGTGTAGCGGACGGCTTTGATGAGGAGGCTGGCGTCGGGATTTCCCGGGACGACGGCAGGCCCTTTTTCGCCGCCCTTGAGCAGGGCGTCGCGAAATTCGACGGAGAGGTTGCCGCGCAATTTATCCGTCTTGGAACTGTGGCACTTGTAGCAGTTGTCAACCAGCACAGGCCGGATTTTGCCTTCAAAAAATTGAAGCTCGGCGGGCGTGGGCGGCGCGGCGAGGAGAGGGAGAGTTGTCAATACTATAAAACAGCCGAGCCGGATTGCGAGGCCGGGTGGGCGGGGTTTGCAGTCAGACATAATGAGCCCCCGGACGTCGGCTCCTGCAAGCTTTGCGCGGACGGACATCAGACGACAACTCCTTTGACGACGTTCCCGAAGACATCGGTGAGGCGGAAATCGCGGCCGTTGTAACGGTAGGTCAGTTTGGTGTGATCAAAACCGAGCAGGTTCAGAATGGTGGCGTGCAGGTCGTGGACGTGGACGGGATTTTCCACGGCTTTGGCGCCAAACTCATCGGTGGCGCCATAGACCGTGCCGCCTTTGACGCCCCCGCCCGCCATCCAAAGGCTGAAACCTTTGGCATTGTGGTCGCGGCCGGGGGTGGCATTGCCGCCGCGGTCGCGCGTGGGGGTGCGGCCAAATTCTCCACCCCAAATCACCAAAGTGCTGTCCAACATGCCGAGTTGCTTGAGATCGGTCATCAGGGCGGCCAGCGGTTGGTCAATCTCGCGGGCGCGCTGCGGCAATTTGACTTCGATGTCCTGGTGATGATCCCAGCCGCCGGCCCAGGCCTGGACGAAACGCACCCCGCGCTCGAGGAGGCGGCGGGCGATGAGCAGTTGGCGGCCCTGGTCGGTGTTGCCGTAGGCCTGGCGGACAATGTCCGATTCCTTGGAAAGATCGAAGGCGTCGGAGGCGGCGGCCTGCATTTTGAAGGCGATTTCGTAGGCCTCGATGCGGGCCTCCAATTGGGCGTCTTTCTGAAGTGTCTGGGCGTGAATCTCGTTCAGTTGATGAACCAGGTCGAGTTGGCGGCGCTGTTCCTTTTCGGAGACGTAGGGGTTGCTGATGTTCTCGATCATGCGGTCCGCGCTGGGGGCCTGGGTATTGATGCTGGTGCCTTGATAAGCGCCCGGCAGGAAGGCCGCGCCCCAATTCGCCTCGCCTCCGGTCGGCACACCGCCGCCCGCATGGAGGGAAATGAACCCCGGCATGTTCTGGTTCTCGCTGCCCAATCCGTAAACGGTCCAGGAGCCTAGAGACGGTTTGGGTGGCGAGAGCAGGCGCGAGCCGGTGTTCATCATCACCGTGGCGATTTCGTGTGCGGGAATATCGGTGTACATCGAGCGGATGACCGCCATTTCGTCCACATGCTCGGCGAGTTGGGGAAAGACTTCGCTCACCTCGATGCCCGATTGGCCGTGCTTGGAGAATTTGAACGGGGACGGCATGGCGACGCCTTTGTTGTCGCCAATGGGCTGGCCTTGCGCCCGGAGCAGCGCCGGCTTGGGGTCCCACGTGTCCACTTGCGAAGGGGCGCCTTGGGCAAAAATGTGCAGGACGCGTTTGGCTTTGCCGGGATAAGGCGGCAATTTGGGCGACATCGGCGAAAAGCCGGAATCCGCCTGCTGGGCAAAAAGGGCTTCCTCACTCAAGAGGGCGGCCAGGCTCAACCCTCCGAAACCCATGCCGAGCCGGGTCAGGAACTGGCGGCGGTTGTAAATCGGCGTGTGGATGCAGTTTTCACAAGTTTCATACATAACAGTTTTCAGGTTAATCGGCTCCTTGGCCGGTTGGCTCAAATGTTTGTGTTACACTTAAGCATACGTTATGCCTCTCATTCCGGCAAATTAAATTGAGCACCCTGAGCTAAGGTTCGTAGGGCAAAAGGTTTCCGTCGGCATCGAGCAGGGGGAACCACCGCATCTTGTCGGCCTGGGCGCCGATGGCGGTGCGACGACAGCGGCGGACGAGCGCCTTGTAGAAGACGTCGGCCTTCTTGGGGTCGAGCGACTTGATCCACGTTCCGGCCTGGCAGAGGACTCGCGCGGTGTCGCCGGAATTGTCCGGCATCAACAGCGCGGCCTGCCATGCCAGCTCGGCGGCTTGGAAGGGGAAATGGCTTTCCTCATCGGATTCCGGCGCGCTTTCGCGGGCGCGGCGCGACTCGTCCTGGCTCGGAGGCAGGACGGAGTCGCGCTGGCGCGCGGAGAATATCCCGTCGGCGGCGTTGGTGCCGTGGGCATCTTTGCCAAACAACGCCATGCCTTTGGACTGCGTGAGTATGGCCGCGGCCAGAAAAGACGCGGCCCGATCTTCGGCGGACAAGGAAGTATCTGTGCTTCGGGCCAGTGCTTGGGCAAGGGCAACGGCATCAGGCATCACCGAGGCCGAATAGTAAGCCCGCGCCTCGTCAGTGCGGTGAAGGCGGGCCAGGCGCTGGGCCAACCGGTTGCGGATGCCTTCCGCCAGGTCATCGGCGCCCGCGGCGCAGTTTTGCTCCACGTAATCCTTCAGTTCCGCGACCGTCAACACCCGTTCCGCCACATAAGTCGCGTCCGTCTCGAAGCCGGAGCGCGCGAAGGCGTCCAGAGATTCCCGGTATCTCCCCATCGCCAAATCAGCCGCGCCCAATTCGCCCAGAATTTCCCTTGGCGCGGGAATGAGCGAAGCGACCTCGTTGGTGTCAACCCCAACGGTTGGCATGTGCAAGTGTTCCCGCAAGGGCGCCGAACCATCCTTCGGCGGAGGTTGCAGCGGAAAGAGCGCCGTCACTTTCCCGAGCAAGGCGTCGGCCTGACTCACCTTGCCCGAATGCAGGAGCAGTTTGCCCAGCAGCCATTGGGAAAGCGGGGTGCCGAGAACCCGGTCGTCCCATCGTTGCGCCGCCTCCCAATCCTCCACTTGACACGCTAAAAGGGCCAGCGCCTCCGCCGAGGCCGCGTCCGGCGCCCCGGCCGCCTCGGCGGCGGCCAGCCATTTCCCGCCGACCTCGCGTCCGGCGGCAGTCCCGCCCGGAGGCGGATGGGAAATCAAACACGCGGTGACCACCCGTTGTGCCGCGGAATTTCGCGCCAGCACCGCCAGCGCGGTGTTGTTTTCATTCTTGACGGCGGCGATGGCCGCCGCTTGCAGCGAAACCCCGGCCGCGGCATCACCCGCCGCCCATAGCTCCAGGTAAAGTGGCAGCGCCGCCGCAAAGTTCCCCAGTAGGCATTCGCATTGCGCCTCCAAACCCAGGCTCGCCGCCGCCAGGCCGGGCGAGTCCGCGAATCCGCGCCCACTTAACTCCCGCGTCCGTTGGAAGAACGGCGCGGCGCGGGCCGGGTTTTCCTTTTGCCAGGATTTCCCCAGCATGAAGGCGGCCCAGGTGGATTTGAAGCGCCGCTCCGGCGCGGGCAGGTTCAACACTTCGCGCCAGGATTCGCGCGCCGCCTCCTGGTTGGTCCGCGCCGGATCAGCCCACGCCACCGCGCCCTCGAAATAATCCGCAAACTCGTCCGGCAATCCCACCGTGGGAATAAAACGCGGCGCGGGCGCGGACGAATCCGGCGCCGCGAGCCAGTTCGCCAGTTTGTCCAACTCCAGCCGATGCGCGGCGCAGAGCGCGTCGGCCTCGGCGGGCGAAACCTGCGCCTTTTTCAAGGCGGCGGCCAGATCGGCGAGGTCCAATTCCGCGGCAAGTCCGTCGAACGCGTCCGCGTTGGTCACAACGTGGTATGCGGCGGGGCCGGGGTAATTGCGGGTGAGTTCCTGCGCTAAATCAGCCACCGGCGCGGCCAGAACCGCGCGGCCGGCGGTGTCAAGTATGCTAATCGCCGGGCTGCCCCCGCCCGCCCGGCACGGCGCCGCCGGCAGCCCCGCGAGCAAGACCGCTGTCAACCAGAAGCCGGCGTGTTTCGCGTTCATTTTTCCGGCGGTCACTTCTGGCTTTGCAAAAGCAATTTCAGTTCGGCCCGGGTCTTGGCGGGCCAGAGCTTCTTGTCGGTCATGATCGCGTTTTTCAGGGCGTGGTGACAGGAGCAACCGGACACGGTGGGAATCTGCGGCAGCACCCGGATGATGATGGCCTTGGCGGCGGCGGCGTTTTTCAGCAGGTTGGCGATGATCATTTCCACGGTGACGTGGGCTTCGTCCTCTTTCCAGCAGTCGTAATCCGTGACCATGGCCATGCTGGCATAGGCGATTTCGGCTTCGCGGGCGCATTTGGCCTCGCCGAGGTTGGTCATGCCGATGACATCGTAACCGGCTTTGCGGTTGGTCAGGGATTCGGCCAGGGTGCTGAAGGCCGGGCCTTCCATATTCACATAAGTCCCGCCGTTGTGGACCCGCGCCCCCTCGGCCACGGCGCTCTGATGGATCACCGCGCGCAATTCGGCGCAAATCGGGTGGGCAAAGGAAATATGGGCGACAATGCCGCGCCCAAAGAAAGTGTGTTCAAGGGAGCTCTTGGTGCGGTCCACGAATTGGTCCGGCAACACGATGTCGCAGGGACGGTATTTTTCCTGCAACGAGCCGACGGCGCTGACGCTGATAATCCACGCGACGCCCAGCTTTTTCATGGCGTAGATATTGGCGCGGTGGTTCAGTTCACTGGGGAGGATGCGGTGGCCCCGGGCGTGGCGCGGCAGGAAAACAACCTCGCGCCCCGCTAGAACACCGGTGAGAAAGTCGTCGGACGGCGAGCCAAACGGGGTTTTGACCTTCACCCATTTTTGCCGGGTGAAGCCTTCGATGTGATAAAGCCCGCTGCCGCCGATAATGCCAATGCGATGTTTTTCCATAGTTCTTCTGGGGCGCAGATTATAGGGAACCGAAAGCCGTGTCCATTCCGGGGTGGAGGGACACAGGGCAGAGCGGCTCAATCACTCTCCGCGAACGGCTCCAAGGTCTTCTTCGCAATCAGCAACCCGGCCTGCTCCCATTGCGGGCCGCCGGGGTGGTTGCGAAAGACCGGATCGTGCCAGCCTTCGATATTCAAATCAGAATCGTAACGCGCCCGGAGCAATTCGCGGGCGATTCCCGGCCAGTCCGCCCGGCCCATGCCCGGAAAACGATGCTCCACCACTCCGGGATGACATATTCCATAAGTCACCAGCAGGCCGCGGTTGATGTAAGCGTCCTTGGCATGAACATGAAAAACCCGCGAGCCAAACCGCCGCAGGTTGGACACCGGATCAATGAACTGGCAGATCAAATGGCTCGGGTCCCATTCCAGTCCGAGGTTGGTGCATTGGGTCTCGTTGAAAAAGCGCTCCCACATGGCCGGCTGGCTCATCAGGTTGTAGTGCATCACCGGCAGCGACCATTTCCCCTGCGGACAATTCTCAAAAGCGATCCGCACCCCGCGCTCCGCCGCGAACCGCGCCAGCGGCTCCCAAAACGCCAGCACTCCGGGCAGAAAATTCTCGAACGGTTGATACACCGGATTGCCGCCCCGCTGGTTCAACTCCACCTCGATCACCGCCCCCGCGAAACCGGAAACCGTCTTGACACCGACATGCGCCGCCACCTCGATCGCCCGCCGCAAAATCTCCCGAGCCGATTCCGTTTGCGCCGGGTCGAGCGGATTTTTGTAATACGCGCCGATGGCGGAAATGCGCAGCCCCCGCGCGGCCGCTTCCGCCGCGAACGTCTCGGCGAACCCTTTCCAGTCGGGATTCGGCGGCGCGGCCGGGCTTTCGGCAAAGCGCATCCATTGCACCGAGCGGAAACCCAATTTCTGGGCCCGCTCCAATTCCGACAAATGCCCGATCAACATTCCAATGCGCATGAGAACATTTTACCACCGGAAAGCCGAGGCGCCACGGAAAAGACGCGGCCCAAAGGGAAGAGGGGTGCTTTCCTTTCGCCTGAGCATGTCTGCTGGAGCGTGGCTTGCAAGTTCGGTTCAAAGAATTGAGAATTGGCCATTGAAAGTTTGTCATTTTTCATCGGAGACCCACAGGCCGCATGCGCGTCGGAACCCTCCAACGCGTCCCTCCCTCATCGAGTCAATAACAAATAACGAATTCTCCATGCCCAATTTTCAATCACCCCATCCCTACTCCCCGTCCCCTCCGATGAAAGCCCCGGTCCCGTGACGATAATTCAGGCCAATCCCAATCGCTTCCCCCGCCCCAAATAAATTTGGCGAAACTTCACCCCGGCCCTAGACTAACCCCCATTATGACCATCCAAGTGGCCGTGCTCTGCGACGCGGCGGCCGATTACAACAACAAACTCAGCCTGCTGGGCGCCTTCGACACCATCCTCACCCCCCAGCTTCCCGCCCAGCACCCGCTGTGCGCCGTGGCCCTGCGCATCGCCTTCGACCGCTCCGAAGAAGGCTCCCACCGCCTCGCCATGAATTTTGTGGATGAGGACGGCCATCCCATCATGCCTCCTGTCAATAATATCCCGGTGGAAATCCGTTTTCCGGCGGACGCCACCTTTCTCTCCCGCAATTTCGTGGTCAATTTCCAGCACCTGAAATTCGACCAGGCCGGCCTGTATTCGATTGACCTCTCCATGGACGGCAAGGCGCTCTCCAGCATTCCGCTAGCCGTCAAGCTCATCACCCCGCGCCCAACCGCCTGAACCCCGCCCAAAGTCCCATGCCCGAAAACAACATGATGCGATTGCTCGATCGCAGCCTGGAAAAAAACCGGCTCGCCCACGCCTACCTTTTCACCGGCGACTCACTGGAGGACCTGGAAACCGTCGCCCGCGCCCTGGCCCGGGCGCTCAACTGCGCCGCCTCCCGCGCAGCCGGCCAACACTCGCTCCGTTCCTGCGGCCAGTGCGATTCCTGCCGTCGCATCGAGCAGGACCAGCATCCCGACGTCCTTTGGTTCCGCCCCGAATCCAAGTCCCGCATTATCACCGTCGAGCAAATGCGCGAGTTGATGCAAACCGTCCATCTCAAACCCACCGCCGCCGAATTCAAGGTCAGCGTCATCGTCGCCGCCGACCGCCTGAACGTCCAGGCCGCCAACGCCTTTTTGAAAACCCTCGAGGAGCCGCCGGACAAATCCATCCTCATCCTCCTCACCACCGAGCCGCAGCGCATCTTGGAAACCATTCTCTCCCGCTGCCTCCGGCTCAATTTCGGCGGCGACAGCGCCCCGGCCCGCGCCCGCCATGCCGTTTGGCTGGCCGAGTTCAGCGCGCTGGCCGCCCGGTCCGAGCGCGGCTTGCTCCCGCGCTACCAGTTGCTCGGCCTGGTCCTGAAAAAACTCAATGGCGAAAAAGCCGAAATCGAAAAATCCCTCGCCGCCCGTTCTCCGCTGGAAAAATACGACGATCTCGACCCGAAAATGCGCGAGAAACTGGAAGACGAGCTCGCCGCCGCCGTGGAGGCCGAATACCGCCGCCAGCGCGCCGAGGTCATCGGCGCCCTGCAATGGTGGTTGCGCGATGTCTGGCTCCACACACTCTCCGTCGGCGGCCCGCTCCTCTGCTTTCCCGATCTCAACCCCGCCGCCCAAACCCTGGCCGCGCGCCTTTCCTCCGCCGAAGCCATGCGCAACCTCGAACAACTCGACCGGCTGCAAGGCCAACTCCACTCCAACGTGCAAGAGGCCCTCGCCCTGGAAGTCGGCTTCCTCAAATTGAAACTTTAACCCTTACTCTAGCCCGACTTCCGCTATTTGACGCGGGCGATTATGTAATTGGTTGAAAATCGAGGGAGGTCTCCAAAAGGTCTGCACGACAATGGCTCATACTAATTTGCATTCAATAAGCTAGTAATAATCCAGTCAAAACCACAGAGTCCTTGGAGGAAGGTTCGATCGTTTTCCAAGGCGTGAAGGCCGGCGGCGGTGGCCTTGGAAACTTCGGC
>Ga0182030_10014200_pt1 | contig 15752 bp, 9 predicted proteins | sample 812S3MmetaG_FD_121299 | JGI IMG/M metagenome (GOLD analysis project Ga0182030, IMG submission 121299) | Permafrost microbial communities from Stordalen Mire, Sweden - 812S3M metaG (Illumina Assembly) | ecosystem: Environmental > Terrestrial > Soil > Wetlands > Permafrost | place: Sweden...
CCAAACGCATCCAGCCGCACCGGCGTGTTGCCGCGCTGCGTCAAAATCATTTGTTGATACGGCACGGGATCCATCATCTGGCCGTTGATGACGATGGTGTGCGAAACTTTCGCGTCGTCAAAACTGCCGAGCGGCAGATTCACGTTGGCCTGGCTCAACAGCGTGCGGACATCTTCCAGGCTGACGTTGGCGGCGGCGAGCGCGCCGGGATTCATCTGCACGCGCACGGCGGATTTTTCCGCGCCGCTGATCGTCGCCTGGCTCACGCCTTCGACTTGATTCAACTTCTGGCCGAGAATTTCGTCGGCAAATTCAAAAATCTGCGTCTGCGGCAATGTGTCCGAAGTCAGCGCCAAAATCATGATCGGCGCGTCGGCCGGATTCACTTTGCGATATGTCGGCGGGCTGGGCAGGTTGATCGGCAAATCAGTTTGCGCGGCGTTGATGGCGGCCTGCACGTCGTGCGCGGCGGCGTCAATTTTCCGGTTCAAATCAAATTGAATCGTCACGCTGCAACCGCCGAGCGTGCTGATCGAAGTCATTTCCGTCACGCCCGCGATTTGTCCGAGCCGGCGTTCCAAAGGCGTGGCGAGCGAAGACGCGACAGTCGCCGGGTCGGCGCCGGGCAGCGACGCTGAAACCGAAACCATCGGATAATCCACGCGTGGAATCGGCGCGACCGGCATGAACCGAAACGCCACCAACCCGCTCAAAAAAAGCCCGATTGCCAGCAGCGACGTGGCGACCGGACGGCGGATGAATGGCTCGGAAAGATTCATGCTCGTTGGCAAACTGGGGAGCACGCCCGCCCCGGGCGTTGCTGGACGCGCCCCGCGTCCAGCATCTGGCGCGCACGAAATCCCAAGCACAGGCCGAATATTTCGGTGCGCGCGATGTTTTTTGCGAGGGCGCGAAAAACTGCGCCCGGGGCGGGCGCGCTCCCGATTTCAAATTTGAAGCGGTGATTCATGGCGTTTCCGGTTCCGGCGCGATGGGTGTTGCCGCAACGGGTTTGTCCGCGTTCGCCAGCCGCCATTTGGCCGCGCTGGTGGATAACCGGCCGAGATACAAATAAATCACCGGCGTTGTGAAGAGCGTGATGAATTGCGAGAGCAGCAGCCCACCGACAATCGCGATGCCGAGCGGACGCCGCAGTTCCGAGCCGTTGCCGTGTTCCAGCGCCAGCGGCAGCGCGCCGAGCAGCGCGGCCATCGTCGTCATCATGATCGGCCGGAACCGCAGCAGGCACGCCTGATAAATGGATTTTTCCGGCGACAATCCCTGCGTGCGCTCCGCATCCAGCGCGAAATCAATCATCATGATCGCGTTTTTCTGCACGATCCCGATGAGCAAAATAATTCCCACCAGCGAAATCAGCGACAGCGGCGTCTTGCAAATCATCATCGCCAGCAGCGCGCCCACGCCCGCCGACGGCAGGCTCGACAAAATCGTGAGCGGATGAACATAGCTTTCATAAAGCACGCCGAGCACGATGTAGATGACCAGAATCGCGGCGAGAATCAGCAGCGGCTCGCTCGTCAGCGACGAACGAAATTCCGCCGCGCTGCCGGAGAACGAAGTCGCCACCGTGTCGGGCAAATTAATTTCTTTCGTCGCGCGATTGATGGCGTCCACCGCTGCGCCGAGCGACGCGCCGGGCGCGAGGTTGAACGACAGCGTGACAGCGGGAAATTGGCCCTCGTGCGCGATGGTCAACGGCGCGGTGCCGATTTTGACGGTGGCAAATGTCGTCAGCGGAATCATCAACCCCATGGTGGACTTCACATAAATTTTATCCAGCGACTCGGGCGATTGCTGGAACTGCGGATTCACTTCCAGAATGACGCGATACTGGTTGAGCTGCGTGAAAATCGTGGCGACCTGCCGCTGGCCGAAGGCGTCGTAAAGCGTGTCGTCAATCGCCTGCGGCAGCACGTTGTAGCGCGACGCCTTTTCGCGATCCACCGTCACGCCGACTTGCAAACCGCCTTGCTGCTGATCGCTGGCGACGTCGGCGAGTTCGGGTTGCTCGGACAATTTGGCGAGCAGCTTCGACGACCAAGCGGCGAGTTCGTCGCTGTCGGAATCTTCCAACGTGTATTGATATTGCGTGCGGCTGACGCGGCTGTCTATCTGCACATCCTGCGCGGCTTGCATGAGCAAAGAAATTCCCTGCACGCCGGCGGTGGCATCGCGCAAACGCGTGACAATTTCCTGCGCGCTGGCGGCGCGTTGATCGCGCGACTTGAGCGTGATGTAAAGCCGACCGGAATTCACAGTGGCGTTCACCGTGCCCGCGCCGACGAACGACGCCACGCTGGCCACGTCGGGATCGCGCTGAACAATGTCGGCGATGTCGTGCTGGCGGCCAATCATGGCCTTGTAGGAAATGGATTGCGCCGCGTCGGTGACGCCGATGATCAAGCCCGTGTCCTGTTCCGGCAACAATCCTTTCGGCACAAAAACGTAAAGCAGCACCGTGGCCACCAGCGTCACCGCCGCCACGGCGAGCGTGAATTTTTGATGGCGCAAAACCCATTGCAGACAGCGGTCGTAGAAATTCAACATGCCGCGAAAGAAACCTTCCGTAATCACGAAAAACCGGCTCTGCTTCTCCTCGCTTTGCTCGACCAGCAGCCGGGAACACATCATCGGCGTGAGCGTCAGCGACACCACCGCTGATACCGCGACCGCAATGCTCAACGTGATCGCAAATTCGCGGAACAGCCGACCCACTATGCCGGTCATAAACAGCAGCGGAATAAACACGGCCACGAGCGACACGCTCAATGACACGATGGTGAAGCCGATTTGCTTCGCGCCTTTGAGCGCGGCGGCCATCGGCTTTTCGCCGCCTTCGACGTGGCGCACGATGTTTTCGATCATCACGATGGCGTCGTCCACCACGAAGCCGGTGGAAATCGTCAGCGCCATCAGCGAAAGATTGTCGAGGCTGAAGCCGATGAGCTTCATCACGCCGAACGTGCCGATCAACGTGACCGGCAGCGCGACGCTTGGAATGACCGTCGCCCAGAATTTTCGGAGGAAAACAAAAATCACCATCACCACCAGCGCGATGGTGAGCAGCAAAGTGAATTGCACATCGGAAATCGAGGCGCGGATGGTTTCCGTGCGGTCGCCAAAAATTGAAAGTTTCACCGACGACGGCAGCGATGTGCGCAAACGCGGCAGCAGCGCCTTCACGCGATCCACCGTTTGAATGATGTTTGCGCCGGGCTGCCGCTGAATGTCGAGCAGCACTGCGGGTTGGCCGCCAACCCAGCTCGCAAGGCGGACGTTTTCCACGTTGTCCACCGTTTCGCCGAGGTCGCTGATGCGGATAGGCGAGCCGTTTTTGTAGGCGAGAATGACGTTTTTGTAATCGTCGGCGGAAAAAATCTGGTCGTTCGCATTGATGGCGTAAGATTGCCGTGCGCCGTCGAAACTGCCTTTCGGCGCGTTCACGCTGCTGGCGATGACGGCGGAGCGGACATCTTCCAGACTCAAGCCGAGCGACGCGATGGCGGCGGGATTGATCTGCACGCGCACGGCGGGTTTTTGATTGCCTTCAATCGTCACCAGGCCGACGCCGCTGACTTCGGAAAGTTTCTGCGCGAGCGTGGTGTCGGCGAGGTCGTTGACTTTTTCGAGCGGCAACGTGTCGGACGTGAGCGCGAGCGTGAGAATCGGCGTGTCGGCGGGATTGACTTTGCTGTAAGTCGGCGGGTTCGGCATGCCCGTCGGCAGCACGCCGCGCGCGGCGTTGATGGCGGCTTGCACGTCCTGCGAGGCGGCGTCAATGTCGCGGTCCAAATTGAATTGCAGCGTGATGGTCGTGTTGCCGAACGAACTCACCGAGGTCATCATGCCGAGGCCGCTGATCTGGCCGAACTGTCGTTCCAGCGGCGTGGTAACGGATGAAACCATCACGTCGGGACTCGCGCCGGGATATTGCGCGACGACTTGAATTGTCGGAAAATCCACGGGCGGCAGCGCGGAAATCGGCAGCAGCAAATAACCCAGCAGGCCCATTAAAACCACGCCGACCATCAGCAGCGAAGTCGCGACCGGCCGTTTTATGAATGGCTCGGAAATGCTCACGGCTTGTTGACCTGATTGGTGCCCGGATTTTTTCCCTGCCAGTTTTTCCGCGCGCCGCCGGAGCCGCCCGTTGGTTCGGCGGGTCTGATTTTTGAACCGTCCTGCAATTTATATTGGCCATCCACCACCACGACTTCGCCGGGCTGGAGACCGTCGCTAATCAGCGCTTCGCCGTTGTCAATTTGCGACACCTTGATTGGACGCATTTTGGCGACCTGATTAGTCTGGCTACCTGACACGACGAACGCAAATGCGCCATCCGGTCCGCGCTGCACGACGGATGCAGGCACCACCACGCTGTCCTCGCGCGTTTCCAGCAACAGCCGCACGTTCACGAACTGGCCCGGCCACAGGCGAAGATTTTCATTGGCGAACGTGGCCTTGAGCTTGAGCGTGCCGGTCGTGGAATCAATCTGGTTGTCAATCACCGCCAGTTGGCCGGTGGCGAGAACATTGGTATTGTCGCGCGCGACGGCGAGCACGGTGAACGCAGTTCCGTCCGGGTCCTGGCTGGCTTGAAGTTTCGACAAGGCCGTTTCGGGCAGAGTAAAAACGATGGAAATCGGTTTGAGCTGCGTCAGCACGACCAAGCCACCGGCGTCGCTGGCGTGAACAATGTTGCCTTGATCCACCTGCCGGATGCCGGTGCGCCCGTCAATCGGCGAGCGGATGTTGGTGTAAGCCAGATTCACCTTTGCAGCGTCAATCGCGGCTTGATCCGCATTGACCGTCGCGTCGAGCTGATCCACCAGCGCCTTTTGCGTGTCGTAAGTTTGCTGCGTGGTGCCGTCGGTTTTCAGGAGGTCGGCGTAGCGCTGCAAGTCCGCCCGCGCGTTGGCGAGTTGCGCGGCGTCCTGTGCTTTTTTGGCGACGACCTGATCCAGCGCGGCTTGATATGGCGCGGGATCAATTTGCGCGAGCGAATCGCCGGTCTTCACGTCCTGGCCTTCGGTGAACGCCACTTTGACCAGTTCGCCGTCCACGCGCGTGTGAATGGTCACGGTGTTGAACGCCTGCACCGTGCCCAGGCCATCGAGATAAATCGGCACGTCTTTTTGCCGCGCGTGGCCGGTCACGACCGGCACGGGGAAATTTCCGCCGCGCGCCGCAGTCGCGTCGGTTTTCGCGCCGGCTTGACGATGAAAAAAATACCAACCGATGCCAAGCATGACGGCCACACCAATAATAATTAACGACCAGGACGGGCCGGGTTTTTTCCTGGGCGGCAACGGGGCGTTTGCCGGCGGATTTGCAATTGTTTCAGATTCACTCATAAAAACTCACAGTCGCTTGACGTTCACGATTTCAAAACCGGCCGCCCATCATTTTTGCCGGCGCGGCTGGGCAGGGATTCTTTCATGGCTTGCGGCAAACGAAAATGCCGCACAGGCACGACGAAAGCAATAACGTTGAATTGGCTCGTTTTAAGAAACATCGGCTTGGGATGCTGGTGGCCGTCATGGCGGCGCAAGTTGATTTTCATTTGGCGAGCTTATGTCCGTTCATGCTTTCACTTTTCGAGGAGAATAGCGAAGATTGTGCCAAAGGCGGATTTCCAGCTTTATTCAGTGAAAATGAATTTCCGGCGGGTAAAGCAAGCCGCAACATGGCTACCAGCTTTGCTCCAGCGCAAAGCAGCTTTGCTCCCGCTTTGCGCTAAAATGTGGCTGGCGGTGAAAATTCCGCTGAAAGGCGCTACTTGACACCGCCGGCGCGGTTGGCACGTCAACTGCAATAGGATTTGATGGCAATTCGGCGAAACCGAATCATCAGCAACCAAAAAAATTTGCAAAATATGAAAATCAAAAGTCTTGTTTTATCGCTCGGCGGCCTGGCGGTTTTATTGACCGGCTGCCAGAATCCCGACGGCACCCAGAACAACACCGGCTCTGGCGCGCTGATTGGCGGCGCGATGGGCGCACTCACCGGCGCGGCCATCGGCGGGCGTCGCAACGGCGGCGTGGACGTGCTCATCGGTGCCGGCGCTGGCGCGCTGGCCGGCGGCTTGATCGGCAATTCAATGGATCGCGAGCAGGAGGCAAGGCTCAAAGCGCAGGCACCGCAGACTTACGCGCGCGTTGACCAAGGCCAGCCGCTGAGTCTGGCCGACGTGAAAGCGCTCGCCAAGGCCGGCATCAGCGAGGACGTCATCATCGCGCAAATTCAGAGTTCACATACGGTTTTCCATTTAAGTTCGGCGGACATCATTGATCTGCGCGACGCCGGCGTGACGGACAAAGTGGTCAACTCCATGATCAACACCGCCAGCGCCGCGCCGCCAACCGCCACGGTGGTCGAGCAGGCGCCGCCGGCACCGCCGACGGAAACTGTCGTCGTCTCGCCCGGAGCCGGTTATGTTTGGATTAATGGCGAATACACTTGGAACGGAATGGCCTGGGTGTGGCTGGGCGGCCATTGGATTGTGCCGCCCCGACCGGGCGTGGTCTGGGTGGTTGGCCATTCCTGGCATGACCGGTATGGCTGGCACCATGAACACGGCTACTGGCGTTGAGTTTTTTGATTTTGTTTCCGTAAAAAATTATTTATGCATCGGCCGAACCTATGACTTCCAGCGTGAAATTTCGCCTGACGGCCTTGGGCTTGGCCGTCGCCGTGATGGGCGCGTTCATCGTGTTCATCACGTTGGCCTCGCAGCGGCAGGGCGCGGATTTGCGCATCAAGCTGGATCAGGTGGATGCCGAAAGTTTTGGCTTGGCGGAGCATTTCAAAGACCTGCTGCGCGAGGGCAGCGACCGGCTGACGCATTACCGGAACACCGGCAACGCGGCGGCGTGGCAGGATTTTCTCAAATCCAGCGGCGAGTTGAACGCGTGGATGCAAGTGCAAATTAACGGCCCCGCCACTGCCCGCGAACGCGAAATTCTCCAGCAGATGAATCCGGCCTACGCCGATTATCTGCGCGTGGCCGGCGCGGTGCAGGAAAAAATCCAGTCCGCCGGGCCGAAAGAAAATCTGCCGGAAAATTTGGCGGACAGCCTGAGCCAGTCGCGGCGGCGGCTGTTTGATCTCGGCCAGGATTTGTCGCAGGCGCATCTGCAATTGAAAAAACAACTGCTGACCGAGGCCCATCAAATGCTCACGCGCCTGCGCTGGTCGGTGCTCGGCGCGCTGGCGCTGCTGTTTTTGTGCGGCATTGCGCTGGCCGTGTTCGTTTATCGCGACATGATTGCACCGCTCCGCAACAAACTTGTGGCCACGCAGGCCATCGTCGAGCAGCAGGAAAAAATGGCGTCGCTCGGCCTGCTCGCCGCCGGCGTGGCGCACGAAATCCGCAATCCGCTCACGGCTATCAAGGCGGCGCTGTTCACGCAGCAGAAGAAATTTTCGCCCGGCTCGGCGGAGCTGGCCGACGTGAAAATCGTGGAGCGCGAAATTTCGCGGCTGGAAAAAATCGTCACGGACTTTCTCGAATTCGCCCGGCCCGCCGAGCCGGAAACCAAAGTCATCGCCGCCGACCTGTTGCTGCTGGAGGCAAAATTATTTCTGGCGCCACAACTGGAACAACACAAGATTCAAATTCTTCAGGAACCTTCCGCGCCGATGCACGTCAACGTGGATCCGGCGCAGTTGAAACAGGTTTTGATCAATCTCGTGCAGAACGCCGCCGACAGCATCGGCCGCGACGGCACGATCACTTTGCGGGCGCGGCATTCGCGCAAGCCGCTGCTCAACGGCGAGAAAAGCACCGTCATTCTTGAAGTTTCCGACACCGGCAAAGGCATTTCGGCCGAGGCGCAGAAAAGAATTTTCGATCCGTTTTTCACCACCAAGGAAAACGGCACCGGCCTCGGCCTGTCCATCGCGGCGCGGATTGTGGGCAAACATGGCGGGCGCCTGCAATATCAAACGCAGGTGAATCGCGGCACGACTTTTGGTATCCTGCTGCCGCAAGTGAACGCATGAAAACCGCCGCCAAAATTCTGCTCGTGGACGACGACGCCGGCATCACCGACACGCTCGCGCGCGTGCTGGCGGATGAAGGCTACGACGTGGCCGTGGAAAAACGCGGCGATGACGGGCTCGCCCGCGCCAACGCGGAAGTTTTCAACGCCGTCATCACCGATTTGAAACTGCCCGGATTGAGCGGCTTGGAACTGGTGCGGCAGCTTCACGCCGCGCGGTCGCGGCTGCCGATCATTCTCATCACGGCGTTCGGCACCACGCAGACGGCCATCGAGGCGACAAAATTCGGCGCTTACGATTATTTGCTCAAGCCGTTTGAAATTCCGCAACTGCTCGACCTCATTCGCCGCGCCGTGGACAGCAACCGCCTGATGTCCGAGCCGGTCACGCTGGGCGAACCGGGCGCGGCGCGCGACGCCATTGTCGGCCGGAGCGCGGCGATGCAGGCGATTTACAAGGAGATTGGCCGCATCGCTGCACGGCCGGTGAACGTGCTAATTCGCGGCGAAACCGGCACCGGCAAGGAACTGATCGCCCGCGCGATTTACCAGCACAGCGACCGCGCCAATGCGCCGTTTGTCGCGATCAACTGCGCGGCGATTCCCGAAACGCTGCTGGAAAGCGAATTGTTCGGTCACGAGCGCGGCGCGTTCACCGGCGCGACGGCGCAGCGGATCGGCCGATTTGAACAGGCGAATCACGGAACCATTTTCCTCGACGAGATCGGCGACATCACGCTGGGCACGCAGGTGAAATTGCTGCGCGTGTTGCAGGAAAAAACTTTGCAGCGGCTCGGCGGCCAGGAAATGATTTCCGTGGACGTGCGTGTGCTGGCGGCGACGCATCACGATTTGGAAACGGCCATCCGGCAGAAATTATTCCGCGAAGATTTGTATTACCGGCTCAATGTCGTCGGCATTTCGCTGCCCGCGCTGCGCCAGCGCCGCGAGGACATTCCCGAACTCGTCCGGTATTTTCTGGCGAAATACGGCGCGGAACTCGGCAATGCGTCGCCGTCCATTCACGCCGAGGCGATGGAATTTCTCCAGTCGCATTCCTGGCCGGGCAACGTGCGCGAATTGGAAAATGTCATGCGCAAGGCGCTGCTGTTTGCGCAGGATTACACCATCAACGCGGATCATGTGCGCACGGCTTTGCGCAAGGAAATTGGCAGCGGCAACGCGGCTGACGCGACGCTCGGAGACTTAATTGACGGCTTGCTCGCCGCCGCGCAGCGCAGCGAAAAGGCGGACGTTCACGCGCAAGTTTTGGAATGTGCCGAGCGTGAATTATTCCGCCGCGCCATCGCGCTGGCGGACGGCAATCAGGCCAAGGCCGCGCGCTGGCTGGGCGTTTCGCGCATCACGATGAAGGCCAAGCTGGTGCAATTCGGTTTTCATCCAAGCACGGAAACCGAGACCGCCGCTTAAAATTTTTGCAGCAACAAACACATTGAAATTTAGCCTATGAAAAACATCCTTCACATTATCCATCGGAAATCTTGCTCGACGCTGACTACCTGTCTTATGGCGGCTGTGCTGCTGGGCGCGGGCACAAATTTGATTCACGCGCAGGCGCTGCCGCCGGGAGTTCAAGAGGTCGTCAAACTCACGCAAGCAGGCATTGCGGACGACGTGGTGCTTTCGCAAATCAGAAACAGCCAGGCCACTTACAGCCTGACGGCGGATCAAATCATCGCGCTGAAAAACCTGGGTGTTTCGCAACCGGTGATCAAAGCCTTGATTGGCGGCGGCAGTGCGGCAACCGTCGCCAGTCCCGCACCAATGCCAGTTCCAACGCCGGCTCCGGCTCCCGCGCCGGTGGTGGAAACGCCCGTGGCCAGTGCTCCAGCGGTGAGCTTGGAAAGTTTTCAGGCGCAACTGGCACCGTCGGGAAGCTGGATTCAAGTTCCCGGTTTCGGCTTGTGCTGGCAGCCGACCATCACCGTGAGTGATCCCAATTGGCGGCCGTATTTTGATCATGGCCACTGGATTTACACCGATGCCGGCTGGTCGTGGCAGTCGGATTACACCTGGGGCAACATCGTTTTTCATTACGGCCGCTGGCAGCATTTCAACGCGCACTGGGCCTGGGTGCCGGGTTATGACTACGCGCCGGCCTGGGTAAGCTGGCGCGAGGCGGAAGGCTATTGCGGCTGGGCGCCGCTGCCGGCGGCGGCGGTTTACAAGGCGGGCGTGGGTTTGTATTTCAATGGCGCGGTGGCGGTGGACGTGGATTTCAGCCTGGGCATTGATGCTTTTACCTTTGTGGCCTACAACCATTTCTGGGATTTGGATTACCGGCCATTTATTCTGCCGCACGAACGGCTGGAACTGGTTTTCCACGGCAGCCGGATTATGAACGGTTATCGCATGGATCACGGGCATTTCGTGATGGAAGGCTTGGGCCACGATCACATGGCGGCGCTGACGCACCGCGATGTCCGGGTGGAACGCGATTTCCATGATGCGCGGCCGGCGGGGCACGGAATTATTGATGACCGGAATTCCCACAATGACCGGCGCGACCCACATTCCTGGTAAATGCACTGGGTTCGATGCAGCCTGAGGAACGCCGGCAACTAAAATTGGCATTTGGCGAAACAACGGACAATACAACAAACATCCGCTTAAAAAAATCTTAAGCCTCACGGTTTGGCTGGGCGCGCTGGATGTCTGCCACGCCTACGTCGAGGCGCCGCGCGAATACGCCAGCCAGGACCGGCTCGCCGACGGCCTTCAGGATCGCCTTCAACTTCACCATCACGGCGGAAATGCCGTGAGGTTGTTTTCGCAACTGCCAGCGTCAAGGCGGCCGGAGAGATGGACGGGATAACACACCACCCGGACTAAAAACATCTTGTGGGTTTTAGTGGGCACGCCAACATAAGGCATGAAGCAACGGCGTGTGACGCCGGCGGCCTATGCCAGCCGGATCATGTTGAGCAATGTTTTCGCCGTTGCCGCCAATCCGCCGGCATTGGGTTTTGGCGCAAGTTGCCTGGCAGCACGGGTTGCCGGGCAAGGTGCAAACGGCGCGGCCGGTCACGCAGGAATTTTTGATTCGCGACAATCCATGAAAAAAATCTTTTTTATCGCTTCAAGTTTATTGTTCGCCTGTCGCTTGCTGGCGGCTCCGGTTGAACTTCGGGACTCCGAGACTTTCAACCGCGACTGGAAATTCCAACTCGGCGACGTCGCCGGCGCGGACGCGGCGGCGTATGACGACGCGAAGTGGGACGTTGCAAATCTGCCACATTCATTTTCAATGCCGTATTTCGCCGCCGAAAAATTTTACACCGGCTACGGCTGGTATCGGAAACATTTCGACGTGCCGGCGGCGTGGCTGGGCAAGCGCATCAATCTCGAATTCGACGGCGTGTTTCAAGTCGCAGAAATTTTTGTGAACGGCCAGCGCGTCGGCGAACACAAGGGCGGTTACACCGGCTTCACTTTCGACATCACCGACGCCGTCAAAACCGGCGACAACGTCGTGGCCGTGCGCGTGAACAATCTCTGGAATGCCCGCCTGGCGCCGCGCGCCGGTGAACACACTTTTTCCGGCGGCATATATCGCGACGTGCGTCTCGTCGTCACTGCGCCAGTTCATGTGGCGTGGTATGGCATGTTTGTCACCACGCCGCAGGTGTCGAAGGAATCCGGCACAGTGAATGTGAAGACGGAAGTGGTGAATGACTCTGGCGCGGCCAAATCCGCCACCGTGAAAACCACTGTTTTGGATGCAAACGGAAAAACCGTCGCGCAAATGGAATCCACGCAAACTATCGCTCCGGGGGCCACGAATTTCTTCAATCAGACGAGCGCGCCGGTTCCGCATCCGAAGCTCTGGTCGCCGGAGCAGCCGGATCTTTATTCCGTGAAAACCATCGTGCTGGACGATGGCAAGCCGGTGGACGATTACACTTCGCCGCTCGGATTCCGCTGGTTCAAGTTCACCGCCGACCAGGGGTTTTTCCTGAACGGCGAGCATTATTATTTCAAAGGTGCGAACGTGCATCAGGATCACGCCGGCTGGGGCGATGCCGTGGCTGACAGCGGATTTTATCGCGACGTGAAACTGGTGAAGGACGCCGGATTCGATTTCATTCGCGGCTCGCATTATCCGCACGCGCCGGCGTTTGCCAAAGCCTGCGATGAACTGGGCATCTTGTTCTGGTCGGAAAATTGTTTCTGGGGCATCGGCGGTTTCAAAGGCGACGGCTATTGGAATTGCAGCGCGTATCCGGTCAACGCGGCGGATGACGCGGATTTTGAAGCGAGCGTGAAAGCCAGCCTGCGCGACATGATCCGCATCCACCGCAATCATCCGAGCGTCATCATTTGGAGCATGAGCAACGAGCCGTTCTTCAGCGACAAATCCGTCATGCCGAAGGTGCAAAACTTTTTGCGCGGACTCGTCGCTTACTCGCACGAACTGGACCCGACGCGTCCGGCGGCCATCGGCGGCTGCCAGCGCGGCGACATTGACCAACTCGGTGACGTGGCCGGTTACAACGGCGACGGCGCGCGGCTGTTTGTGAATCCCGGCGTGGCCAGCGTCGTGAGCGAATACGGTTCGACGATTGCGGATCGGCCCGGCAACTACGCGCCAGGCTGGGGTGATTTACCCCGCACGCCGGGCGCGGATAAGAATCAAATTGGTTCGTGGCGTTTGCCGTGGCGCAGCGGCGAATCCATCTGGTGCGCGTTCGACCATGGCAGCATTGCCGGGCGACAGTTTGGCGCGATGGGTTTGGTGGATTATTTCCGCTTGCCCAAACGCGCGTGGTATTGGTATCGCAACGAAAATCTGCACCTCCCGCCGCCCGCATGGCCGGGCAATGGAATTCCCGCCGCGCTGAAATTGACGGCGGACAAAGCCACGCTCGATTCCGTGGACGGCACCGACGACGCGCAACTCGTCGTGACGGTCGTGGACAAGGACGGCAACGCGATCAACAACTGCCCGCCGGTGACGTTCGCGATTGAATCCGGTCCCGGCGAATTTCCGACCGGTCCGAGCATCACCTTCGATTCCAAATCGGACATCGCGATTCGCGACGGCGAGGCGGCAATCGAATTTCGTTCTTATTTCGCGGGCAAAACGGTCATTCGCGCCACGTCGCCCGGATTGCAGGACGCAACGGTTCAAATCATTTCGCGCGGCGAACCAAAATTTGTCGCCGGCAAAACGCCGTCCGTGAAAGCGCGGCCGTATGTCCGTTTCACGGGAGCGTCGTCGGTTTCCACGGTCACTTTGGGTCGCGAAAATCCGACGCGTGCCAGCAGCGAAGCGCCCGGCCACAGCGGACGGCTGGCGAACGACGGCAATCCGGCCACGTTCTGGCAGGCGGCGGACGGCGACACGAACGCATGGCTGACGGTGGATTTGGAAAAGATCATAACCGTGAGCAAAATGAAGCTGACGTTCCCGTCCGAAGGCAACTGGCGTTACAAGCTTGAAATTTCCGACGATGGCGAGACCGGTTGGAAATTGGTAGCCGACCAAACCCAGACGACGAATGTTGCCAAAGAACATTCGGATGCGGCGCAAGCCAATTCGCCGCGCGGCCGGTTCGTGCGCGTGTCCATCGTTGGCACGCCGGCTAATCAAAACCCGGCTTTAGCAGAATTGGATGTGACCGGAACTCTGGAGGCAAAATGAAAATGGAGCAAAAATGTAGATCGTGGTTTGGCGCTGCGGCGACGCTGGTTTCCCTGCTTGCGGTCAATGCGTCTTTCGCGGCGGACGCCAATTCGGCTTCCACGATTGCGGCGACGGGCCGCGTGTAAATTAATGAAACGGTTACGGCCGGATTTATTCATCCGGGCCTTGGCCTGGCCCAGGAGATTCTTGAAACTACTCTAATCTCCGGTTGTCCCGTCGGGACGAGCGGCGGCGGCGGCACCGAAGCCAGGTCCATTTCCGGCCCGACCGCCGCTGCCCGCACCCGGTTGGCCGGGCGGCGCGCGGAATTGGAGGCTAAGGATACTTTATTCTCTTTTTTAGTTGAAATAATATACGGTCAGGCGTAAAAAAGGTTCAGCAGATTCGACCGCCCGAACAAACGAGGCAATCAAACCGAGGAAACTTTATGGCAAACAAAATTTGTCGCAGTTTAACCGCGTTGCTCTTGCTCGCGGCGCTGGCGGGCGGCGTGAGCGCAGCGCGGTTATGCGCGGGTGGTGAACGGCAGGGTGGACATCGGCGCGGTGGAGACGCAGCCCGCTATCGTGATGTTGAGCATCGTCTATTCGAGCCAGAAAGCCGTCATCTCATGGCCGTCAGCGGCGGCGGGCTGGACCTTGCAACTCAACGTGAATCTTGCGACTGGCGCTTGGGGCAATTATCAAGGCACCGTGGTCAACAACAGCATCACCAATTTGCCGCCCACGAGGAATTTGTTCTTCCGGCTGAAGCCGTGAAATGGGAAATGTCAGCTTAAACCCGTTATCCTTATGTCAAAAAAAACCATGAATTGCCGAAGCCGCAGCAACCGAAGTTGCGGCCGGAACTGGATCGCCGGGGCGAGCGCACTGCTGCTTTGCGCCGCCGCCAGCCTGGCGCACGCCCAAGTGACCGGTGTCATGTATGCTATCAGCACCAGTCCCAACAATATTTATGCGATCAACCAGACCAACGGCACCGGCACCGTCTTATATGCCAATTATCCGGGCGATTCCTCCGCAGCAATGGCCCAACGGCCCACGGACGGCATGATTTTTTTCATCGGCGAAACCGCCAATGATTACGTTTATAGGTGGAATCCGGCGACACCGGCCACCGCTCCCGTCCTGCTCGGCACAACCGGCGCCGGCGTCGAATATATCCCGCGCCTGGCGTGTTCCGCCAACGGCACGATCTACGGAGTAGGGTCAACAAGCGACACCCTTTACACGATCAATCCAACCACTGGCGCCGCCACTCAGGTCGCCACCTATGGCAACAATCCCGGCAATAGCGGTGGCGACATTGTGTTCGCTCCCAACGGAACGCTATACTTGGTTTCCGGCACCGGTCTATATATCATGCCGTTAACTGGGGGCACAATCATCACCGTCGGCACGATCACAGGCGGGGGTTCCGCCTACCCGGGCGCGGCATGGGATAATTACAACCGGCTGGTCGTGACTGACGGCAGTTTATACTACGCAGTGAACACCAACACGCTGGTCGCCACCCTTATTGGCGCGGTGGGAGCGTCGTCTATTAGTGATCTAGCCTCCGCACCTGCGTTCGCGAACATTGGAATCTCGAAGGTCGGGCCGGCGTCGGTGATGGCGACGAGCAACCTGACCTATACGATCAGTGTGACGAATTTTGGACCCAGCGCGGCGGGTGGGGTGACGATCACCGACGCGGTGCCGGCGGGGGCGACGTATGTAAGTGCGAGCGGCAACGGGACGATCAACGGCGGGGTGGTAACGTGGAGTGTGGGGACGCTGATAAGCGGGCAGGCGACAAACGTGACGCTGACGGTCACGGCACCGGCGAGTGGCAGCCTGACGAACGTGGCGAGTGTTGGGTTGCCGGTGCCGGATCCGAATTTGACGAACAACGTGACGCCGCCGGTGGTGACGGTGGTAACGCCGCCGAAACACCCAGGCATCGTGCTCATTGCCGGCGGCGACGACTTCAGCCTGTATGGCAACAACGCCGGCAATCTCTGGGCCATGGGCGACAACTATGCCGGGCAGTTGGGCGATGGCACGAATAACAACATCATC
>Ga0182030_10014202_pt1 | contig 15750 bp, 10 predicted proteins | sample 812S3MmetaG_FD_121299 | JGI IMG/M metagenome (GOLD analysis project Ga0182030, IMG submission 121299) | Permafrost microbial communities from Stordalen Mire, Sweden - 812S3M metaG (Illumina Assembly) | ecosystem: Environmental > Terrestrial > Soil > Wetlands > Permafrost | place: Sweden...
CATCAGCGCGAGGAAAAGCCAGAAATGGTGGGACTCAAACCGTTTCAAGGTGCTGGCAAAACCCACCAGCGCCATGAAGGCGGAGATGACGATCACCGCGTCGACGCTGGCTCGCTGCCAATAGCTGCCGCCCAAGTGCAGCCACATGCCGAATTCATCAAACGTCAGCCCCATGGCCACACCGTAAAGCAAAGCCGTGATTTCGGCCGTGCGGCCCGTGGGACGCCGGAACACGCTGTAACCGGCCACCGCCGCCAGTAGAAAAATACCGTAGTTCAGGTGGTGAACGTGCGTCTTGCCCATGAAGAAATATAAATTGGGCATCGCCTTGGACATGATCAGGAACACGAACACGCGCGCCAAAATGAAAGTCATCAAAAAACCGAACAGCGACATCCGCGCAAGTTGATGCGCGGTTTCGCGTTGCCGGTGAAATTCAATGTGCAGACCCGGGTTCAGGCTCATGAGTTCGGGTTGATCCCGAGCATTCAGTTCGCCAATTTCTGGATTTGGGCGTCCAGTTCGTCAAGCGAAAAACCTTCCGCCACGACCTGATGGGCAGCATCGGTGAGCACCAGCCACGGGAGGGCGCTGGCGCCGGTGGCCCATTGGCAGCTCTCGATTTGTTCTGCCGCCCGCCCCACCGGGAAGGAGACGGCGCTGGCAGTTTTCCAATCGTTGAATACTTCGTCACTGGCGGCCGCGGCTTGCACCCCCACCACGCAAACGTTCTTTTGCCCAAGCGCGGCGGCCTGTTGATTGAGCTCATTGAGGAGGTGGCGCGACGGCCGCTGGCTGGCATCGAACAGGCATAACAAAATCGCCTTGCCGGCGGGCGCAGCTCCGGCCGCCAGATTCACCGTCGTCAAATCGGGCAAGGGACGGCCTTTGAGTGACGTGTGGCGGGCCGCGTGGCGGACGATGCCCAGCTGGGCGGTCAGGGTCATTACAATATTGGTGTCACCGGCGACCGCGGAGGCCTGGGCATTGCCGCCGCCATATGGGGAATAGGCGAAAAGTTGAATAGGGCCTTCGCATACGTGAAAATGAAAGCGGCCCTGGCTGTCGGTGGTCATGTTTTCACTGGGCTGGCCTTCGCCGTTTAGGTTCACATTCACGCCTGACGCCGGCTTATTGTCTTCCTTTAAAATTTGGCCGGCGATGACCTGGTCCGCGAGTTTGAGCACGAGCGGTGGGAGTTCCATCCGATTCGTCTCGGGGTCCGGCTCCACGCTTAGCTGGCTCCGGCCATAGCCCTTGGCCGAGGCGTAAATCATGTATTGCCCATCCGCGGGCAGGCATTTGATTTCGAATCGGCCGTCGGCATCCGCCGGTTTTAGCTGGTCATCCAGCGTTTCGTACGTATTGCCCGACTTAAACCACAATCCCATCTGCGCGCCCGGCAAGGGAGCATCGCCGGCCTTCCTGACTTGCCCGGTCAGGCTCAGCGCCGGTTTCATTTTCAGGTCCAGATTTGTGGCGTCTTCCGGCAGATCCTCCACCGCACCGAGATCGCGGGCTGGATCACGAACCATGATTTTGACCGCGCCGGCATTCTGCAATTGCCAAGCCTGCAGCGACCAACTGAGGCTGTACTGGCCATCCGGTCCGGCCTTGATCCAGTGCAAGCCATCGTTGGGAAATACCGCCAACAGCGCTCCCGGGGCCGGTTTGCCATCCGGATCGGTCACCAAGCCTTTCAACTTGTAGGATTGGCCGCCGGGTGCGGAGCCGTAATTTTGCCCGAGCTGCAACACCACATTCGTGTCGCCGCCCTCGGCGGTGACGTTGCCAAAGGTGCCCGAGCCATTGGCAAAAAGCTGCGCTCCGCCTTCACACACGTGCTCGAACACAAATTTCCCTTCGCGGTCGGTCTGGGCATTGCCACCGGGCTGGTCCGGTCCATTGAGGTTCACGAAACAGTGAGCTACCGGTTTATCATCCGCGTCCACCACCTTGCCTGCCAGGCGGAGATTGGCAACCTTCAATTCGACGGAGTCGAGTTCCTGGCGGCCGGGATCGGACTGGACTTCAAAATTGTACAACTGCTTCTGTCCGTAACCGGGGGCCGACACTACCACACAATACTTTCTGCCGGGCGGGAGGGCGGGAATTTCATACTGCCCGGGTGTGTTCGTGCGCGCCAGGCCCATTAGCCACATGCCTCGGTTACCTGACCAAAATATCAGTGTGCCCGTCGCGTTAGTCACGGGTTTGCCGTCGCACTCAGCCCGGCCAAAGAGCGTCAGTCCAGGCGCGAGTTTCAAATCCAAGAGGCCACCATCCTCGTCCAGATCCTGGGCCACTGCGAGGTCCCGGTCTGAGTCGCGGACCAGCAGGCAAAACGTCCGTTCGTTTTGGCTTGGGAATTGTCGCCAGTTATATTCCAACTCAAATTTGCCATCGGCGTCCGTCTTAAGGTCCTGGACGTTCGGGCCAAATCCGCCGATCAATTCGACCGGCAGTCCCGACGCGGGGCGGCCATCCGGGCCGCGGACGAGGCCGGTGATGCGATTATTGGTATTGGCGCCCGCTTCCAGCGGTTGCGCTCCCAACGAAACCGCCCCGCCGAGTAACGCCGAGACGATCACGGCACCGAGGATTTGTCTTTGCTGATTCTTCATGTTGTCATCTGGTAATTTTCCAACAGCCGCCCGCCGGCGCACGTCGATCGACGGCCAGGTCACAGTTACCCGCTCCCGGCACTGCCCGGCGCTACGCACGCTTGCGCCTGGCGCCCGCCGGGCCGGATTCAGCGGTGGCTGGCGCTTAATCTTTCTTTGCTTCCAGGGTCCTTGCTTCCAGGATCATCGGACTTGTGGACACCTGGAAGGGGCTGAAAATCTTCACCGTGCCAGTCAACGGACGTTTCACATTTTTGGGCTCCCGCCATGAGAGCGAGCAAGTGCCACCTCAGCCAAACTCGAAGGTGTTGGTGTAGCACACCGCCCCATCCGCCGCGGCCAGCATCAATTTTGGCCCGCGGGGCCGCTGGCCATCGCGTAGCAATTGGATGGACTCCTGCTGCTGGCCGATAAAATTCAAGCTGAAGGTGAGCTGCCGATTGCCCTGGTCGTTTGATTTCAGTTCCGCCCGCACGGGCTCGCCAATTTTCAGGGTGGCCGGCGCGCCGGCCGTCACCTCAAATACCGCGGATTCCGGGAAGTTGTAGCCGGATAGTGTCCACGGAACCTTTTTTTCATCTTGGCGGTCGATGTTCCAGCGCACCAGGCGGTATTTCCCGATCGGCATGGTGAATTGACCCTGGACCGGCTGGCGCACGAAATAGCCGTTCTCGCCGTAAGCGGAGAATTCCGAGATGTTCTCCGGCACGCGCACCGTGCCCAGGATGACGTTTTCGGCCGGTTTCACTTTTACGAAAGCCCCGTCTCGAGCAACCTCCATATTGAAAAATTTCCCGTCCACCTCGATCAGCTTGCCCAAATAGCGATCGCCGGCTTTATCGCCTTCAATCTGCAGCCGGTCGCTATCGTAAGGATTGCCGTTAACGTCGTTGAACGCCCCATTCACGTTGCCGTCGATGAGCTGAATGTGTTTTTTCAGCCCGCCAAAATTCACGGTGCCTTCATACCAGCCGGCGGAGGAGATCAACAATTGCGCCCGATTGTTGTCGTATTGGTAAAAGCGCAGGCCCAGATGGTAGGTGATGGGGCCGTCCTCCCCCTTGAAGATCATCGCGAGGGCGGGGAAGAAGGAGTTATAGGAATCCAAACGGCCCTTGATCGGAGTCAGGTTATCGAGTCGCCCGGTGCCCGCGGTATCGGCATACACGAGGTCATAGGGTCCGGACTTGCGCGAGCGATCGAAGCAGAGCCAGCGCCCGCCGGCCGGGTCCATGGGCGTGAGCCAGCGCGCAAAAAAAGGCGTGGCATTGCATTTTGGCACGGCCACTGCGGCCGGCGGATTGGTCGTCAGCTCCAGGGTATGGTACGAGACGTTGTCGCCGCCGGTGTGGTATTCCAGCCATTGTTCCGGCTGACCCCACGCGGTGCCCGCCAGCAGCAAGCCCGCGAGAACGGATTTTAATTTCATAGTGGTGGCGTGGTGGATTTCATCTTCTTCATTGGCATCAAGTTTTTAAAACCGCCTCCGGCATGGTCCGGGCAACCGGAGCAAGCGCGGGCGGCGCCGGCGGCTGAACATGCAAAATCAATTTAAGCCGCTCGCGAAAAAGGGAATTCGCCGAAGACAGAATGAGGAAAGGCAGCAAGAGCGCAAAGTTGGCGCCGGTCACCGCCACGACCGGCAAGAGAAACTCGCCCCAGGCAATGGGCGCGCCCGAGGAGCTCAGCGCCGCCAGGAAAAACGGCGCCGTCAAGGCCAGCCAAACGGCCGGCAGCGACACCAGGACGAAGATATAGAGTTTGCTTGGGCTAAAGCGGCGCCGGCAAAACCACCCGGCCAGCAACAAAGCAACCGAGCTGGCCAGCGCGCCAAAGCCGAGAATAAAAATTTGCACGACCCATTCCCCACTGAAAAGGCCCTGACTTTGCTTGGGGAGCAATTCCAAGCTGCCGGCCCCTCCCAGAACCAACAGCACACCCAAGGCGGTGAGCAACCGGTAACCGCGCCGCAGATAAGTTGCCAGCAGCCAGACGGCGGCCAGACCAAACGCGAGCGCAACCGCGGCATCCAACAGGAACCCCTCCGCAGAGGGCAGCCCCAAAGGCAGCCAGGTAAGCACCAGGGCGCAAATAACCGGCAGCCAGATCAGCCACGCGGACCCGTTTCGGTTGGGCTTCAAGGCGAGCAGACCGAGAATCACCAGCCAAGGGAATATCTGTGGCGCCAAGTTCGGCAAATCCCAATGGTACGCCACCGGCGCACCGGCTGGCGCCCCCAAAGAGCCCAGATCGGCGGAGGCTACAATCGACAAATCACCGGCTGCGGTCATTGGCACTCGCCATGAGTGCGAACAAGTATTGCCTCAGCCAAACTCGAAGCTGCCCGCGGCAATCTGCTTTTGCCCCTGGTACACGGCGAAGGCCGGCGGCTTGCTGCGGTCCACGTTCACCATTTGGTACCCCCCGCCCGCGCCCAATAACTGATAACTCAGCACGAGGTCCTCACCCCGCCGCATGGTACTTACCGAATTGGTTAGGGGCCCGCCAACGGCCAAAACCGCCGGCCCCTGGCCGGTCACCAAGATGCTCTTCGAGGCGACGGATTGGGCCGCGGTGCAAAAAGCCTGTGCGCCATTTTGCTCCAACAGAACACGGGGCGAAGAATAAGCACCCGTGGGCACTTTCACCATTTCCGCCGGCCGTTCGCAAATCACGAGAGAGTCACCGCCGGTCAAGACGAGCCGGCGAATGAACCGGCCGGTAACCTTAAGATCGCCCAACGGCACGGTCCGCTCCGTCCATTGCAGCGACGGGGAAAATTCCGCGCCGCGCACAGCCGGCAAACAGCGCACTTGATAGGCGCGTCCGGCGACGAAGACCTTTGGAGAGAAAGGCAGCGCATCGTAAGTGTTGCCCCCGGCGCTGAACGGTTCGTCACGCCGAGCCCATGGCCGCAGCAATAAGCCGCCGCCGGCGCAGAAATTGGTCTGGGTGAAGTCCGGAACCAAGCCGACCTGCCAGTCCTGCCCTCCGAGCGTTACCCGGCCCTGCCAGAACGAATGCAAGGCCGCGCTGCAAGTGGGTCGCGGGCCATAATTAAAAAATGCCAGATCGGCCACCACGCGGATGGCGCCTGCGGGCGTGCGCAAGGCCAGGGGAATGTTGGTGAATGTTTGGTAATTGTAGGATCTCGCTCCGCTATTTGGGAAGACGCCCGCCGGATCGTTCGTCAGGTCAGGATTCTGGTTCAGGTCCAGAAAGAGTTTTCCGGCGTCGCGCTGCCAAAAAAAGGCGATTGAATTGGTGGCGGCGCCGAAATTCAGCGCGCCGCGGATCGTCTTGCCGCCGGGCAGCGGTTCGTGCTTAAACGGCGTTGCTTGTTCCGTAAGGGTGATGGCCAGGTTGTTGACGCTGTACGGGGTTTCCGTGTAAGTCAAATCGACGATGGAACCGGAGGGAGGCGGGGAAGGGAGTGCAGCCGAGTCAGCGGCAAGGCAGGCAAACCTCCCAAAAACGAGGAAAACCATGGGCCACCAAGCCCATCCACAAGCTTGCCGCCAGCGCAGCCGCCATCCGTTGGTCGTCCGCTTTGCCATGGCCTTAATCATTAGCAAACCTTTGAGAACATTGCAAGGTGAATCAAGTCGGAACAAACTGCGAGAACGCCAGCCCGCGCCCGCGGTCGAGTTTGGTAAAATGGATGGTTTGCGGGAGGCGCCCGACTTTGCCTTTGGGCGTGCTGTTCATAAAATTTCTGGTGATAATTGGTGATAATTGGTGATAATTTTTCGGGGAAGGCGAAACTGGACGCGAATTGCGCTAATTTTCACGAATTTTCAACCACAGATGGACACAGATGGACACAGATGAACCAACAGCTTGGATTGGTGGATGAGTGGATCACTGGATTGGTGGATTGATGGATGGAGAGGTTGGCTTTATCAGGCACGATTGGGCTGGATCGGGCTTGATTATCAAGGGGTTGGCCGAGGGCGGAATGCGGAGCGTGCGGAGTGCGGAGTGCGGAATGGCGGACAAGCTTTTCACCACTGAGGCCCAGAGGCCCAGAGGCGGAAATGCGGACAAGCTGGCCGTCAAGCTGGCGGACAGGTCGGCGCGGCAGTCCCGCCACCACAGGGCGGCGGGATTGATGGTCTGTTTTTTGTCCACCATAATGGCCAGTTTAGCAGAAGCCGAAAAAGGGGGAGATGTCGCGGCGACACCAAAATGCGGCGTCAACGCAAAGGCGCTAAGAGTTGAAGGCGCAAGGGGTTAGTCACGAAATAAACACAAAAATACGGGCTGGGGGGTACTGCGGGGAGGAAACATTCAACGCTCAACATCCAACGTCGAACGCCCAAGGGCTTACGCGCGTACGTCTTGTTTTGTTTTCACTTCGACCTCAGCCGGTCTCCCGCTTGCATCCAGGTGTGCCGCTTGGCATGCACGCTCTTGGAACTTCCCAAAGTGGCAACACCCGTTACGCGGTTGACAGTCAGGCGTTTAAGTGGCAACAAAACTGGCAACAGCGCGGCAACAGACTGGCAACACATTTGGTTGGCTGGCTTTCTTGCAACTGTCGTAGCGGTCCTCACCCCTAAGGCCGCCGGCTTGGAACCAGTCCCGATATTGCCCAAGCGTTTCGCGGATGAAATGTGATTCGCGCGCGTATTCCCCATAGCAGCAGGCCAGGAGTTCGCCGTCTGGCACGCCGTCAAAATTCCATTCCGCCTCCGCCGGCGGAACGGCACCAGAGTTATTCCAGCAATGAAACTCGCACGTAGGGAGGGAGTTCAAATTGTTTTGGCTCATGTCGGTAATAGGCGACCTCCAGCAGACCTGATTGAAGATGCGGATTTAATACGCGCACTCAAAATAGTTGTTTGAGTTCAAATGCTCAGCGTGTTCCAGACACTGGCGTGTCTTATATCCAAAGTCGCTTCGCGACGGCCGGCCAGAGATGCCCAACTCTACGGCCGGCAAGGATGCCCGGGTTTACGGCAAGCAGGATGCTTGCCTCCGCCCGGATTGGGCCTCGAAAACGAGAGCGGTGCCGAAATATTTTAGCGGTTTGCTTACCAGCGGCGATTCTTTCCGCCGGGCAGAGATGCCCGGCTCCACGGCAAGCAGGATGCCTGACGCCACGAAAATTGTTCTTTTCATCGTTTGCCGCCACAGGCGATAATCACGAACCCGCTGTTAACAGATTGCCGATTCATATGAAAACCGTCGAACCCGTCCGCAAAGATAAAGCCGTCAGCCGCTGGTTGTCGTTCCGCCCGGAAATCAAGGTCGTGGACTGCACCATCCGCGACGGCGGCTTGATGAACAACCACCATTTCGATGACAAGATCGTCAAAGTGGTTTACGAGACGTGCGTGGCGGCGGGGGTGGATTATATGGAATTGGGCTACAAGGCGTCGCGCAAGGGCATCAAGCTTGGCGAACACGGCGACTGGAAATACTGTACAGAAGAGGCGCTGCGCCGCATCGTCGGCGATAACCAGACTCCGTTGAAACTGTGCGTGATGGCTGACGCGGAGCGCTGCGACTACAAGGAGGACATTCTTCCCAAAAAGGATTCCATCTTGGATATGATCCGCGTGGCCACCTACATCCACCAGATTCCGACGGCGCTGGAGATGGTCAAAGACGCCCACGATAAGGGCTACGAGACAACGGTCAACCTGATGGCCGCGTCCATCGTGCCCAATGCTGAATTGAACGAGGGCCTCGAAATGCTGGCTAAATCCGAAGCCAAGGCGATTTATGTTGTGGACAGCTTCGGCGCCTTTTACAGCGAACAGGTCCGCGCGCTGGTCAAAAAATATCTCGGCTACTGCAAGTCCGGTGGCAAGGAAGTGGGTGTGCACATGCACAACAACATGCAACTCGCCTTTGCCAACACCATTGAAGGCATTATCGGGGGCGCCAATTACCTCGACGCCACCATGGCCGGCCTGGGCCGCGGCGCGGGCAACTGCCCGATGGAATTGCTCCTGGCGTTCCTGCACAATCCAAAGTACGAGTTGCGCCCCGTGCTCGACTGCGTGCAAAACCATATCGAGCCGATGCGCGCCAAGTTGCTGTGGGGCTACGATCTCCCGTATCTGCTCACGGGCATGCTGAATCAACACCCGCGCACGGCCATCAAGTTCAAAGAAGCCGAGCTCAAGGGCGACAAGGGCGACATCCTCAGGTTCCACGACACGGTGACCGACCAGGGGTGACTCACGAAAAGGCCAAAGGCTATAGCTAGAGTTTGGTAGGGACGGCCCGCTGGGCCGTCTCCGAAACGCAGCGCAGCGTAGGCGTTTCGGAACTTCGCAGGGATTGCGACGGCCCTGCGCTGTGCTGGCCGTCGCAGACATCACAACGCGATGTCCATACCGCCCAGTGCGCTCCGCACTCCGATCTTCGCTTAAGTATTCTCCAAGTTTGCCGATTTTAAGACGGGCAATACTTTGCCCATCGCCGTGCCATGGGGCAACGGTCTATGTGAACATATTTCGACATAACAGGATAGCCATAGCGATTGCCTGGATGCTGTGGGGCGTATTGGCTTGCGCTCAAACGGCCCAACCGGCTGGTCCGACGGGGCCGGCTAGGGAAACCACCCGCTATTCGCTGACCTCGACGGCACAATTTGACAGCCACGACCCGACGGCGTGGCGCTTGTTGGCCTCGAACGACGGCACCAATTGGGCGCTCCTGGACGTACGCACTAATCAGCATTTTACTGCCCGGTCGAAGCGGCTCACCTTCTTCATCGCTAATCGCCGGCCCTACAAGACCTATCGCCTGCAGGTTGATGCCATTAACTCCGCCGACGTCAGCCTGGACATGAGTGTGCAACTGGGTGGATTTGATGTCGAGGGTCCGATGGTGAATGTGCCCGACGAGAGCAAATTGCAATCAATTGTATCCGCCTCGTGTCCCCACCCAGTGCTCGGACCGGCCGAGTTTGCCTTTGACGATGACCCGACGACTGCTTGGTGCGATTATGGGTTGGGTTCTCCGGGGGGCTGCTGGCTTCAAGTTCATTATGCCTTTGATTCCCAGACTCTGGTCACCAATCTCAGCCAGGCAACCTTATTGACCCACGTTTCAGCGGCCCGAGCCCAGTTGGCCGACGGAGGCGCCTGCGTCATCTCGAACCTGGCCGCCCGGGTGGCGCCGCTTCGCCGGCTCACAGGGTACGCCTTGACTTCCGCCAATGATGAACCGGGCCGCGATCCACGCGATTGGGAACTCCGCGGTTCCGATGATGACGGAAAGAATTGGGCAATTTTAGACCAGCGCAGCAACGAGGTCTTCAACGACCGGTTTGAAAGGCGCGCATTTGCACTGACTAATCCGGCTGCTTTCCGTCTGTTCCGGCTGCAAATAAAGGCCTGCATGGCCTCCAATAGCCCTTGCCAGATAGCCCGAATTGAGCCGCTTTATGCCGATCCCCAGGCCGATGCGAAATATTCACTGGTCATTGAGGCCAATGCCGACAATCCACCCTTGGAATCGGCGGAGATGGCTTTCGACCCTGAGCCCAGGAGCAAGTGGTTGTCGCTGGTCTATCCCGATCCAGCGGCGCCCGTATGGATTCAATGGCAATTGGCGCCCCGGAAAGAAGATTTCCCGGTGATCAACCAGCGCCAGCTGACCTCGCTGGCACGCCGGCTCGTCGTAAAACAAATGCTGGCCGAAACCAATCCGATTAAAATCACCCTGGACAGTTACGCCCTGACGTCCGCCAACGATTTCCCGGCGCGCGACCCGCGCGACTGGAAACTTCTGGGATCCAATGATGGCGGACAATCCTGGGATCTGTTGGATCGCCGGGCACAGGAGGCCTTCGGCAAGCGATTCGAGCGCCGGGTTTTTAAATTGCCCCACCCCGTCACCTACCAAACGTTCCGGCTCCAAGTTGATTCCGTCCAGTCTCCGACCAATGCCAATGCAGTGCAACTGGCCGAACTCGAGCCGTTGGCGGTCGATGCCACGACCGCCGCCTCGCTGACCATCTTGGCTTCGTCTCAAAGCGAGAATTCACCGGTGGAGACGGTGGACCAACTTTTTGACAGCGATGAGAAAACCAAATGGCTGGATTATTCCATCTCCAGTTCAAACCACGCGAGCTGGGTCGAGTGGCGCTACGCAAAAGGTTTGGGCCATCACGCCATCGACATGAATCGCGAGTTGGTCACGCGATCGCTTTCTCCCGATGTCTTCCAATTGCAATTGCCGGCTACGGTTTTGTTTGCGGACCCGGCCCACGGTCTGGCCGGTTTTGGCGACCAGACCGGTTTTCAATGGTTGCACTTGGACCCCTGGTCGGCAGAGGTGGTTCCGGGTTGCCAAGGCATTCTGAGGGGGCAGTTAAAGATCAAGAGTGGGTCGCTGTGGGCTTCCCAAGCACATCTGGAAGTTGTTCATCCACCGGCGGACCGCGGCGATGCTCAAGCGATGCAACTTTATCCCGCTGGCAGCATTAAGGGACGGATATCCGGCATCTTTTCCGGGGCGTCTTATTGCGGAGCGACCTTGACGCTGCCGAATGGTTCGTCCTTCGAGGCGCGGCTTCCCGGATGGCGGTTTCCAATACCGCCGAACTTGCTATGCCCGGTAAGAATCGAGGGCCTCATTGAAAATCTCATCGCCGGCAATGCCGGGCCGGTTCCCAGCGTGATTTGGGCGGCCAACCCGGAGGCCATCACCCTGGCGCCGGAAACGGAGGAGGACTGGAACCGCTTGCCCGATTACAATCCGCAAGTGCTGCTGCCGGCGCCCGTGCACTTGGAGGGAGTACTCGAAGAATCCGGCCCGAAGACGATGTTCATCCGAGCGGGCACCCACCGGTTCGCCATGGAAACATTGGCGCCCCTGCCGGTCACCGCCGGCTCGAAAGTGGAAGCCGCCGGCATATTGTCGAGCGAAGGCGGCGAATTGGTTCTGCGCAATCCGTGCCTGCGCGCTGCACCAATTTCAACCACGGCTTCCCTGTTGACCCACATCTCCGAGGTCCAGCAGTTCATGAGCCACAACCCGACTGGAACCGCTGCGATGAAAATCAAAGGTGTGATCACTTATGTCGATCTGAACATGGGCGAGTTCTACCTCCAGGAAGGCGACCAAGGGCTCGACCTTCTAGGACAAATGAACGCGGGCCTATGCCCCAAGCTGTCGGATGAAGGCAATTACGTGGAAGTGCAGGGCCAGGTGATTTCCGGCACGCCGTTCGCCACCACGTTTGCCCGGGTGCTGGGCAAAGGCCGGCTGCCACCACCCGCGCAACCCTCTTGGGATTACTTGATCTCCGGTGCCATGGATAATCGCTGGGTGGAAATCGAAGGCGTTATCACCGGGCCTGATAACCATCGGTTTACGCTAAGCGTTGCAGGCGGACGCCTGAATGCGTGGGTTAACGAGTTGGATGCGCGCGGCGCCAGTTCGCTCGACGGCAGCCTGGCCCGGGTCCGAGGTGTGTGCTCGCCGATTGTCAATGCCCGCAATCAACGGCTCGGCGTGCGGCTATTAGTGCCCTGCACCGAATGCATCGAGTTGCGCAGCCTGGCACCGGAAAATCCTTTTGACCTCCCGCTGACCCCCATGGGGGCGGTGATGAGCGCCGATTCCTCGGTGGCGGATCCGCAACAGCGCTACGTCCGCACCCGGGGAGTGGTGTCGTACAAACAGGACCGGTCCCTGTTCCTGCAAGACCAGGCCAGCGGCCTGCGAGTGTCGTTGCGCGATGACTTTGACGCCGCCCCGGGCGACCTGGTGGAGGCGGTCGGCCGGCCCCAACCCGATGGTTTCTCTGCCAAACTGATACAGGCCGTGCTGCGGAAGATCGGGCACACGTCCCCACCACGCGCCGCGCCGGTTGATTTGGCGAAGGTTAACATCGGCGATTTGGCTCAGCAGCAGGATGCCACCCGGGTAGAATTGGAGGGTGTGCTGATCAACGAAAGCGCCGCCGCGGCGGGCCGGACCTTGCACCTCCGCCATGAACTGGGCCGCCAGGTCTTTAGCGCTTATCTCCCGCCCTTGGATTCCAAGGATTTTTCCGCGCCTATTCCCGAGGGCAGCCGCTTGAGAATTCGCGGTATCTTCAAGGCCGTTCAGGACAAAACGCCAGACGTGAACCAAGCGGCCACGGCCTTTGAGATTTACATCGATTCAGCCAGTGACCTCGCCGTTCTAGAGCGGCCAAGCTGGTGGACCGCCCGGCACACGCTGGAATTAATGGGTCTTTTTGCCGCCATTTCCGCCATTGGGCTCGGGTGGATCTGGCTCCTGCGGAAGCAAGTGCGGCAGCGAACCAGCGATTTGGCGATGAAAGTGGAGGAACTCGGGCGCTCTGAAACCTCCCTCGCCACCGAGGTGTCTGAGCGCAAGCGTTTGCAGGCCGACGCGGATCGCGCCCACGAACAGTTGTTGGTGGTCGCGCGCCAGGCGGGTATGGCCGAGGTGGCCACCGGCATTCTCCACAATGTTGGCAACGTGTTGAACAGCGTCAATGTCTCCAGCACCGTGGTCATGGACCGGCTTCGCAGCTCCCGGATTGAAGGATTTGAAAAGGGCGTTTCCTTGCTGCGCCACAACGAAGCGGAATTGGCAAACTTTTTGAGTACTGAGAAGGGACGCAACCTGCTGCCCTACTTGGAACAGCTCGCCAGCCACTTGGCCACCAATCACAGCGCCACCCTCAAGGAACTGGAAGACCTGAAGAAGAATATCCAGCACATCAAGGACATCGTGGCCGTCCAACAGGATTACGCCCGGTTTTCGGGTCTCATAGAAAAGCTGCAAGTAGTGGACATGGTCGAAGATGCCATCCGCATGACCGCCAGTTCACGCGAGCCCCATCGCATCCGGCTCGAACGAGTTTTTGATCCGCGGACGCCCATGGTCGAAGCCGACCGGCACAAGGTCTTGCAGATTCTGGTGAATCTTTTGAACAACTCCCAACAAGCCTGTGATGAATCAGCTCGCCCGGACAAGCGGATCGTCATTGATATCCGGCCGGAGGACCAAAAAGTCAAAATTTGCGTTTCTGACAATGGCGTGGGCATTGCGCCGGAGAATATGGACCGGGTGTTCAGCCATGGTTTTACCACCCGCAAGCACGGCCACGGCTTTGGATTGCACAATGCGGCGCTGGCGGCCAAAGAAATGGGCGGTTCAATGCGAATGGCCAGCAGGGGGGTGGGACAGGGTGCAAGCTTTACTCTGGAATTGCCGGTAAAGGGCTGATCCCGGAACGACCGGTCCGGCTAAACTTGCAAAATCCCTCATTTTGGGGTTTCCTTATCGCAGATGTTGCCAACTTTACGGTGGTTGCTGTTCATATTAGGTTTGCTGGCTGCCTGCGCCGGTTTCGCGGCGGAGTCGGTCGAGGTGAACCTTGACTATGTGGCTCAGCGCGCGCTCGAGCGCGCTCGTTCACCCTTTCACTCGCCCCGCGCCGATTTGCCGCGCGTATTGCGTCAGGACAATCTGGACTATGATAAATATCGCGAAATTCGCTTTCGCCGGGACCGCGCGCTGTGGGCCGCCGAAAACCTCCCGTTCCGGGTGGAGTTTTTCCATCCCGGCTACATATATCAGGAGCCGGTCCGGCTGCATGAATTCACTTCCACGCATACTCAGGCCATTCGCTTTGTTCAGGATTTCTTTGATTACGGCAACTTGCACATTGCCAATGAAATCCCAATCAATACCGGGTACGCCGGCTTCCGGGTGCTGTATCCCTTGAACAAACCCGACCAATTGGATGAATTGGGCGCCTTTATCGGGGCCAGCTATTTTCGCCTGCTGGGGAAAAACCTGCACTACGGCGAATCCGCGCGCGGTCTGGCCATTGATTCCGGGGAAGGGGATCGGCCGGAGGAATTTCCCATCTTCACCGACTGGTGGCTCGGCAAGCCCCAGAAGGGGGACAACCAACTGCATCTGTTCGCCATTCTGGATAGCGTGAGCTGCACGGGTGCCTACGAGTTCTTCATTCGTCCGGGCGAAGTCACCACTGCCAGCATCCGCGCCGTTTTGTACTTTCGCGAAGCGGATACGGTGGCGGCGGCGGACCGGCAACGCAAGCCCATCAAAACGATCGGCCTGGCCCCCTTGACCAGCATGTTCTGGTTCGGCAAAGATACCGAGCGGAAATTCGATGATTATCGGCCGGAAGTCCACGACAGCGACGGCCTGCTGGTCCATATGGGCAACGGCGAGGCTTTTTGGCGCCCGTTGGACAATCCGCCGGCTACCCGCCATCAGGTCTTTTCCGCCCCCAGCATCAAGGGTTTCGGCCTGATTCAGCGCGAGCGGAATTTCAGCGCCTATCAGGACCTTTTCAACCTGTACAACCAGGTGCCCAGCGTCTGGGTGGAACCGGAGGGCGATTGGCATGAAGGCGACCTGCATTTATTGGAATTGAGCACCAGCTATGAAGGGCTCGACAATATCGTGGCGTTCTGGGATCCCAAGAAAAAACCCGCGCCGCTGGAACCGTTTCATTTTGGTTACACCCTGTATTGGGAGGGTGGCGACGCGGATTTCAAACGCTCGGAAAACCGGGTTGTCTCCACGCGCATCGGACCCGACGCCCAGTTTCAGGGCGCGCGGCAGTTTGTCATCGATTTTGCAGGGCCCAAGTTCGACGCGATCCCCGAGGATCAGCCGCCCACGGCGATTGCCAATTGCAGCGGCGGAGCGCACATTGCCGACACCCTGGTGGTGCACAACCCCTTTACGAGCACTTGGCGCGTGATCGTGAAAATGGTTCCCCCCGCAGACACCAATGCGGCGGTGGATTTGCGCTGTTCCTTGCAGCAGAGCAACTCGGTGGTTGGCGAAACTTGGGTTTATCAATGGAGCCCGCATTGAATATTGAGGCGAATGCGGCCGGTGAGATTGCCGGGCGTTCACTGGAAGAATGGAATGCCGCCTATGTGAAGGTGGAAAATTACTTCCATGCGTTGCGCATCCGCAACAAACCCTTGTTGGGACAATTGGTCCTGCGCGTACTGGAACGCGCCCAGCGGCGGGCGCCGGCCGAACCCGACCGCACCGCCACGGAACTCGCCGCCGAGGAAATGGATCGCCTGGTCACGAGTTGGTTTGCGGACGTCTTGCAGGCTTCACCCGCCGGCACCGACCAGATGCTCTC
>Ga0182030_10014204_pt1 | contig 15750 bp, 11 predicted proteins | sample 812S3MmetaG_FD_121299 | JGI IMG/M metagenome (GOLD analysis project Ga0182030, IMG submission 121299) | Permafrost microbial communities from Stordalen Mire, Sweden - 812S3M metaG (Illumina Assembly) | ecosystem: Environmental > Terrestrial > Soil > Wetlands > Permafrost | place: Sweden...
GAACTCCGTTGAAATCTGGCCGCGCGCCTGTTGCCGGCGGACACGTTTCAGCGCCTGGCTCGCCGCCGTGCGCCGTTCCGCTTCATCAATCACCGTTTTTTCGCCCGACAACGCCTCCCAGGTGAGCAGGCGCACCCAGTCAATGTCTTTGCACGTCGCCTCGAACCAAAACGGCAGGCTTTCCGCCGGATCGCCGGACAAGGATTCCGCCCAAGCCTGGCGTTCGCTGATTTTCCGGCGTAGCACGGCGCGGAATAAATCCTCCTTGTCGCCGAAATAATGGTAGAGCATCCGCTTGTTGATGCCGGCGCGGTCAGCAATCGCGTCCACGCGCGCGCCCGCGAAACCGTGGGCGGCAAATTCCTTGAGCGCGGCGGAAAGGATCAGCTCGCGCGTGCGCTCGGGATTGCGCGGCGTGGCGCGGCGGGCGGGTTTGGCAGGCTCGGGCGATTTCACCGCAACAAGTAACCAGACGGTTACTTGAAAGGCAAGTGCGATTGTGCCGGGAATTCGCTCGAAAACCCAGCGCCGCCAAGCCGGTTCCGGCCTAGCCCTTCACGCCCTTTTCCGTTTCGCGCAGGCAATGGGTGAGGTAGGGCAGCAGTTGTTTCTTGCGCGAGACCACATCGCGCAGCTCATAAATGCCCGACTCCAGCCGCGGGTAGTCAATCCGCTTGATGAATTTTTCGTCGCCGACCACGAGCAGCAGCGAGCTTTGCGTGGTGACGTCGGTGACCAGCAGCACGGAAAAATGATACGCCCGCTTGTCGCGATAAACTTCCAGCGCGGCGAGCAGCTCGTCTTTGCGCTTCCAGAATTGCTCGAAGCCGATCTCCTCGATTTGCGCGACGCTGAACTTAATATGGTGCTCAGCGTATTCCTTGCAGTCGGTGGTGATGGCCTGCGGCGCGGGCTTGAGCGTGAGCAGCGAGCCGGAGGCAAACAGTTTTTCCGTGAACTCACGGGCGTTGACCTGCGCCAGCTCTTCCAGTTTTTTTAAAATTTCCACGTCGCGTGTCGTCGTGGTCGGCGAGGTTAGGTTCAGCGTGTCGGAGACGACGCCGGCCAGCAGCAGTCCGGCGATTTCGCGCGGCATCTCGACGCCCTGCCGGAAAAAACAGTCCGCCACAATCGTGCTCGTCGAGCCGACCGGTTCGTTGCGGAACAAAATCGGCTGCTGCGTGGCGAGCGCGCCGATGCGGTGATGATCAATGATTTCAATGATTTCCACCTCGTCCGCGCCCTGCACGGCCTGCGACAGCTCGTTGTGATCCACCAGAATCAATTTGTGCGTCACGGTTTTCAGAAAATCCGTTTTGGACAAAATGCCGACCATCTGGCCTTCGCTGTTCAGCACTGGGAACGCGAGGTAGCCCGAGGCGGTGGCTTCGTCGCGCACGGCGGCGAGCGGCGCATTTTCGCGGAAGCAGAGAAATTCCTCGTTCAAGACGTGGCGCACGCCAACCGCGGCACGGCAAAGCGAGGCGGTCGTGGCCGTGTCGTGCGGCGAGGTGATGACGCTGACGTTTTTTTTGCGTGCGGCGTCGAGCGTCTTCGGTTCCACGGTGATGCCGCCGGTGACGATCAGCACGCGGACGCCTTCGCGGATGGCGACATTTTGGATGTCCCAGCGGTCGCCGACGATGACGCAGGATTTTTCCGGCGGAAATTGTTCGAGGCGCGCGGCGAAGGATTCCAGTCCCATCGCGCCAATCATCAGAATCAATTCTTCCTCGCGTTCCGCCTCAAATCCGAGCACCAGCTTGCCGTCGAGCGTGTGCGCCAGGTTGGTCAGCGAGGACAAGACTTCGCGCGAATTGTGTTCGCGGGTGACGGCGGGAAAAAGAAATTTGCTCAGCTTGAACAGCGAGAGCAGGCCGCGGCATTTCTGTTCCTCGTCCATCACCGGCAGAATGCGGAGATTCTTTTCATCCATCAGCCGGAGCGCTTCCGCCGCCGTCGCATCGGGACGCACGCTCAAAATTTTCCGCTGCATCACGTCCGAAACTTTCGGCGAAACGTCTGCGATGAATTTAGGCGCGGCCACGCCAAAAGTTTTCAGGACGAAATCAATCCGGTCATTGGTGTCGCCGCAGCGCGCGGCCACGGCCTCGGGCATGCCGGTGCGACGTTTGAACTCCGCATAGCCGATGGCCGAGCAAATGGCGTCGGTGTCGGGGTTGCGATGGCCGATGACAAGGATTTCACTCATGCAAATGTTCGCGGAGCCTAACCAGAATTGGCGATGGCGGCAAGCCATAGCCGGATTTGACTCCGCCGGAGGCACCGCGCAAACTAGTTTGACCACATGAAACGAATTGTCGCTTTTATCTTGGCGGTGAGTTTTGGCATCAAAGTTTTCGCCGCCGAAACGGTGCCGTTGAACGTCCGTGATTTCGGCGCGAAAGGCGACGGTTTGGTCAAGGACACCGCCGCGATTCAAAAAGCGCTCGACACCTGCGCGGCGGCCGGCGGCGGCACCGTGCTGGTGCCCGAAGGTTTGTATCTCACCGGCAGCCTGACGCTCGGCGCGAACACCACGCTGCAATTGGCGTCGCACACCAGCCTCATCGGCAGCCCCGACATCGCAGACTTTCCGCTGGTGACCATCCGCTGGGAGGGCGAATTTCGCGAAGGCCACCGCGCGCTGATTTCCGCGACGAACGCAGAAAACATCACCATCACCGGCGGCGGCTCCATTTTCGGCCCGCCGATTTCGCTGAGCCACCTGCGCAATCCGCGCGGCCCGGCTTTGATCGAATTGACCGGCTGCACCAACGCGCTGCTGGAAAATTTCACCACGCAATACCAGCAGCTCTGGTCCATCCACCTGCTTTATTGCAATGATTTCACCGCGACCAACCTCACCATCCGCACCGTGAACGCCAATGGCGACGGCCTTGACGTGGATTCCTGCGACGGCGTGACCATCGAGCATTGCGACATCAACACCGGCGACGACGCCATCTCGCTCAAGTCCGGCCGCGGCCTCGCCGCGCAGCAGCTCGGCCGGCCCACGCAAAATGTCGTCATCCGCGATTGCCGGCTGCAAAGCTCCATTTACGCCGCGCTCGGCCTCGGCACCGAAATGTCCGGCGGCATCCGCAATGTGAAAATTCAAAACTGCGTCATCTCCGGCCGGCAGAATGCGATCTTCATCAAGAGCCGCGACGGCCGCGGCGGCTACATGGAAAACATTTCCGGCGAAAACATCACCGTGCTGAAATCACCGACGTTCATCGGCATTGACCTGTTGAAAAAGGGCATCCAGGCAACCGATCCCGTGCCCGGTGAAGTGGAAAAATGGCCGCGCGTCCACAACCTCAGTTTCAAAAACATCCGCGTCCAGGACGTGACCGATCTCATCGATGGCACAAACATTCCGCTGGCGCGGCCGGTGGACGGCCTTACGCTGACCGACATTTCCGGAACCTGCCTGCGGGCGATTTCGCTGGCGAACATGACGAACGTGAATCTCTCGGCCATCAATGTCACCGGCTTCAGCGGCGCGCTCGTTCGGACGGAAAATGTCCAGGGCACCGGCCTCGGCAAAACCGCGCAGAACTGAGGCGGCGTTGGTTTGGCGGGTGCATTCCACCGGACAAACTGTTTTGCCCGGCGCAGGCTCGGCGCCATGAATTTGGACCGCTTAAACTGGGCCGGGGATTTGCAGGCCATTAGTTGTGAGTTATCCGATGCGTAAAAACCAGATCATATTATTTGCTGGGATGCTTTTTGCAGTGTGTTTTGTCGTTTATGGGCCGGTTGATGGTGAGTGAAGGTATTCCGCAAATTCAGACAGCCACGCTTCAGGAGATAAGTTCACTTTCTAGTTCGCAGGAGTTGCTTCATTCGTTGCATTTGGGCCGCGTGACGAAAATACATACGGCTGGTAGTGGTGCTTCAATGACAGGCTACTTTAAGTTCGATGGCGACTATTCTAACCAGTCATGCGACATTATTGTGAGATGGCGCAAAGCAGACACAAATGCACCGATTGACAAGATTGAGATTGGAAGCACTTTTCAGGAGTTGAGGACGATCTGGTCTCGATAATACCAGACCGGATGCTAGCAGCAAAATAGTTTGCAACCGCGGATTCATCCGCTTCCCACCAGCGCGGCCGGCATTTACGGCAGCGGATGCAGCTTGGCCCATTTCCGGTAATGCTCCAGCACGCGTTTCGGCGTGTCGCGATACCAGCCGTAGCCTTTGCGCCGCTCGCTCGAAATTTCATTCACGTCGTCGTGAATCGTCTTGTCGCGGTCGCCGAAAATCGGCCGGTCAGTTCCAATTTCGTAGTATCGTGCCCAGATCGGCCCGTTGCCCGGCGCGTCCACGAGCTTGCGGCTTTCCTTGCCCACCACGCGGAACGCCTTGCCTTCGATTTTGGTTTTGTCAAACCACGCGCACGCCGCGTGAACGGCGGCGATTTCCTTCGCCGTCGGGTCCGGCAATTGCATCAGGAACAAAACAATCGTCGCGCTCTCGCTCGAAGTCAGCGACGGCATTTCGTAGTTCCGCGCCGACTCCGGCTGCAACGTGAGCGCGTCGTGCTGCTGGCACCAGACGGTCAGCTTGCCGTTCACCACAATCTGCGCAGCCAGCAAACAATCCAGCCCGCGCTGATAGCTCGCCGCCGCCTGCGCCCGCAGTTCCGGCGACACAAACGAAAACTCATCCGCCCCGCCGGCAACGTCGCGCACAAATTCGACGACGTGCAGCACCGCGTCGTCATTGATCGTGATGGCGTCGTGATAACCGCCTTCGAGCGGCCAGACCTGCGGCCAGCCGCCGTTCGGATATTGCGCGGCGAAAACATAATTCAACCCGCGCAAGAACGCCGCGCGCCACGCGGCGTTGTTCGTGCCGGTCGCCGCGATGACTTTCGCCAGAAAATGCAGCTCGGTGGTCGTCGCGTCGTTGTCGAACGTGCCGACGTAATTCCAGTGCTTGTCCACCGGCATGTCAAAATCGTCCACGGCCAGCAAGTGCGACAGGTTTTCCGCGCCGAACATTTCGCCCGGCGCACGCGGCTGTCGCGTGAAATCCGTGTTCTTGCTCCAGCCGCCCGCCGGCGTCTGGAACGACACCAGCACATCCGCGATGTGCCGCGCCACTTTTCCGCCATACCAGTTTGCCGGTCGGTCAAGATCCACGCCTTTTGCGTTGTTGGTTTTGGACGGCAGCGTGGTTTGTTTTAAGCCGTGCGCTTTCAATTCGTCGCGGATGAAATCTTGGTCGGCTTGTCGTTGGCGCTGGGAATTTTCAAAATAAATTTTCCACGCCGGCAGCGCCGCCGCGCGTTCCGCCGTCAACGGTGTCGCCGGCACATTCGTGCCGATCACCGCGCCGACACAGGTGAAAATAGCCGCCTGGCACAGCCCGGCGGCAAAAAAGAGTTTTAAATTCATGGGGGTCATGCCGCCAGACGCCGGACGCCGGCCCGAAGTTTCACGGGATGATGACGCGCAGCTTTTTCGGTTCCACGGAAAATGTCGCCGGCAGGTTGCCCACCCATTCGCCGTCCAGTTCAAACGCCGCCGGCGTTTCGCTCGTCAGTTCCATCGAGGCCGCGTGCAGCCGCTGAATTTTTCCCTCCGCCAGTTTCCGGTGGAGGACAAATCCGGGTGCGTGGCCGAGGAACGCCTGCAGATTCACGCGCGGAAACACACACGCGTCCAGCAGGCCATTGCTCAAATGCGCGCCGGGAAAAATTTCAAACGGGCCGCCGTAAAATTTCCCGTTGCCCAGCAGCGCCAGCTCGCCTTCCAACTTTTTGCCCTCCGCGCGGACGGTGATGCGCGGCTGTTTTTCCGCGAGCGCCTGCAGGCCGGCAACGAAGTAGGCCAGCGGCCCGGCATTTTTTTTCAGCTTCCAGCTCACCAGTTCCACCGCGCGGGCATCGAGTCCCGCGCCGCCCAGCTGCATGAAATAACGCGTGGCCGGACTGCCCTCGTCCAGAAAATCGGCGCGCGCCAGGTCGATTGTTGTTTCATGGGCGCGCTTCAGGACTTTCCACGCATGCTCCAGCCGCAGGGGAATTTTCAGCTCCCGCGCAAAGACGTTCACCGTGCCGAGCGGCAGCACGGCGAGCCGCGTTTTCGCAAAACCGTTTTCCTCGTCGCCGATGCCGTTGAGCACCTCGTTCACCGTGCCGTCGCCGCCGGCGGCGGCGATGATGTCGTAGCCGATGGACGCTGCCGCGTGGGCGAAACGCCGCGCGTCGCCCGGGCCGGTGGTGGCCTTGAGCGAACATTGCTGCGACAGCTCGTTCAGGAAATGCCGGAAGCGGCGCGCCTTGTTGCCGCGCGCGGCCGGATTAAAAATCACACAGATGCGCACGCGCAAATGATTTCCGGCGCGGCGGATTAGTCGAGGATAAACATGCCGCCGGCTTGCGTATCGCACCCGTTTTTCGGACACTGGCTGCATGAAAGAAGTTTCCGAATGGAAAGTGGCCAAATGGCCGTTCCTCCTCGCCAATGTCGTGTTGCTCGCCAGCGCCGCCGCCGTGATTTATCAGGCCGCACACCCGATTTCACTTTGGGAAATGGCCGCAGCGATCGCCGGCGTCGCGTTTGGCGCATGGCTCGGCTGCCTGCCGTTTATTTTGGAATATCGCGCGACGGTGAAGCTGCTCGATGCCAACGCGCTCACCACCGTGGCCGAGCAATTGCATGATTTGAAAACTTATTCCGCCCAGATTGCCACGGCCACCGACCAATGGGCGCGCGTCCAGGAAGTGACCAAGGGCAACACCGATAAAACCCTCGCCGCCGCCGGTGAAATCTCCGAGCGCATGGCCGCCGAGGTCCGTGACTTCAACGAATTCCAGAAAAAAATGAACGATGCCGAAAAGGGCGCGCTGCGGCTCGAAGTGGACAAGCTGCGCCGCACCGAAGGCGAATGGCTGCAGGTGGTCGCGCGCATTCTTGACCACATTTTTGCGCTGCACACCGCCGCCGTCCGCGCCGGCCAGCCGGAACTCACCGAGCAGATCACGCATTTCCAAAACGCCTGCCGCGATGCCGCGCGCCGTGTCGGCGTCACGCCCTTCGCCGCCGAACCGGGCGAGCCTTTCGATGCGGAGCGCCAGCGTGTTCACGGCATGGACCAACCGCCCGCCGCCGAAGCGATCGTCGCCGAAACGCTCGCGCCCGGCATGACCTTTCAAGGCCGCCTTATCCGCCCGGCGCTCGTGCGTTTGGCGGAAACTCCGGCGGTTGAAAAAACCGGGATTTCCGAAGCCCCGCCCGCGCAACTTTCACTCGAGGCCGACTAAATGGCTTCCGTCCGGCGGGCGGCCAGGAAATGCAACGCCCGCAAGTTGGCCGGCCGCGCAAAAATCTTTTCCAGCGCCGCCGCGTAAAGCAGCACTTGCGGCCGGTAAATTTTGATTTTTTCAGCGAGGCCAGCCGGGTCAACGGCGTCCGTCTTAAAATCCACCAGCCAGATTTCTTTGGGCAGCAAGACCACCAAATCCGCCGTCCCCTGCACGACAATAAATTCATGTTCCAACCCGGCCTCGGATTTTTGGCCGGTAATTCCCGCGATTTCCGCCGGGCTGAACCGCGCGGTGAACGGCAGCTCGCGGTGCACACTTTTCGCGTTCGCCCGTATGTTTTCACCTAGTTCCGAATCCCAAAATGCCGCCAACGCGTCCAGATCCAAAACCGCACGCTCGTCCGCTGATAAAAAATTTTCACGCGCCAGCCGGTCTGCTTCCGCCGCGATCCCGCCGGTTTTTTCCAGTGCGACATGCTGAAGAAATTTATGATGCGCCAAGCCGGCTTCCGCCGCGCTCAAATTAGGCCGTCCGCCGTCCGCCGTCCGCTTTGCGGTCGCCGATTTTGACCGCGCGAACACGGGTTCCGCCTCATCATCCAAATCCTCGGCCGCGCGCCGCAACTCGGTGACCGAGGATTTGGCTTTGCGTTTCGTCGCCGCTGCGTGCGGGTATTCCCAGCTCAAAACGGCCCGCAGTTTTTCCGCCGCCGCATTTTCAAGCACGGGCAGATTTGTTTCCGCTGCCTGCTTTTCATCTTCCGCCTTATCGGCGCCCAGGAGTTCTTCCGCTCCGACCAGATGCCACCGCATCAAAACTGCTTCTCCTTTTTTTGAATTATTGCCGCCCGCACAAGGTGCGAACCACAAAGCCAGCCAATCGGCGAAACTGTTGGCGGCCGCGATCCTTTGGGGCGTCACCGCCTCCGGTTTTGTCCAATCCATTTCCCATTTTTTCTCCGTGATGGTCGCCGATAAAATCAGCGTATCGCGCGCCCGCGTCAGTGCGACATAGAGCAGCCGCAATTCCTCACCGCGCAGTTCGCGCTTCTGCCGCCGCTGCGCGAGCCAGTGCGGCAGGCTCGGATAACGCCGGCCGCTGGACGGCGGCTTCACTTTCGGGCACAGGCCTAATTCCTCGTCAAAAATAATTTCCGCGTGCTGATCTTGCTCATTAAATCTTTTGGAAAGGTCGGGCAGGACCACGACCGGGAATTCCTGCCCTTTGCTTTGATGAATGCTCATCAGCCGCACGGCATTTTCCGCCGCCACACCCGGCGCATCCGGCTCCGTGCCGGCCTCGTGCTGCGCCGCGATGAATTTCAAAAAGCGGAAAAGCCCCTGCCGTTGAAGCTGGTCGAACGCCTGCGCCAGATTCAAAAAGCGTCCGAGGTTGGCCGCCCGCAGCGCGCCGCGCGGCTGCGCCCGCAGCCAGTCCGCGTAAAGCGTTTCGGTGAGCACCGCCTCCAGGCATTCCGAAAGCGAATGTTGCTTCGCCAGCTTCCGCCAGCGCGAAAAACGCCCGATAAATTTTGCAGTTTTCGCCGCCACTTCGCTTTGAGCTTTGAGCTTTGAATTTTGGAAATGATTGAGTGCTGTCCAAAAATGTTTGCCCTTGGCCGCCAGCCGGATGGTTGCGAGTTCATCCAGCGACAAGCCGACGAGCGGCGAGCGCAGCACCGCGATGCACGGCACGTCCTGCAACGGATTATCCAGCAACTGCAGCAGGCTCAACAGGTCGAGGATTTCCGCCGACTCAAAAAAACCGCCGCGCGTCACGGACAACGGCACACCCGCCAGTTCAAATTGTTTCGCAAAAATTTCCGCCTTGCCCGCCGGCGAACGCAGCAGCACGGCCACATCCCGCCATGCGACCGGACGGAAATGCTTCGCCTCGTCGTCCCAGATTTCATGCTTTTCCGCGACGAGCTTTTTCAGATGCAATGCCACCAGCCGAGCTTCCTTGTCGGCGTCGGCCAGATCGGCCAGTTCATCGTCCGCCGCCGCCTCGTCGCGACCGGGCTTGATTCGCAGCAATAATTCCGTCCGCGGCGACGGATTTTTGGCGACCCCGAAATCACCACGTGTTCCGGACGAACCAAAGATTAATTTTGCCGCTTCGTCATATTTCACGCCGCCGATTTCCTCGCGCATCAACCGGCTGAAAACTGAGTTTGTAAAATCCAGCAGGGTTTCGCGGCTGCGGAAATTTTCCGCAAGCGAAATACCCCAGCCGTTGTCACCCTGCCAGTCGCGGGCGTAATCGCGGAAGATTTTCGGGTCGGCGAGCCGGAAACGATAAATGCTCTGTTTCACGTCGCCGACCAGAAAGCGGTTTGCCGCCGCGCCGTCGCGGGCGAGCGCGGCGATAATCTTATCCTGCGCTGCATTGATGTCCTGATACTCGTCCACGAAAATAAAGCGCAGCTTTTGGCGCCAGGCCTGGGCAACTGCCGTCGGCTGCCCGGCGGGAAAATCCCAAAGCAGTTTCAGTGCGAACTGTTCGAGGTCGTGAAAATCCAGCATGCCGTCGCCGCGTTTGCGTTCAGAAAAGCTCCCGTCAAACGCCTGCGCCAGCCGCAGCAGGGTTTCCATCTGGCCGCGCACCCAGCTCCAGTCTTCGGCCAGCGGATCGCTGCCCGCGCTGCCCGGCGCGAGCGCGGCAAGAAACGCGGCCTCGTCAAACAAATCTTCCAGCGGTTTGCGGAGAACGGTTTTTCGCTTCGCCGGCCAGTTGCCGTCGCTGGCAACAATTTGTTCGAGAACCTCCGCCGCGAATTCGCGGGAAAAGCTTTGATTGAGGCGTTGTAAAATGCCGGCCAAGTCAGCGGCTTTTTCATTTCCACTTTTGAGGCTTTCCAGAATCGGCAGCCATTCGTCACGCCAATCTTCAAGTGCGGCGAGCAACCAGCGCTGCCAGTCGGCGGGTTCGGCGGCGGAAAATTTCCGGATTTGTTCGGCGAGCCAGCCGGCGGCGTCCGGCCGGGTTTGCGCGTAATGGTGCAGCCGCAGAATGAGCGCACGGATTTTTTCGTCGCGTCCGCCGCCGTGGATTTGAACCAGGTTTTGGACGGCGCTCGAAAATTCATCCTCGCCGGCATAATGTGTTTGAAACTGTTCATCCAAAGTTTCGGCGGCGAGCTGGCGGGCTTCGCCTTCGTCCAGGATGGCGAGCTGCGGATCCAGGCCGAGTTCGTAAAAATGCTCGCGCACGAGGCGCAGGCAGAAGCTGTGGAGCGTGCCGATGTGCGCGAGATCGAACCGCGCGATTTGTTCCAGCCAAAAGCTTTCGTCCGGCACCGCGGCACATTTTTCTTCCAGGCTTTTGCGCAGCCGTTGCCGTATCTCGGCGGCGGCGGCTTCAGTGAAGGTGACAACGAGCAGTTCGTCGAGCGAGGTGCGTTCGCGTTCGAGGCAGTCGAGGCAGCGGGCAATGAGCGTCTTGGTTTTGCCGGTGCCGGCGCCGGCCATGACGAGGACATTGCCGCGCGCAGCCACCGCCTGCCGTTGGGACGATGTCAGCGAATCGGTCTGGGAAGGCGGCGGTTCCATGCGTGCGGAAACTTTAGCCGCAGTTGAAGCGGGATGAAACCTCGATCTTATTCCAGCCGGCTTATCGCGCCGAAGCAAAGCTGGCGGAGCAAAGGCGTGTTCAACGGCGGCGTGGATCTTCCGGTTCGAGAAATCGGGCTAGTAAATTTTGCGGGCGCGATTCCTGCCACCATGTGGCAGGCTAATTTCCGGCGCTCCTTCAGAGCAAAGAACGCAATTCAATCAGCGCTTGAACAATGACGTGAATGCCCAATTATATCTGCGTTCAATCCGGGTTTCGCTCGTGACTAAAGTTATTGAAAATTAAAAAGCCGCCGGATTGCTCCAGCGGCTTTCGCGTTTCAATCGGAAATCGTCAATCAATACGCGGCTTGCGCGCCTTTGATGGAACGCTTTTTCATCCACGGCATCAGCGCGCGGAGCTTGGCCCCGGTCTTTTCGATCGGATGCGACTCGCCCTTTTTGAGCAGCGCGTTGTAGCGTTTGTAACCGCCTTCATATTCCTTGACCCAATCCTTGGCGAACTTGCCGGATTGAATATCTTTCAATGCCGCCGCCATGCGCTTCTTCACGCTGGCATCAATGATCTTCGGGCCGACGCTCACGTCGCCCCACTTGGCGGTTTCGGAAATCGAGAAGCGCATGCCGCTGATGCCGGCTTCGTTCATCAAATCGGCAATGAGCTTGAGTTCGTGCAAGCATTCAAAGTAGGCCATCTCCGGCGAATAACCGGCTTCGACGAGCACTTCAAATCCGGCCTGCACCAGCGCGCTCGCGCCGCCGCAGAGAACGGTCTGTTCGCCGAACAAATCGGTTTCGGTCTCTTCTTTGAAATTCGTTTCGAGGACGCCGGCGCGCGTGCCGCCGATGCCTTTGGCCCAGGCGAGCGCGATCTTCTTCGCGTCCTTGCCAGGGTTTTGATACACGGCGATGAGCGAGGGAACGCCCTTGCCTTCGGTATATTGGCGGCGGACGGTGTGGCCGGGACCTTTCGGCGCAACCATGATGACGTTCACATTTTTCGGCGGAACAATCGTCTTGAAATGGATTGAGAAACCATGCGAGAAGACGAGCGTCTTGCCGGCGGTTAGATTCGGCTCGATGTCTTTTTTATAGCACTTGGCCTGCTTGGTGTCGGGCAGCGCGACCATGATGACGTCAGCCTGCTTCACGGCTTCGGCGGTGGTGACAACCTTGAAACCTTTTTCCTTGGCTACCGGAATAGACTTGCTGCCTTCGTAAAGGCCGATGAGCACTTTGAGGCCGCTGTCTTTGAGGTTGAGCGCGTGCGCGTGGCCCTGCGAGCCGAAGCCGAGGATCGCCAGCGTTTTGTTTTTGAACACGCCGAGGTCGGCGTCTTTGTCGGTATAGACTTTTGCCATAAAACTATTTTGGTTTGGTTTAGATTATTTGCGGGGCAGCGCGACCTGACCGGTGCGCGTCAATTCCAGCACGCCGAACGTTTTCATCAGGTCGAGAAATTTTTCCACCTTGCTGCCGTTGCCCGTGATTTCAATCGCCAGCGATTTCGGCTGCACGTCCACGATTTTCGCGCGGAAAATGTCCGTGATCTGCATGACTTCAGCGCGCGACTTGGAATCCACGCCGACCTTCACGAGCACCAGCTCGCGGTCCACGTATTCGCCCTCGCTGAAATTTTGCACCTTGAGCACGTTCGGCAGCTTGTTGAGCTGCTTCACGATTTGCTCCAGCGTCGCCTCGTCGCCGGTGGTGACAATGGTCATGCGCGACAAATGGGGTTCATGTGTCGGGCCGACATTGAGCGTGTCAATGTTGTAGCCGCGGCCGCTGAACAGTCCGGTCACGCGCGTGAGCACGCCGAACTTGTTTTCCACGAGAACTGAAATGGTGTGTCGCATAAAACCGTTTGGAACGGACGGAAAGCCTAGCAACGCGAACAAATGTGGTCAATTTACAAATTTCAGATCAGGCACTCGTCAAAAATTCGAAAATCCTAACCCGGTGCTTTCTGCCTAAACGACAAATTAGACTTTTTGCTTCGCTTCATTTATGGGTTAATGAACTTGTGGAAACGGTCACTCAACTTGCCAACCAACTGGTCGCGTCTTACGCCAAGACCGGCGGCATCAACCATCTCGACGGCAAAAATCTGCCGTCCAAACGCGCCGTCACCGACATCACGGGCGATTTGCTACGGCTGCTCTTTCCTGGTTTCTTCGATGAGAAACTGATTCACTCATCGGAAATTAAAACGGAAACCACGGCCTTGTTGGATTCGATTTTGGGTAAACTGGAGGACGAGATCCGCAAAAGTCTGGAATATAATCCGCCCGATGGCCTCGCCAAAAAAAACATCGCCCATGAGGCGCATGAGCTGACGATAGGTTTCCTGAAAAGTCTGCCGCAGGTCCGCGAAATTTTGCAGACGGATGTCGAGGCCGCGTACGACGGCGACCCGGCGGCGGCGAGCAAGGAGGAGGTTCTGGTTTCGTATCCTTTTGTCGAAGCCATCGCCGTGCAGCGGCTGGCGCATGAATTATTTTTAAAAAACATTCCGTTGATTCCGCGCATCATGAGCGAGTGGGCGCACGCGCGCACGGGCATGGAACTGCATCCCGGCGCCAAAATTGGCTCGTATTTTTTTGTGGATCATTGCACCGGCACGGTCGTCGGCGAAACTTGCATCATCGGCAATCACGTGAAGATGTATCACGGCGTGACGCTCGGTGCGAAATCCACGGCGGGCGGCCAATTGCTGAAGGGCAAGAAGCGGCATCCGACCATCGAGGACCGCGTGACGATTTATCCCGGCGCGACGATCCTCGGCGGGGAAACCATCATCGGCGCGGGCAGCACCATCGGCGGCAACGTGTTCATCATGGACAGCGTCCAACCGAATTCACTGGTGATTTACGACGGCCTGGACATGCGTGTCTTGAGCAAAACGGACAAAAATCTCGCGCTCGATTTTCAGATTTGAAAATCAATCGAGGTGGAAAACTTCCTTAAGCGGTTTGGCCACCGGCGAATTGTCCGCGTGCGTTTCCATCAGCGGGGCCATGTAATCCCACCATTTGCGAAGGATGGGCAAATTGGGCAGTCCGGCGGTGGAATTTTTCTCGCCCAATTTCTGCACGGCAAACAGCGTGAACGTTTCCGCGTCGAAAAAAATCGAGTAGTCGGAAACACCGGCCGCCGTCAACGCCGCCGCCAGCTCCGGCCAGATTTCGTCGTGGCGCTTTTTGTATTCCGCCACCACGCCGGGCTTCAACTGCATCTTGAAGGCGTGGCGCTGCACGATTTATTTCTGCAAGGTCTTCGCGGCTTGCGCGGCCGCCGCGTTGGTCGCATCTTCAGAAACCTTGTTGCCCCAACCGATGATGCAGGTTGAGCCGATCAGAAACAGCAGCATGATCACCACGAGCGATTTGGTCAGCGCCTTGGCACCTCGCCATTCCTTGAAGAAAATGCCCCACAGGGTGCTGAAAATGATGATGCTCGCCATGTGCAGCGTCCAACTGGAAAATTTGTAGTTGCCCATCTGGCTTTCACCCATCTGGTAAAAGAAAAATTGGAAATACCAGAACGTGCCGGCCAGCGCGCAAAAAAACCAGTTGCCGAGCACGGGAATTTTCAGGTCGGTGGGCGTGCCGGCGGCAGTGGTGGTGGCCGGGCCATGTTCGCCGCTGCCGGTGCCGCCGTGATGCGCGTGTTCCTCGCGGACGTGGGAGGCGAGATATTGATAGCCGGTGCGGTTCTTGATGTTCAGCATCACGCACCAGATGAAATTCGTCGTCAAACCGCCCAACAAAATCACCACGATGACCGGCAGGCCCACCCAAAACGGCCCGGTGCCGTGGCTGGCCGAAATTTTAGTGATGGGATCGCCGAACTGAAAACCGTAGGAAAAGCAGGAACTCATCACGCCGGAAAACGTCGCGATGGCTAGGCCCTTCCACAGACTGAATTCCGAGATCGCCGAGGATTTGCCATCGTTGCCCATGTCCCGTTCCTTGCGCACGCCGGCGATGCCGCCGAGCGCAATACCAACCAAGCAGACGACCACGCCGACCAAAACAATCGGGCCGCCGGCACTGGTGCCAGAATGATTGAGCAGCTTGTCGGCAAATTCACCTTTCACGATCGGCGGCACCAACGTGCCGAATGCGGCGCAATAACCGAGCGCCACCGCCATGCCCAGCGACATGCCGAGATAACGCATCGTCAACCCAAACGTCAGCCCGCCAAGCCCCCACAATACGCCCATCAAATACGTCATCCAAAACGTATGCGACGGCGTTTCGTGGAGCACCGCGAGAAGATCTTTGGACAAAGCGAACGCGCCAATCCACGGGCAAATCAACCAGCTGAACATGCCGCCCGCGAGCCAGAAAGTTTCCCACGACCATTTGCGCACGCCTTTGTAAGGCACATAAAAGCTGCCGGAAGCAAGGCCGCCCAGCCAGTGGAAGACGACGCCAAGAAGAGGATTCGGTTGCATTATTCGTTTTTTGGTTTGGTTTTATTTCCGCTGGCTCAAAATATTTTTCTCGTAGCCCTTTACTTCCGTCAGCCAGTGATCGCCGACGGGCACGCCTTTGCTCTCGCAATAAAAATCCCAGACCGCGCCGAACGGCAGCGACTTGGCTTCTTCCTGTAACGCGAGCCGCGACGTGAAATCTCCACTCGCTTCCGCCGTGCGGATGAGCGGCGTTTCCAGCAGCGCAATGAGCAGCGCGCGCAGCATGTTGCGAGTGCCAATGGTCCAAGCGGCGACGCGGTTGATGCTCGCGTCAAAATAATCCAGACCGATGTGGACGCGCTTTTCAAAGCCGTTCGCCGCGATTTCGCGCGCGATGGCCAGCAAATCATCGTTCAGAATCACCACGTGATCGCTGTCCCAGCGGACGCCACGGCTGACGTGCAGCA
>Ga0182030_10014206_pt1 | contig 15746 bp, 19 predicted proteins | sample 812S3MmetaG_FD_121299 | JGI IMG/M metagenome (GOLD analysis project Ga0182030, IMG submission 121299) | Permafrost microbial communities from Stordalen Mire, Sweden - 812S3M metaG (Illumina Assembly) | ecosystem: Environmental > Terrestrial > Soil > Wetlands > Permafrost | place: Sweden...
CCCCCCCCCCAACCCTTCGCTCAAGTATTTGGAAACTCACCTCCACAATAACCTTATTAATCTCAATCAACGCAATCCTCTTCCCCAAACACGAATACTTCCCACTCCCAAACACCCAATCGACCGTCCTTTCCATCCTCGCTAACTCCTCCCCCTTAGCCAACAACCACCTCTCCGGCCTGAAAACCTCCACATCATCACCAAAAATCTCTTTGTCTCTAAACAACGCCCAGATATTCGTGCCAACTACTGTACCGCCGGGTAAGGCGAGACCGTTGACAGTGTCGCCTTCAGGAGGGACCAGCTTGAAGAAGGGCCCGGTGGCAGGAGGCCAGATGCGGAGACCTTCTTTGATGACGGCTTGGAGGTAGGGGAGTGCGAGCGCTTCTGAGTTGGTGATGATTGGAGAGGAAATTTTGGCGGTGAGGGTGGCGGTGGTCAGTTCGGATTTGAGGGCTTGGTAGATACGCGGGGAGGTTATAGTATATAGCATGATGCCACGGAGGGCACCTGCAGTAGAATCGGTACCAGCAGAGCTGCATGGAGGTTAATGCAGGGAAAATATATGCAAGGAGTGGAATTACATCAAAGCCACGGTCTCTGCCACGGCGTCTTTTTCTCCAAGACCGTTATCTCGGAATGATGATAATGTATCTCCACCTTTCGAATCCGTGGAATAGTGTTCTTTTACCTTGCCCTTGGCGAAACTTTAAACCATTTCAGTACTGGACGCAATAATAGGAGGATCAGATTGAATACCCAATAAGCGCCCCAAATCCAATATCGTCTGGAATGGTTTTTGCTATCAAATTGGCTACCCACGGAGTCTGGACGATGTTTCGAAGGGTTGGAATACTAGCCATAGTGATGGAATAACCGAGGACTCCTGCACTGATCTTCAGATATTGGTAAATATCGGTATCATGCTCTAAATCGCCCATTGGTGCACCGCTCCCGATCTCAAGGATCGTGTCTAGGGTAAAGAACTGCATCTTTTGTGCTAAGTCCATGGGTCGGAAATTGGACGGGGCAGAGACGTATTTCTTGCGAATCAAACCAAGGAGTCTGAGGACGTTGCGGTCAATAATAGGCTCAACAAGACTATTCCTTTCGCCCGTATACTATCGAGGTTAATTGGAGGATTTTAAAAACAAAGATGGCCGGTTTTCTTACCCCATTGTACACCTGAGCCCGGCGTTTGGTATGTGCTTCCTCGTCAGCAGTCGAGAAAGTATTCTCGGCATCAGGTGTGAGTTTAAACGCAGAATACCAGGCTGATCTCGTGTATGGAGACCGTACTGCACTCATACGTCTCAGAAGCTCAGGATCGCTCGTTATGAGGGCGTTGGGCCCAACCCGAACAATCGAGCCTGGATATTATCAGTTTATTGAAGTGATAGTGAACGGTAGAGCTCTTAGCTTACCATACTTTTTAGATGCGTTATAAAATTGAAGATGCGATTGCTTGCTTAAATGAGCTCGAGCAATCCACAGGGTCGACCAAGCCGCGAGTGCGGGGCCTGGAATGTGTGCCAAGCGACGATAGGATATTAACGACTCGATGAGAAACCATGCTATGAGAGCCAAAGGAATCGCGATGGCGCCTATATATATCATGTTAGCTGTATACAAAGCCATGATGGCGATGCCGTTCGAGATGGCCCCAGGTGATGACCCGACAAACATCTGTGGAGGTGCGGGGCAATCCTTTTATTCAGGAAATCATCCACTATCTTTGAGCCCTGGAGATGTTGGGGTAGCTATGAAATTGGCGAATCATACCCTTGAAGTCTATATCAGGAAGAAATCGTTGTTACATAATCCCCCACATTGTGAGACTACCCCTCAATTTTATAATTCGTCAAAAATACATAAGGGAGCTGGCAGCTTCAACAAATAAGAATGCTAAGGGACCATAGGGCGGACTCTGTACAAATCACAGTTCTTAGAAATATTTTCGAACTATAGAATAGACTGGGAAGCTGAGCATTGATTGCGCGGTAGCTTACTCTTTTTTTCTTCTTTTTTTTTCTTTTTTGTATGAGTGTTCTAAGAGTTAGGGAAGCAATTGGCTAATAGAAAGATTCCGTTGACAATTATCAAAAGCTTTTTAACCCTCATTTTGCTCATCCTTATTTTCAGATGTTAAAAATTTCTCACGTGATACTAAAAATTACCTTAACTGACGCAAGGGGTGACTTCCTTCTCGGCCACCATGCTTATCCTAAGGTAAATTTTGATATCAAAGGTCGTTCCAATAATATTATTATCATCTCCCTGGAGATATCTCTCGTCCATATTTCAATACCAGCTTGCTGAGCCCAACTTAACTCCTCACTAAAACAACATCCCGTGAACCTGCTCAAGATGAGGCTGGAGAATAGGAGATTCAACCCTATCAGTCTGCTTTTCCCCGTGACCTTCTTTGGTGCAGTTGGATTTGCATGGTGGGCGGCTGTAATTGAGAGACGGCAGGGGCAAGATCAAGCGGAGAGATTGACAGAACTTGAAAGTTGGCGCAAGGTGCATGAACAAGAACATCGTCAAGAGATGAAGACGCTTGAGGGGAAGATGAGAAGAGAGTTTCGTCAAGAAAGGGAAACATTGAGGAAGGAGTTGGAAATGAAGGGGAAAAACCGTTGGGTCTGGAATTCAGGCAGCTGAATCGCTGATGAGCTCGAGAGCGAGGGGAACCCAGGTATGATTGTCTCATAGAACTCGAAACATCAAAGACTAAACTTGACAGAAGAGAATTCGTGGGTGAATCTTTGCTTCTAACCCCCAACCCTGCAGCTCAAAAATTTACTTTCATTCTCTATCCAATGTCAAACTTATCAGCAAGAAGAATCAACGCACTTGCCATATAAAAGGTACGAAAACCACTTAAAATGGCAAGGCATCTCATATACTGACAGAATTTAATCAGCATCATGTCCCATACTGAAGCAGCAGCTTCGCTGATGGGGGCAATATTTCCTCTAGAGGTCGCCACTCGCGAACTCCAGCGCTCGAAAGCTAAGCAACAAGAGCTTCTATGGCATTTGGCGGACCTTGTCGCTTTGAGGAATTCTATGGAAGAAGAAAAAATTAAGATGGATGCGGTGCTCGTAGAGATTAAGGAAGAGCGGGCGAAGAACAAGGCATTACTGTTGAAGTTGGAGGAGAAATCAGATAGCAGTCAAAACTCGTTGTATTACCTGGATTTGTCATGTGCAGAGGCCCGGACAACCAAATGATTTGATTATTGAAGGCATATGATCTCGAAGCTGTATTCATCAGGATTGCGGAATAGGGTACTGTGGAATAAAGGTTGAGGATACGGTTGAGAAAAACTAGATGTAGTTCGATGTCTCAGAACTTGTGATACATCCAAGCTTCTAGAGATTCGCACATTACCAGCATAGAATTATTACTCGTAGTGAAGCCTCAATCAAAATCAAAGAATCTCACTTGTAAACCCCGACTTCGAGAAAATCCCTTAAAATTTCATGTAAAAGCGAATGATATCGCGTTTGCGATCAGGCCACCAAACCCTGTGTCCTTCGCCCCCACCAAACTTCCCCACCAAAAATCCGATACGTCAGGCCATACTCCGTACTCTCCTCAAACACATCCCGCACTCCACTAACACAAAACGAATTCCTACACCTTGTACCACTGTACACAGAATTCACAATCGCGATTCGAACTCACAGTTCTTCTTATTCTTTTGATGGTAGGGAAGGGTACAAGATGAGTACCTCGAATCCAAAGCCCCTCACTGGGGGTTGCTCCTGCGGCCGAAACAAATACACGATTTCGATACCTGCAAACGCTACTGAGACGGCGAGGATCTTGTTTGATAATGGGCATGCTCATCGTACGTCCCCCAATCTATATCTCCCCCTCCCCTTTCCCCCTCATCCAGTACCCCTCCCACCCCCCAAAACCACCCCGCAAACCACGCAACTGATATAAATCAACCACAGGCCGCACAACAGCCTCCCCCCTAACAACCCTCCTTCGGATTCCCCTCCCCTGGCTCCACACCACCACTTACTCCTACAACCCCGACGAGACCCACTCCAGCATCCGGCGTACCTATACCTCGCCCAGCGAACCAAATACGATAAGACAATTTTGCGGGTACTGTGGTACACAGCTTAGTTTTTGGACTGAGGAGCCGGTGGAGAGGAGGGAGTGGATTGATTTGATGGTGGGGAGTTTGGATGGGGAGGATTTGAGGGAATTGGAGGATTTGGTGGGTTTGGATTTGGGGGAAGGTTTGGTGGGTGGGAATGGTGAGGGTGGTTTAATTGAGGGTGGGGAGGGAGAGAGTGAAGGTGTGCCGTGGTTTGAGGGATTGGTGGAGGGGAGTAGATTGGGTAGGGTGACGAGGAGGGGAGAAAGGAGGGAGGGGAGGGGCTGGAAGGTAGAGTGGGAGATTGTGGAGTGGACAGAGGATGGGGATGAGGAGATGAAGGAGGCTGAGAGCGAGAAGGGAACGGCTGGGAAGAGGAAGTTGGGAGAGGTGGTAGGTGATGATACGGGGATGGAGGGTGCACATTGATTGGTGGTTATGAAATTATGGTATGGTAGATGAGAGATGATAATGGTGATGGTACGCTTTGACCGGAGCGTTTTTCCACGGGTGTATAATAGGATCACGAAACAAAACGGGATGGCATAGCAGGAGTCTTTATACAACGGGTAGAGAAATCAGAGCTTTCATTAGGATGTGAATTTCTTTGCCTGAATAGCACAGGGATGTGCGGTATCTATCTTCACAAAACGCCAACTATTATTTGCAAATGTTCGCATGCTATCGCACTTTGAAAGCTTCAAGACCTTTAGACATTGAAACAGCCTTCGCACTTATTGCCGGTGAACATCTGCAAATATCCCATTCCGTCCCTAATACAATGAACATTTGGAAACATTCCAGTGAACGCCAAACTCCAACGCCAATGAACATTTGCAAACAACGCATTTCCCCCTTAATGCCAATAACCGCTTATAGGCATTCCAATCAACGCCGACTCTACCGTTGCAGAGATTGAAAGAATTTCCTTCCTTAACGCTGATGAACATTTGCAAATATTCCATATAGCCCCAACCTGTATCCCTCACAGATTTTCGAAGCCACCTTAATCTTTAGTGAGATCAATGACAGTTGCTGCCTCTGGCCCTGCTGCCGATTTCGGAATCTTTGATGGTCTATCAGTATTTCTAAGGACAGGTTGAAGTGGGGGCCTTCTGGGTTCGTTGTCCTTGGTTTCCTTGGATGGCTCAAGTGGACCTGTTGCACCGACCTGCGAGAAGGTTCTCTTCAAAGGATTGGCGGTACTCGTATTCTGCTTCTTCTCCAATTCTTCCACAAGACCTGGGACATCAAGAGCCTCAGCTAAAACCATCAGATCATCAGTCAGCAATGCCGTTTGAAGTTGTTTAAGCTTGTGCCATGTTTGGTTGTCTTTAATACAGGAAGCAAGTAGTAATGCGTCAGGGAACCAATTTATCTTGATTCTGATGGTTGGAGTAGGAAGGCGGTGAACAGCAGCGTGTCGAATTTGAGAAACTCGCCGGAACAATGCCTCAACATCAACCCCACCAAATTTAACTGCCACCGATGGAACTTTGCAATTCTTGATGAAGTTCCACCACTTGTTCAACTCGCCTTGCTCGGCAGTCTCCCAATTCATATCCCTAAGTATATGCGGGAGCCACTTCTCAGCAAAGTCAAAAAGAGCTTCCTCTAGTAGCTTTTGTATTTTTGCAAGCAGGGCGTGTTGAACCTTGAAGGGCAATTCTGAATTATTTGTACCACGGGAAGCATTATAGGACGAGACCAATCCTCGATCTTTACCTAGCATTCCTACTTGAATCTGTTGGGTCATGTCTGGCTGTGGAGCTTTCTGGACAATCTGGTTTGCCGAGTCAAGCTTTTTGGGGATAGATCGCTCAGGCTGATTAGGCTGGGTTGTGACTTCCATTGTCATGACGTTTGAAGAATAGGGCGGTATGTTGTTGCTGTATGCTTTTCCTGCAACAGATGGTCTGCCTGGAAGTGGGTGTTGCAATTTGATACCTTTATTGGCGAGGACCGAATCTCCATCTCTGTCAATTTGTGGGAAAGTGGCTCGAGGTTTACTGACAACTTAAAAGGTATCAGTGACAGCTCTAATTTAGCAGAATGTTCTTACCAAAGATAACATCCTCATCCTCGCTATCACTTGGTAGCATGATCGACCTCGGCATCCAATTTTGTATCTTCTGAATACTTTGCTTATTTGCAGTATTTCTTTTAAGCCCATGATCATAGTTTGCAGGCCTAGCCTCAAAAGCGTCTTGCTGACAAGCATCATGGACATCATCATCATCATCATCTGAGGATTCTCCATCTGGTACGTGAAACGTATTCCTAGTTGAAGCATAATCTTTGGAAACGCTACTAAGCGTAACCTTCTTAAAGGCGTTCAATTCTCCTTTTCCATTAAGTATGTCTTTTTCTTGGGCAAGGAAAGGTGTTGTACTTAGGTACTTCTCGCTAGCTCTAACCTGTCCATCCGCACTATCTGCGTCTCCAGTGTCTCCATAACCTTTCACTTGCTCAAGAGAGTATTCAAAATTCTCCTTCGGAGGCTGCAATTCTGTTCCTTTGGCTTTGCTTGTTTCAAGAGAGTCACCATCGTGTCTGGGAATTCTGTGGTGGATGGCTAATCGGATTCAGCAACTGTATCCCTAAAAAGGTGAGGCGACACGTCAAATATACTCACCAGGATCTTGATTCCAAATTTGCTCATCAGATACGTCGGCAAAATGTAGGCAGATGGGTGAATTGTTATCAAAAGCCTTGATTCGGAACAAGGAGACCAGAACAACACAAAGCCGCTGGAATTTGGAAGTTGGGGTCAAATGGCGACGTGCCTCATAGATCGGATCTATGATGAGTCTGATATCGTTTCCGGTCGGAGGCTTGGAGTCAGCACGGAGCGCAGAGAAATGGCCTTTTGTGAAGATGTCTCGATAAGCTAGAAATGCTGAAAGCATCTCAGCATGTTTTTCAGGATCTTCATCTAAGAAAGGCGCCCCCCGCTCGTCCACACCTAGACGTGGAAGTGGAGGATCCATTGTTCGTCGATCGGTAAGATGTGTGATTTCGAAAGAGGTGTCGACGTTCACAGAACGACAGAGAGTAAATAAAGTACAAGACGAGAACCAATCCAAAATTAACGCGCAGCTTACCGATTTGGGTCTAACGAAAATAGGAATAAGATACCTACTGATAAAGCATTGAATATGAAGCTCCAAACTAGAACTAGTTACGAATTTTGAGTACAAACCGGGAAAGAACGACTCGATCTTTCTCGGCCAAGCACGAAGGGAAGGTACATCTAGACCTTCCATTTTTCACTACCCAGGAGATGCTCGTTTGGCACACTCAGTACCGCTATCTCACTGAGAAGTAGACAATCCTAAATCGTTCTCCTATAATTTGTTGATTACAGCACAGTATGAAGGAAGGGACGTCGTTGAAACGATCTAAACGAAGGGAGCCGGCCATCTAGGTCGTGCTTACTAATCATACACCAAATTATACATGTATATATATACATATATACATATATACATATATACATTTCCTGCCTCAATCAATTTCTTCTATACTGTTTACTACTTGAGATATGATTACCCCCAAGCATCATTATAGCAGCTGTTTGGGCATCGTAAAATCCCACGATGTTGACGCCTGACCACGTGAGGATCACCCAAACCACAACCTCGCTCCCCATCTTCCGACGGACTCCAGGCCCGGCTTACCGCTGCCATACTATCCCTAAACTATCAACGAGTGACCCCGCCATAGGTACAGTGGGGCAACATATTCGGAACATCAGCGATATCTCTCCATAAGGCATTCATATTGATCCGGTCTATACGGTCCGGACGCAGTGCTTGTTTCTAATACATTGCTATACATTTGACTAATGTGTCAGGTCACTTACTTATACCCAGCTCCCTCCACCTCTTCTTCTCTTCAAGAGCTGGATTGGAGTTGAAAGCATTGAACAAGGTATCCTAAAAAACAGAACAGAACAGACACCCAGTATGGCAGACAGGCCTCTCCCTAAAGATTTTCAATGGGGCTTTGCAACTGCAAGGTAAGCTCAAACTGCTTTGTCTGTTTCTCGCTGACATCAACAGCTACCAAATAGAAGGCGCCCCCGAAGCTGACGGTCGTGGGCCATCAATCTGGGACACATTCTGCAAGATTCCGGGCAAAATCGCCGATGGCTCCTCAGGAGACGTAGCTTGCGACTCCTACAACCGCACCGCGGAGGATATCGCTCTCCTCAAGCTCACCGGAGCAAAAGCATACCGATTTTCGATATCTTGGTCGCGTATCATCCCCATTGGTGGCCGCAAGGATCCCATCAATCCTGCCGGAATTGCATTTTACAAGAAATTCGTAGATGATTTGCTCGCAGAGGGAATAACTCCTTTCGTGACGCTATTCCATTGGGATTTGCCTGATGGCTTGGACAAGAGATATGGTGGCTTATTGAATAAGGAGGAGTTTGTAGCAGATTATGGGCATTATGCGAGAGTTTTGTTCGAAGCTCTTCCTAAGGTCAAATACTGGATTACATTCAACGAGCCATGGTGCTCCTCGATTCTTGGATACAATACGGGACTTTTCGCTCCCGGACATACCAGTGACCGCACCAAGAGTGCAGTGGGAGACAGTTCCAGAGAATGCTGGATTGTAGGACACAACCTCCTCCTCGCCCATGCTACAGCAGTTAAAATCTACCGCGAAGAATTCAAGGCCAAAGACGGCGGTGAAATCGGCATTACCCTTAACGGTACGCTTCTCTATCCCCGTCAGATCTAAAACTAACAGTTTCTAGGCGACGCCGTTTACCCCTGGGACCCCTCCGATCCTCTAGACGTCGAAGCCGCGGAACGTAAACTCGAATTCAGCATCTCCTGGTTCGGAGACCCTGTCTACTTCGGCCATTACCCCGCCTCCATGGTTAAACAGCTCGGGGACCGCCTACCCACATTCACACCTGAAGAAGCCGCGCTCGTCAAAGGCTCTAATGATTTCTACGGCATGAACCACTACACCGCCAACTATATCAAGCACAAAACCGGCCCTGCAGATCCAGATGATTTCCTCGGGAACTTGGAAACCTTGTTCGTGAGTAAGAACGGCGAAAACATCGGACCCGAAACGCAATCTTTCTGGCTCCGCCCCAACCCGCAAGGCTTCCGCAATCTGCTAAACTGGATCTCCAAACGCTACGGCCGCCCCAAGATCTACTGCACCGAAAACGGGACCTCCCTAAAAGGCGAGAACGATTTGCCGCGTGACGAGATTCTCGATGATGAGTTCAGAGCGGAGTATTTCAGGGGGTATATCAATGCGTTGGCGGAAGCGGTGAAGGATGGGGTTGATGTGAGAGGGTATTTGGCTTGGAGTTTGATGGATAATTTTGAGTGGGCGGAGGGGTATGAGACGAGGTTTGGGGTTACGTTTGTGGATTATGAGGGCGGGCAGAAGAGGTATCCGAAGAAGAGTGCGAAGACTGTGGGGCCGTTGTTTGAGCGTTTGATTAAGACGGAGTAGCTTTGCCTTTCAGCTCTGTGTTTAGGGATGTCAACCCAAAATTGTATGCATGAGGTAGACAAAGGATATAGTTTCACAGGAAGACAAATGCAGATTTTAAATATCTTGTTCTTGGGTATATCCAATCCATTACCTTTCTAACTTTCTAACAAGTAAGTTCCGTAACTCCTTTAATCTTTGCATGAACCTCTACTGCACGCTCTTTCCTCTATCCAACCCGCAGGCGATCTAATCATCATTCCCACGATGCTAAAACCTCCTCCGTAGCCCTCACCTGACTAGTATGCGGATTCTTCTTCTGTCTCTTCTTCGGCGCAGTCTTCTTCTTGGTCTTCCCGGGTGCTGCACTAGCCTCCCTGGTCCCAGATCTAGCTATCCCACCATCCTCCCCCTCACCATTCCCACCCGCACCCGCATTCTCATTCTCTTTCTCACTTCCATCACCCGCAGCCCGTCTCGCAGCCGCACTATTCGCTGTAATAGCCGCACGTTTCTGTCGAATTGACTCTTCCATTTCCTTTCTTCTAGCTTCTTCTTCTCTTGCGTGTTCTTCATCAATCGCTCGTCGCTCAGCTTCAATAGTTTCCACTTCTTCTAACTCCAACCCGCTCTGCTCCTGCCATTCCATCAAATCAATCCTCTCCGACTTCCCCATCAACACGGCATTCAACCGCACGGGATTCGTCCTCTCCTCCTTATTGAATTTCAACTTAATCTGCCTACGATTCCGACTTGGGAACAACTTCGCAATCATCTCGAAATCAGTGCCGAACTGCGCGATGCCTTGGTAGAGTTTCTCTACGTCGAGGAAGGTCCAGACTTGGGCTTTTTCGCGCTTCATCCAGCTTCCTGAGGTGGTGACGTGCGTGAATTCGTTTTCTTCAATTACGGTTAGGGCTTCGTCTTCAGCGGCGGTGCGGGCGTGGCGGTCGACGATGAGGGAGGCGGGGTCCATGACGATTTGACCGTCAACGAGGCGCATTTGGGGACCGGTGCGGTTGATTGGTTCTTCGACGGAGGGGAGGACTGCTAGTGTTTGCGCAGCTAGGGCTGCTCCGTCGGCTCCTTCTGCGGGGCGTTCTCTATCTTCCCCTTCCTCGCCTTCTTCTGGCGGTAATAATTTCCGCTTGGCGAGTCTGTCTTTCATCTTCTTCTCACGGACTCTCTTTTGTATCTCATCGTGCATATCTGACTTCTGGCCTATCTTAGGATCTTTGCAGAGATCCATCAGTGTCATGGTGGTGGGGTCGACTTCCTCATCCGAAGCACCTTCAGGGGTCTCTCCACGCTTCTTTCTCCCTTCTTTGTCCTTCTTGCCCCCTCGCCTGCCACCAACAATCCGGCGGGGCCGGTTGAGTTGCATTTCAATTGTAGCTCTGCCATCATCACCTTCTTGGGCCGGTTGGATTCTTCTTCTCCTGACAGTTGGCCTCTTCTTCCTAGGTTTTGCGCTTGGTGTTTGAGCCGCTTCGCCCGCCGTTCCATCAGGATTCAATGTTGCCGTTGGAACTACATGTGCTGCTGGTTGCTCTGCAGAATCAGCGCTGTTATCCATTCTTGATGCCGCTGCTGCTTGTACAGGTATTCCACTGAGTTCTGGGTCTGGATATATGCTTGCTGGATCATCCTGTTGAACATGTGGGGTCTCAGGTAATCCATTATTGGCAGACGAACTATGATCATATCCTCTTCCAATATCTTCTTCCCCAGCATGTGTGAATGTGATGTTATCCGTAGAGGAACCAGGGCCGGAAGGCTCAAGTACAGGATTTTGAGGGGTCGCTGCCTCCGAATCGTGATTGATAGCTGGGTCGAGTCTTGATGCATCCGCTACTTCATCGCTATCTTGCGTGACTGTATCAGCTACCTCATTCTGGGTAGAAAACTCGGCCTCCACCTGTGAGTGGACTTCTGGCTCGGTATCTCTTGAATTCGTGGTCGGAGTATTGTGCACTGATTGGGGTCCCTCGACTCTTGCACGCTTCTCAACGATATCAGGTGGTTGTTCATTTTCTTCTCTGGGTCGCTTTCGTGAATTTTCTGTCGAAGGAGTATTGTTGGTGGGTTCGAGGGTTGGCGGTTGTAGGATTCCATCCGCAGCTGCTGTCTCTGTGTGCGCATCCTCTTCAGCATCCTCTTCGTCATCGGGAATGGTAATTGTCACTGTAGGCTTTGTGACTGGTCCAGGAGTCTGCGATTGACGTTCGACACTTGGACGCGCAGATGATTGAGCGGATGCGGGGGTTGCTCTAGCACTGGGCCCTTTGGGTCCCTTCGGCTTGAAGGTACCTTTATTTTTCTTGAGTGTCATAGACATGGTGGCAGTTTAGATTATCGCATAGTCTATGATATCGGAGAAGAGTCGAAGGTTCGCCGAAAAAAGTTCGGGATCAATTAAATATTTTGGGTTTCCATGACTCTCAAAGTGAATTTCAGCCCACATCGCAGCCTTCTCGAATCCATTTAGCCGCCCGGTAAGCTAGTCTGAATTTGGATTTAGCGTATTAATTATCTTAGGACATATGTAAATCCCTTCAACCTCAACTCCTCAGTTATAAACAAGATCTCGCCGCTGCGCCATCGACAACCACAACAGATCAAGCCGCGCTCAATACAATCGGCGGGGCATAAGAAGAAACATATTGTCTATCTGCCGCTCATTTTGCGCCTCATATCCATGCGTCGTTCAAGTCTGCCGCACTGATGCCATTGACCTCACCGTCTCTTTCATCTCATCCGAACTTCCAGGTCAAAATGGAAGAGAGGAAGAGATCAGCTGCTCAAGATGATCTTGCGCCGCCGACCAAACGACAAGCCGTGAATGGCAATAGAAACTCCGCTGACTCTGACCTTCCATGGGCTCGCGATCTAGAGGTATGTCACACGACAAAATATATCCTATCAAGATCGATATCCTTTATTCTCATCCCCTTCCCTCTCATTGTTTTCTCAAGCAGTCTTATCTTGGAGCCAAATGCGTGATGTACGTGGCTGGTGCTAATGCGCAGCTTGCTGTCCCCAGCATGCTTAGCCTGCAGACCTCTAAGTTCTCGACTGTCAGCAATTCACTCAATTACATCCCTATCACTCATACATCTCCTTCCTGTCGATCGCGATCATACTTGGGAATTGGTTTGGCATGCTGACATGTCACGTTTTTAGAACTATCAGAAAGATGCCATCTATCGTCAGATGCTCGAGTACAAACGTGAGAAGGCTACTCTTGAATCACAAATGAGAGATATCCAAAAGAAATCGGCCGATCATGATGATCACTTACGAGTTGTTGATGCCTGGTGGTCGCAGGTAATTTTTCCGCGAAATTATGTTCTCCCATAACAGTGGACTAACATGCTTCAGTTGCTCGATGAAGTCAGACTACTTGCCGAGGATGAGCTTCCAGACACAGATGGAGACTGTCAGTATATCACTATGCAAAAATAGTTCCAGCTAATATTGTGCAGTAACATTTTCGACTTCCATAAAATTTAAAGGCAGCGAAGACTTCTCTGAACATCTACAATCCAAGGCCAAAGAAATCAAATCAAAGTTACAGTCACTCTTCACAAACTTAGCAGCTTCCCGCGGCAATCAACCTCCCGACATCCAGGATTTACAAGGAAAACTTACAAAGCTATTGGCTTCTCAGAAGGAGTACTTAGTCAGACTTGATCGATTGCGCGCCGAGAAAGAGGAGCTTAGTGAACGCTTAGAGACCGCATCTCTCCGGTATATCAAGGCTGAAAAGCGATTGGACCGAGCAAAGAGCTCTGCTGTCGCCAAATTAGAACAACAAGCTATTGCTGGAACTGGAAACAGCGCTGGTAGTGGCATTGGAGGAGTCGAAAATGGAGATGTTGAGATGGCCAATGGCATTGAGGAGGAGAGCGCGGCCTCGCAGACTGCGTACAAAGAAGCCGCAGCTGTCGTCGCCCAACAGAAAGCTCAACTCGACGAGATTATGGCAGAGAACAAGTCTTTGACAGAACAACTTACTGCCGCTACTACTCGCTTATCCAGCTTGAACGAGGATGACTACGCACGTACGGATCTTTTCAAGCAATTCAGAGTCCAACATGAAGATGTTATTCGACGCATTAATCATCTCGAGGCAACGAATATTCAATTGCGGGAGGAGGCTGAGAAACTTCAACAAGAGCGTACATCATACCGGATACAGGTAGAGGCCGAATCAGAAGTCATTCAAAGAGATCTGGAAGGCCAATTGGAGCGCGTTGAGGCCGATCTTACAAGAATCAGATCTGCTAGGGACGAACTAGCTGCCGATAATTACGCTCGGAAGGCCACCCAAGATGAAGAGAGGACTGCACATGAACACTTGAAGGAGCTCGTAGGAGCGAAGGAGGACCGTATCAATGCCTTGGAATTGGAAATGGAGCGTCTCCGAGCCAGAGTTGATGAACAAGCTTGTGAACCGACACCAAGACCAGATATAGACTCCATGGACCTTGAACAATTACGAACAAAGTATAAGACACTAGAGCGAGAGTTTGATTCGATTAACAAGGAAATGCCTTCTTTGCAGTCTGCATACAAGAGAGTACAGGCCTTAACAACGAAGAAGGTTATGGACTTTTCATCCCTGGAGGAACGAGTTCAAATCCTATCTGCGGAGAAAGCTAAGGCTGACCAAAAATACTTTGCGGCTCGAAAGGATATGGACACCCGCATCACTGAGGTTCGATCGTTGAGGGCGCAAAACGCTAAAAGCTCGGATATCATTACCCAGTTGAAGAATGTTGAGACCTCGAATAGGAGTTTACTCAGTAATCTCGAAAAGCAGCTGAGCGATTTGAGACAATCCAATACTTCCATTATGGCGGATAACAAGAAATTGGAGACGACAACCAAGGAAGCTACCGGCAAATACGATAGTTTGAAAAAGCAAGCAGAGCAACTTAACGATGCATTGAAGTCAAAGGATTCAAACAATCTTGCTACCAAGCAGCGGATTCAATCTGTCGAACTTGAACTAGAGCAACTTCGAGTCAAGTATGAGCAAGCGCAGAAGGATAGGGAGACATGGAAGCAGAAAAGTCTAAGCAACCAGTCAGGGGAGGAAGAAATGCTTAGGGTGAGTCCAGTTGTTATAATAGATGAGCTCTTACTGACTTTTTTAGACTCTTGCTCTCTGTACCATCTGCCGAAAGGACTTCAAGAATACTATTCTGAAGACATGCGGCCATCTATTCTGCAACAATTGTGTAGAAGATCGCATTGCCAATCGCATGAGGAAATGTCCCAATTGTGCCAAGGCATTCGACAAAATGGATGTCATGACGGCTCACATGTGATTTTCCTCTTTACCTTCGCTAAATGCATGGTTGGATTTTACTTTCATGGCGTTAATGAGACCTCTGGTCGTGTATGAGTGCGCAGTGGGTGGTTTCGATTTGCTTTGCATCATTCATGGTGTGCGTGAGCAGGTCACGGACGATCTGAAACGAGATTCTTCAATTGTACACCAGAATTACTTTTCTTTTCACGTTGGCCCCTAAGGCGTCGCTGGATTCCCTTTGATTTGGAAACAGTGCTGTAGAGCTAGAATATGACACGCGAAAATGCTCTATTCCATTTATATCTGTGACCTATGATTCCACCAAAATCTGCGGCAAACTTCAGGAACGCAAAATCAAAACGTTGCAAACCACAACGCCGACGCCCACTTTCTTCCCTCTATCCCGTAGGGAACTTATCTCCTGGTCGTCGAGCCAAATCCAGTACTTGTGTGTCTCGCACCAGAGGTATTGCTAGAACTTGAACTACCGCTTCTCGAAGGTGTACTACTTCCCCCACCAAACCATCCACCCCCATTATTAGGCACTTCTCTCGTCTCCTGTCTCCTATTCGCTGCATTCCCCGCCGCATACCCCGCAGCCGCACCGCCCAACGCTCCTGTCCAGAACCCTGGTCTCCATCCCTCCGTGGTAGACGACGACTCGTATTTCCCCGGATAGGGAGGCGGCGGCTCACCCCATCCCCCCCCCCCCCCCCCGCCCCCCCCCCCCCCCCCCGCCGGCCCCCGGGGGGCCCCCCCGTCCCGCCCCCCCCCTGAGCTGGGGGTCTGGGGGGGGCCCACCGCCCCCCCAACTCCGCCCCCCCCCCCCCCCCC
>Ga0182030_10014207_pt1 | contig 15745 bp, 7 predicted proteins | sample 812S3MmetaG_FD_121299 | JGI IMG/M metagenome (GOLD analysis project Ga0182030, IMG submission 121299) | Permafrost microbial communities from Stordalen Mire, Sweden - 812S3M metaG (Illumina Assembly) | ecosystem: Environmental > Terrestrial > Soil > Wetlands > Permafrost | place: Sweden...
CTTTAAATAGCTTGCTATTACCTCGGTAATAATGATTTTTAAAGGTCTCGGTGAGGGCTTCCGCCGTTCTCAGATTTTGCGCCTCGCATAAAAGAAAAATAACTGCACCATATGGTAGACTTTATTTTGTTAGCGTTCCTAAAATGCTGAACTAAGAGATAATGAAAGTTATTATTATTCGATTAGGGTGTTCATGAGTGTTTATCGATCAGTATTACATTGAATTTTCATTTTAATATTTTCTAACTTTGACTAACCATGGATGCATTAGAAATAAAACAAGTAAACATAGCTGAACACTACCTGGAGATATCGACTATGATGCATGAGTTACACCTGCATGAACACACTCTTTTTGATAAAACTGCAGCCTGGACAGACATTGAAACCAGCTATATGCGACATGTCATTGCCATGCAGGACGAATGTGAAGGTACCTGCCTTGTTGCATATCTTCAAGGCACGCCTGTCGGTTTTATATTCGGATACATAGAAGACCAGGACGATAGCAGGATCGAGGTGTACCAGGGAAAGGAGTTGTATGTATCAGACGGCTATATTTCAAAAGAAGCCCGAGGCAAAGGAATCTACCGTAAACTGAACAAGGAACTAGAGCGGATATATACTGAAAATGGAGTAGGCCGTATTTGCCGATTTACATTGATTAACAATACGCGTGCACGCGGCTTCTTAGACAGTGAAGGATATGTGGTAACAAGATTACTATACGAAAAGTGGCTATAGGGAATCATCAAAAACCAGTACCAATGCCAAATTCAGCATATTGCGCTGTTATCTCGTGAGCAAGCAGCATTGCAGATAAAAACAGCTCCTTAATAGGTCCATGTTCATTTTTAATGATATAGTAATTACACCCAAACTTCTCGTAGAAAGGATCAAACGCCAGGTAGGTTTGATGGTAGTAGATGCCAATCTGCAGCATGATCCCTACCCTGCCCATCAAAAATTCATTGCCTGAAAATACGGCGCCGTCCCACGAGTGCGCTCCTTCATGGCCACGATAGAGAGCGCACCATTTCAGAAATGCTTCCACATCATTATGAAAGGCATAGTCAGCACCTATAAAGAACTTGTTTTTACTTTTCCAGCGCTTGCTGGCATATAAGGAACCCATGTAGCTGGGCAGTTCAGGATTTCCAGGAGACCTTGATTCATTGTAGGCTGTACCCAGCCGCACTTCCATTAGCCACCGGTTTGAAAGATTTGGGAGTTCCCTGACAATATGCTTCGGTTTATAAGTGACCGGGTAATATTGCGCCCCAGCATTTATTCCCAGCATATTCACTCCAAGGTTTGGCTGGTGATAATCGCCATTGGATATATGCGTGAAAGTAAGGCCGCATTGCAACTGCCAGTGATCATTGAAATGGTACCGAAGATCAGTTGTAAAATTGGCAAAATCATTCAAATGGCTACCAATCGCGTTGTTGACTGTATCTACGGGCGATGCAGTTTGATACTTCCTGGTGACATATGCCAGTCCATCGCCCACACGGAGCGTCCATTCCATTTTTGGGCCGCGAATCAGTGGTATCTGCAGGTTTGGATAGATGCCAAGACAATTACCAAAAACGGCATTATTTCCATAATCAGTATAAGTGATACCAATCCCAATAACCGGAAATTTTCGCCTTTGCTGCCAGTCCTTTTTACCGTAGGTCTGCCAAACGAAATTTACATCCAGCGCTGTGGATAATGGCGGAATCGGGGCAGTGAATTTATAGGTATGCTTTATGATTTTGCCTGCAATAAAATTAGTTTCCACACCAAATCCAGAGCCGGGCGCGGGGTCCTGGGCATACGCATTATTAATAGAAAACACACAAAATATACTAGCTGATAGCCACCGCAAAGACTGATACATAACTTACCGAGCTGCAAATATAGGTTGAATTTGCTTATGTAAGCGCAAGGGTGCATTTCAAATTGTCGCGAATTGGATAGCCCGCTACGGGGCATCAACATGTTTTGTGTTTTGTGAGCAACAAACAGATAGCCACCTACGGGGCATCTTATTACCTTGCCCATATTTTATAGTGCGACAATTTGAAATGCACCCGCACACGACCAAAAGTGACGATGGGCAGTGCTCATCGTAAAGGAATTTCGTCCATTCAATGCGGCCTTTATGAGACCGCTAACAGTCAGTGCAACATACAAAAGGTACTGCCGTAAGCGGAGACGTCCGTAATATCCTGAATTGCCCAAGGCCCTGGCCCAGTGGGTCTACTACAGTTGCAACGCTGCCCGTGTTTATCGTGGGTGTTTCTACTTTAATGTAGTCACTAAGTGCATATTTTGAAGGTTGTGCGACCGCTTCAGCAAATTCTTCGGTTATAGCCAGGTATGTCTCAGGGCGTGGCATCATTTCCACGCATAGCACGCTTAGGGAGGAGTCTAAAGGCAGCCCAAGCGCAGCCAGCATTTGCTCTACCTCCGTATTTAACCAGCTACATGCTGAATATACAACTGCATCTGAATTTGTCTCCACATCCTTAGCAAATTTTACCAATACCTTATCTCCCAGCAGAATATTTCTGAATTTTTTGCCATCGGCCTGCATCACCTGCGCATAAAGCAATGCCCATATTTCCGTTCTTGGCGGCCGTGCGGTTACATTTACTCCATTCAATACTGCTACCGCGTGCGGAGCGGAAACAGTTAATTCGATCTCATTGCGGTTAACCATGCAAAACAGGCCGGGGGCCGGATGCTGCACGCCGGTGATCCTCAAAGGCCTGCCAAAACGACCTTGCGCTGTACTCCAAAGCGTTTTTGCAGGATTAGTATGTGCCAGTTGATAATGGCCTGCCCGTATCTCATAAGTGAACATCCCGAACAATTCAGGGGAGGCACTATTTAGACCCGGCGGCAGCGGAATAAGAAAATGTTTCCTGGATTTTTCAGATGTGACCATTAGTTGCATAGCGTCTAACCCTGCTTCATCGTCCGTGTCATTACCTGAAGAGATGACACGAATCAATTCAGGATCAATAGGTAAGGCAGGTTCCTGAGTGTTAATCAAAAGATCGGTGCTCATTTTGCTTAACAGCGGATCAGGCGCATAATTTAACAGCCTGATGAAGAAACTATCATTAGGATCAGACGGGGTCTCCTGGAATTCGAGCCATAGGTATTTATCACGTGGTTCTGTTGCTGAATAATTATTCAGCTCTTTATATGGAGAGAGCGCTATACCGGCAGACGCTAGTACCGGAATTTGTGCCGGAGGCGTAGTAACCGGCAGTTCAAGATTTAGCATCAGTGGCTGATCGGCTTTGGGGGCAGCTAAAAATTGAGGGGTTATCGTGTACTGCAATTGTATGGTGTCCGGGAACTTGCCGAGTAACGGCTTTGGTTCCACCGCATCGATAAAAATGAGGTCTGAATGAGTGCGGTCAGGGTTTTGGAGCGCTACAAAGTTAGCTGATGTTGCGAGGCGAATATAGCCTACAGTTTCTGGTAAATCAGCGGGTGTAATTGGTCCATCGGCGGTAAATTTCATTACCCGCTGCACTAAGAAGCTATCGAATTTCAAGGCATCCCATGCCCAATCCCTGTTAAGAACCAGATTAACCACTACAATCCAATGATTAAGCAGATCGGCCTTCGTGGAGAAAGTAAGATTTGAGTTGTCCGGAGACAAGGAATGCCGTATGGCCCGGGCACAACCAAACTGCACTTGCTGGCCAGCTTTGCCGACCAATGTAAACCCTTTATTTGCCACGCCCATTTGCTCTGAAAGCCGCTGCAACATATCAGGAGGATTGCTGGAGTTCAAATTTCCAAGTAACACTTTGGAAATGTTAGTTGCATTTATTGCGAGTGGTTCGGCATCTGGCTGCAAGTAGATACCTTGTAGTTCGTTCTCGGCGCCAATACCAGCAAATAAATTCGTTTCGTCACCTGATTCCTGCCGGGTAAAGAAAGAAATGGGAAGCCCCACATTGTAGTTGACCACATCACTTGATCCGAAATAGTTATCGTTTTGCGGGCAAATAGCCTTGATAGTCACCCTTATATCGCGGGAGGTTGGCAATACAATATCAGCCCTATGAATTAAATCTAATCCGGTTACCCATGGACCAGTAGGATCACCCAGGTCGACCCCAGGGGCATCTACAAATGTGACTGGTATATTTAATGCAGTATCATAATCTGCCAATACTCCGGGAGTAGCAGGGCCAGGTGTGAAATCGCGGGTAGTAGTATACAAAGGAATGTAAGCTTCCCTTCCATTAGTGGAAAGCTGGTTGTCCAATAATAATGACTTGACCTCTACAAGTATTTGGACTTGCGTTACATCCGGGTCTGGTAAACCAAAATCCCTGCCGGGTGTCCCTTTTACATAACCAGGGTCCCCAGGTGTTCCAATATCATTTATACTCATTGCAATATCAGAATCTGCCATCAAAAGACCGATTGGGTCCTGGTATTTACCTGTAAAAACCACAGCAGGATAACCTAATCGCGGACGAAATAATTTAATGGTACTTCCTGTAAACGGGTTACTATACAGTGGCGCGTCTGGCCAAATCACCGGCTGGGGAGCTATGTAGCGTTTAAACGGCAAAGTAGAAACCGGAGCGAGGCCCTGGTTCAAAGGATCGGGGCTATCCGTACTTGCCGGACCACCACCTGTGTGATCTGCGAACCGCACCCTAAAATCATAAATATTCCCATAAAATAATCCCGGATTTCCTAAGCCTACCGGGTTATAAATACTGGGTAGTTTCACGCCTGTTCCACTGAACCCGGGACCCGGCGAGTTAAGTTCACCGGTTCCTGAGTAACCTAGACCGGGGCCAGGCAATGCCTGGTCGGTTTTAAATATTTTAGCAGCTTCTGTATCTGGCAACACCAACGATGTGCCTGACCATGTAGTAAAATAGGAGGGCAGCCAAAAATTACTCGTTGCATCGCCATCAATCTGAGAAGGATATACTTCCGTTCCCAGTTCAAACGGATTCTGGAAATTGGGTATGGGAGTTGCTCCAAGTTTGAGAGGGCTAACCGGCGTTACCATGGAAAGAGACGTCCACGCATTGACCGGCTGCCCGGATGGCACTGACAGCCTCACATCCACCCGGTATTTGCTTACACCCAATGGAATGTCAAGCCTTTGGCCCGGGTTGGCGGGGTCTGCCATTACCTGCCGGTTTTGCCAAATCAGCAATTGTTCATCATCCCAGCCTATCCTTACTCCTACATCTTTTCTTGGTAAGGATTCAGGATCTGCTGTTTCTACCAGCATATTACCATTTATTGGCTGGAAGGCGTGAACGATCTTTGCAAAACCATCATCATATTCGCTGGCTTCAATAAATATCTGGTCATAATTTCCCTCAGGTGTTGGGTTTGCAGTTGTAAGAACAGGGAACTGGAGGGCTGCAAAAACATTGCGGTTATTACCCGTCTTCAGTGCGGGTATCCTTGCTGCATACTTTTTTACGAGGGTAATATCCGCCTGCTCCTGGGTATAAAAATCACTTGTGGTGTCTAAGTCTACATATATCCAGCCGCCGTTCTGAAACATGGCATCTGTAATGGTAATGGTAGCAGATTGTATAAAGCCTGCTGCGCGTGCCAGATCGGGTGTACGAAGCAGGTAAGCAAATACCTGGCCCCAGCTTACATCATTACCTGATTGCTGAAATGCAGGATTTAGTGTAGCATTAAGGATAGCACATTCGTAACTGTCGTCAATAACCCCATAATGAGGTGACCGTGGATTAGTGAAATTGAAGGCATTCCGGTAAGTAAGCGGCAGATATTTTTTTATCGAGGTCAGTGAAACAGAAGACGAAGTTACCGTACTCGTGATGCTGAATTGGGTGGCCAGGAAAGCGAAAATATCTTTCGCACCTGCTGGAATACCCACTCCCGCGAGAGAAAATGCCGTGGATGGCACCATATCACCGGAAAATGAGCCGAGACCTGATATCACCTTTGCCTGTAGTTGCAGATTGGCCGTTGCGAATGGAGGCGCACCGGGCATTAACGCAGCCAAAGGATCAACGTTCCGCGGGATAATAAGAATATTGAGCGATAATGTATTCCCTGTAAGATTTTGCGGGAAAGTCAATATTGAGAGCTTTGGAGTTGCCATGATTATAATTTTTAAAAGAAAATGTTATGATATTTGTTTAGTTGCCGACCATGATTTAGAAAAATCAATGTCAATGATCAGGAAGATGCTAATATCAATTGCAAATGTCACCTCCGCCGTCAAACTTGTAGGTGATGCGGGTGGTACTCTAAGATTGAGCGTTCCTGATGCTTCGATGTAAATAGTGATGTTGACCAGGCCGCCCAACAGATCCGCATTGCCTTTGAAACTAACAAATGCGGTTATTGAGAGTTGGGATGAAGTTAAAGTAATTCCAACACCAGTCATTAACGTCACAGAGGCATTACCGACTACAGGCAGGCCTACCATCAGTTCTACACCGAAACCAAATTTCATATATAGCGACGGCCCTGTGACGGTGTCAGCGCTTAATTTCAGTGTTACCTGGCCTATTGCATATATAGTACCGACACCTACGGAAAAGCACATTACCTGTAAATTCCCGTCAAACTCTAAGTAGGCGCCCGCAGACGGTATCAAACTGTCTGGATCTGAGGTGATGGACAAGGCTTCATTAAAATAGGCGCCCACTTTCAAACTGGCACTTAAGCGCAGCGGAGTATCCGGACTATCCTCTTCAGGAGAGGGAAACTGAACCGTTGGTATTTCTTTATCAGCATGAAATTTATATTGGTAATTATCTCCGCTATTACCCATTGCAATCTTCATTGCGTCGCTGTAATTGCCACCTGACAAATCCTGTAACACCTCAAGTATCTGAACAATCGGGTTCAGGTCAGGGCCGAATTGCATTTGAGGGACTTTAAAAGAGGTGTCTGAACCGTTATTCGAATCAAAGTCACCGGTAATATAAACGAGCTTCTTAAATGGGCCCAGATCCACATTCAGCGTGATATTTTTAGCGCTTGACTCCCATTGCTCCGCCGCAGAATCGAGATTGAAATTGAGATTAGGAGCACCTGAATTGTAAACTATGTAAAGCTTGACTTCCGGAGTATTTACGAAGTACCAAGGTGAGGTAAGGCTTTGTGTAAGTGCTTGGCCGAGGTTAGCATTGTTAATGAGTTTGTACCCCTCCTGCAGTATGCTAATTCCATACTTGGTCATATCCATATCCGGTACATCACTAGTAAGCGGGAAGATACCGGTTGAATTTACGAGATGGTATGCGTCTGCAAATTTTGCCAGTGGGAACTCATTATCTTTTGATAATAATTGAAGTTTACCCGGTTTGTAAGCAGGTAGTTGGAACAACACTTTTTGGGTACCGGTATTTTGTAGCAGACCATAATTGATTGTAGCAGCATCAGGCGCCTTAAGCAGATCCATTGGGTTGGCAAGCCTTATTTTCAACAAAGGGTAGTCTGAAGTGCCATCTGGTTTTAATTGTCCCTCCCTGACGAGTGGCACAGCTGCGTTATTGTCTATAGCAGAAACAGCATTTGTGGCCTGGCTATGCTGTACTATGCTCCATGAGCCATCTTTAGGAAGAATTACGGTACCCCTTGCTGTGCCGGCGAAAACCGGTGTAGTACCTGCGGCATCTATAGAATTACTAACATCTACTGAGTGAAGACGCATCTGCTGGCCCGATTTGGCAATATTGACTATACAGTCAACCGGTCCTCCTAACGAACCGGATTGTGTGGCTAGTAATTCGCTAAAAATCGTTGGAGAAATCGGTTCGCCGCGCGGAGACAATTGCACATAGCCCAACATTTTTTTTGAGGGTACCTTTCCATTTGTTCCGCCCTGTGTTATATTGTCAATCTGCACATCTGCGTCAAAGTAAACAGGCTGTAGTTGAACGACCTCCGGCACACCAGTGCCAGGCACTGGAACCTGTTTTTGAGATTGAGGATCAATGTACTTAGTTCCAGGTTCCCTAAACCATTGTTTGGTAAATATTGGCAAATCGTTTTCGACAATATTTTTTACGTCAAAAACACCTTTTACAACCCCAGGGAAAAACTCATATGGGTTAGGTATGGATGCTCCGGAGGAATCTTTATAAGAAAAATCATAAACACCATTTGTTTCTGCACGCCAGCCACTATCGGTCCTGTATATAACAGCACTGCCGGCCCTATACATGGTGATCGTTCGGACCACCCTAATTCCCCAGGGATAAACGAGGCTCTTTACCTGTATTACTTCCAATGACGTTCTCCCTACAAACACATCAAATTTTGCCTGGCTGGTGGCAGCTATTGATGCATCAGGATCTATCCAATTACTAAAAGTGCTGGCACCATATCCTGAAAAGTCAATTCGTCCTAGTGGCACACCTATTATATTAACGGTAAGTTGTGGCAAGCCAAGAGGTTTAAAAAACTGACCATTGAATATAGTGTCCACATCAAAGCCGAGGATACTGGTATTTGTCGGATTCCCACTTTGGTCCAGCAGGTTCCTGAGTTGTAAAGTAAATCCTTCAAATGATGCGCCACTTTTCTGCTGTGGGTCATTTTTTCCTTTTGCAATGATCTGCAATCCACCCCTGACAATTTTTTGGGGTGCATTATTCACACCGGTTTGTGTTACATTATAGTCTTGTGGTTCAATCTCCAATTTTGCGGGAATATACCCAGTATCCGGGAACGGCGCTTTATTATTGAACAATGCGAAAGACCTCAACCCGAATGGCAAAGTAAATACAGAAGCGGTAACAAGTGGTGCCTTTAAATACCTGCTTTTTTTATAGGTATCTACTATAAATTTACTAACCTTGATAGGGGCTATTGGCACCAGGTCAGGGCTGTTGTTAAATATTTGAGTCGGGCCTCCGTCGTTACCAAAGAGCAGCCAACCCATGGGAGGGTCTTCGGTTGTATTCTGCGGCGTTGTTAGGTTATATGTAGGTTCCCAGGTAATTTCAGGAACTGTGAATGCCCTAACAAATTTACCGGGTGCTACGAGATTCATACCTTGTATCTGAATTATATTTGTATCCGCAGCACTATTGACTGATTTAATGGTATAAACATCCCCATCTTCGGCCCGTGCTTCAATATTCATTGTTGAAAACGAAACACCCATCAGGTCTGCGTTAGTAGAAACATCCAGCATTGCCAGATTAAAAAAACTGAAATCAACAGTCCGATCCCAGGCGACTAAATTACCGTCAGGCTTCCTTTGACCTGCGGTAATTTCACTTGGCGTGTCCGATGGAGTAACTGCTGCACTATTTGAATTCAATATTATTCCACCGCCCGAATTATTTAACGGAAGCATGGCAAAAGCAACCATTGCAGGCTGTGCCGGCGGAACAGAAGGAGGAGTGGTAACCACGGGCCACCTCACCAATCCTAATAATAAATCAGTGACTTCGGAAAGAGGAAGCGTGCTGGCTACGCCTGGAAGGCCACTCTCTGAGTACCTATCGGGTAAAGGATTAACAAATGTGGAAGCGTAAGGATCAGGAAGAGAAGGAACAAGATAAAAAAGCCCAAATGACAGATAGAGAGATGCATTTTTGAATGTATCAACAGTTTCCAAGGTTCCTATCAGCAAAATTCCGGACGCAGGAGTAATGGTTAGCAATGCATTTTTTAAAGCCATTGCCTCCTGTGGCACTTTCGCAACCGGGTTGCCATTTGCAGGTGTATAATTTTCGGCAATGAGATTGGGATCATAAAAGTAAATGTGATTACCATTAGATGTATATTTCTGATACAGCAATCCTGCAAATCCCTGCAAAGCTATCGGGCTACCATCCACTCTTACCGGGCGGTCTACATTGGCAATATAATTTACTACTGAGCCTATAAACTCCTCGCCAAACTGCATGGAGACGTAATACAATGCAAACTGGCTGGAGTATCGTGTTGTCAGTGTGGATAAATGGCCAGTTTTTTCATTGCTCCACAGGTTATAATTCTGCACTGCATACAGGTTGTTGGCAAAAAAATCAGTTATGCCTATGATACCTGGTCCTGCAGAAATATAGGGCGCCTGTAAGTTGATTGGCCCTCCGTTAAGACCATTCCAGGTTACCTGCAGCCCGGCAGTGCAGAGCACAGCCAGCGCTCCGATACCGGAAGCTGTACCCGGTTGGGCAACGTTAACTGTCTGAGTCGGCAATTCCCAGAATCCATCGACTATTGGTGCTGTGCCTTGAATAGTGAAAAAAGGCGACGCACAATTACTTACGGCAAAAGCTGAGGATATTACCTTACACGGCAGCAAGATACTATTGAGTGCAGCATTGAAAAAGGAATTTTGTGAAGGATCATATTCAAATGTATTTGCACTTCCGTATAACTTCCATGAAGCAGGGGCGACGGAGGTAATTGTAGCCGTGGGCGTGGAAAAACTAAAACTGAACTGGGTTGGCAACTGCACTTGTGCATTCATGGCATCAATGCCAATGTTATTCGGTGATACGGTTGTGTCAACAGGTTGTTCCAGGTTAAGTTGAACCGTGCACACGGCGCCTGCCGGCATATTGAGCGCCCCATTGTTTATTTGCACTGTGCTGCTGAATGAGATAGTGCCACCTCCGATAGTTAGCCCGGTATACTGGCCGGCAGGGGCGCTTGCATTTAACAGCTTTGATAATATCCATATGCTTCCTTTTGTAATTGGAAAGCTGGTTTGGTTTAACAAATGAAACAGGCCTGTATCGATGGACAGCAGTATAGCTGGGTTAACTGTATCAGTGGAAAGAAAGACAGAAATGAATTCTGTAAAATTAAAATGAATAAACCATTTCGCAAGATTAGGGCTGGCATTGTTAGGATCTATTAAGTGCACTATGCTGGCGCCGCTGCCCCAGGCCGGTGTCGGCTGCGCTGGAGCAGCAGGGTCAATGGCCGTGCTTTCGCCTAATTCCCTCAAGACGTCGGGACCTAGCTGTAGCAAATTTTGAGCAGACGGAGTAGCTGTGTTAAAGAAGTCAATTTGCCCCGTAGGAATTGCTGCCAGCGGCAACGAAGGAGCGGGATTGGTCGATTGGGATGTGATTTGTTTAATATCACTTACCAGAAGCGGGGCAATGTTTGTCTGCAGCCCTTGCATAACATCTTCTTCTGATGTGGAAGTATCATTTAGTGAGCCCGATAACTGGTTTAAAAGGGCGATCAAGTCCTGCTGCTGCATAAGACGATGAATTAATTATGTTAGAGAATTCTGGTAAACTATCAAGAAATTCATGCTATCAAATTGACCTAATAACAGGCAATCCACTTAATTACATGAGGCATTTTTCTTCATAGAGGATTTTAAAGGTAGTGACCATTATTGTTAAGCATGCTATGTTTTAATAAATTAATTATTTAGTAACGTGCAAGGAGCATTAACAAAAAACAGGGAAGAGCAGCTTTGCCAAATAGTTATCATAGGGAATATAACGATAAAAGAAGAAGCAAATGGAACCATGAAAAACCATCTCTCTATTGATAAAATTTTGTAGGTTTAGGTAATGAGAAATCCGCTCATTGTGGCTTTATGTTTTCTTACGATAAATAGTACAGCCCAGCCGAAAACTCATGGCTCGTTTACCATTGCGGCGATCTGTATTGACGGCATATTAATTGAATCAGACACAAGGAGTGAATGCTCTGTGGGTAGGGATACAGTTGGGTATTATGATACTGTTCAAAAAGTATTTGTAGTAAATAATTTCGGAGTAGCAAATTCCGGGTTGGCATCTGTAGGCAGCGACTTCTTTTATCATTATTTAAAGGAGTTTATGGAAACGAATCCCACTTGTAAAGCAGTGGATTTCTTAAACAATTTTCTCGTGTTCATTAAGGGCCGGTATCCGGTATATTTCGATGATTTTCTAAACAACCCTGTAATAGTGGCTGGATATGATAAGGGCACGCCTTATATCCTGGAAACTAAACACGGCAAGTTTAATACTGTGAAGGGAGCAGGCTATAAAGAGTCTGATTCATTGATCAATTTTAGTAATGATTTTTTTAGTACACGTACCTGTAAGGATGCTGCCGAGATCATAGAAACTGGTTTAAAGGACTTCGTGTCGAAATTTCATTTAGAGCATTCGATAGGAGGCCCTCTTATGGCCTTGATGATAACGAAAGACAATAAACCGGCCTGGATAAAAAATGCGCCAATAAATAGTCCAAGGGAAACTACCAGAGACTTTATGGAAGACTATAAAGCCGGGAAATTAAATTTTCATTTTTTTTCCCGGGAATCTAAACTGGAATTTGAGAACAAGGTAAAATAAGACGGATCAGGTGTTAGGTGCATTGCCAAAGCGCATCTAAAAACCATTTCTTGCTGTCATAAAAGTGGCGCACGGGGGTGAAGCCTGATGCGATGGCAAACTCATCTGTTTGCAGCGCGGTGTATTTTTGGGATATCTCCATAAATATTTGTTCACCTTCGCGGAAGTATATCCAGCCTACCTCACCGATGCGCACGCGCTGTGTTTTCAGGCTTTCGAGATAGCTTCTGCAGGCGCCAGTCTCTTCGTTGTAAACCGGCCGGTGAGCAAACTGAGACAGATCAAAATCAGCATCGAGCGCAGTGTTAATACGTTGCAGGAGGTTGAGGTTGAAACGGCGGGTGATGCCTGCGGCGTCATTGTATGCAGCGAGTACTATGCGTGGATCTTTTTTCAGGTCGAAACCAGTGAGGATGAGGTCGCCGGGAACGAGATGCGATCTTAGCTGTTTAAAGAACTCCACTGTATTGTCGAGTGTTATATTGCCTATGCTGGAGCCAAGGAACAGAACTACTTTGTTACGGGTAATTATTTCCTTCAGGCCTTCGAGCTTATCGAAGTATTCGCCGTTGAGGCCATGTACTTTAATGCCGGGGAGTAATGCAGGAAGTTTTTTATTTAAATAGGCAATGATATTTCTGGAAATGTCTATGGGATAGTAGGTAAAGTCTACCTCATGCCGGAGCAAGGCTTCAAGTAAGTGCACCGATTTTGAGGCGTCACCGGCACCCAATTCCACCACATCAAAATCGCGGAAGTAGCTGAGGATCGTATTGGCCAATTCACTCTGCTTGTTTGAAAATATATCCAGTTCACAATTGGTAAGGTAGTATTCAGGGCAGGCCATGATCTCCTGGAAAATACTATCCCCCAGGTCATCATAAAAGTATTTCGACTGCAGATATTTAGGCGTAGCGGTAAGCCCGCGCCAAGTGTCCTGACAAAATTCATTCATGAAAATAAGTCAAAAGTTAAAAGTTAGTTCCAAAAAGTTTCGTGTCTTTAATCAAAAGTATTTGAATTGTATTATTCTGCCAGTCTTATGCCGGTATATTGCCAGCGAAGATAAGGGTGGAAAAAGTTACGATAAGAATCCCTGCTATGCCCTGGCGGTGTTACTTCTGACGCACCCCGAAGCACCATCTGGTTAATCATAAATTTTCCATTGTACTCTCCTATCGCACCTTCCGCTTTTTTAAATCCGGGGTAAGGCAGATAGGCGCTATCTGTCCATTCCCAGCGGGTACCCCAGCCTATCTTAGCGGCTGCTGCCTCCCATTCAAATTCGGTAGGCAGGCGCATACCTTTCCACGCTGCGTAAGCGGCAGCCTCGTAAAAACTTACATGGCAAAGTGTCGCATCCATTTCCAATTCCGCTAATCCGTTTAAAGTATAATTATGCCACACGCCATTAATATTGTGCCAATACATCGGGGAAATGATGTGATTGGCCTTTACCCAGTCCAGGCCCTCTGCATGCCAGAGGATATGATTGTGGTAACCACCGTCATTTATAAACTCCAGAAATTCGCTATTAGTGACAAGCCGTAAGGCTATTTTATAGTCAGGCAAATATACTTTATGCCTGCCCAACTCATTATCAAAGCAAAAACCAGGGCGATTATACCCTACCTCATATATGCCCGCGGGCATGGGTATGAATCTGTTTACGGGCACACTTTTGGCAGGTGTTGCCTTTACCGGTTTACGATGGTAAGCAGGTAACAATGGGTTATGGCCTAAAATATACTTTATATCGGTACTCAAAAGCTCCTGGTGTTGCTCTTCATGGTTCAGCCCTAAAACTATTATTTCTTGTAATTCTTTGGATAATTCCTGCTGTAGTAACTCAATCATAGCCCTGTCTACATGCCCACGGTATTTATATACATCGTCTACTGATGGCCTGCTTAGGTTGCCCCGGCCTGTGCGCACCACGCGTGCGCCTATGGTTTCATAATAACTATTGAATACAAAATTGTAATTAGGATCAAATTCTTTATAGCCTTTGAGGTGCGGCATTAGCGCAAATGTTTCGAAAAACCAGGTAGCGTGGCCAAGGTGCCACTTAGGTGGGCTTACATCTACTACGGGCTGCACCACATAGTCCTCTGTTTTGAGGGGTTTACAGATGTATTCGCTATAGGCGCGGACTTCGGTATATTTATCTGCCAGGTTCATTTTTTCTTCAAATAGTTTTTCAATGAGGTGATCGTGTTTATATGCAACTCATTTGCCTGGCTCTTTCGCATCATCAGGGCATAGGCATTATTAAAGCCAATTGGTTTTAACCATTTAATATGGTAACGAGTGTGAAAATTATTACTAACAAATGAAAATACACTATCCTCATTATTTATTAGCCTATTTACATCTTCCGTTTTAGGCTGCAAGAGCACTAATAAGCCAGTGCCGGTATATTCGGGATATAAGTCGATTTGGTTGTTGGTCATGGCATCGAAGCATATTTTAGTACCGCCGAGGCCGGTTTTTGTAGCTACGTCAAGGTCTGTATAACCTTTTATTAGCATACTGTACATATTGCTGAGAATGTATTGCTCCCCAAATATTTTGGAGCCTATGCGAATGATACCTTTTTTACCATTACGTGGTTCTTTCCACAACCCTTGCGCTACGAGGAAATCTTTTGCAATTCTTTCCGGCGTCTGCTTCAGATAATCAGCACGATAATTGAGATCGGTCATTATAGAGTCAGAGATCCTTCCTGAGAGCATATTGAGGGTGGTTTCTACTTCAGGGTATTTTTCCAATACTTCTTGGCGAACGATGGGCGCAGCATAATAGGGCGGGAAAATGCCCTTATCATCCTTCAATATAACCAGGTCAAATGCTTTTAGACGGCCATCAGTGCTGTAGCCGCTGATCACATCCAATTTCTTCTCGTAGGCAGCTTTATACATTATCGCATCGCTTATTACTACTGTACGAATATTAAGGCCATATTGTTTTCGCAATCCTAAATACCCATCAGTGCGGCCCATAAACTCAGGGGTAAAGCCCGCCAACAATTTGCCACCATAAGCTGTGGGCAACAAGTAAAAAGAGGATAATAACAATATAATGACCAGGAAGGATATATAGGCTAACCTTAGTTTCTTTATGTTCAACTTTTGCACCCTTGACAAGAGAAAATCAAAAATAATAGCAAGCAAGGCGGCAGGAATTGCCCCTGCCAAGATCATATTGGTATTATTTAATGCGATACCGCCAAAAATAAACTCGCCAAGGCCACCCGCAGCTATATATGCGGCAAGTGTAGCTACCCCAACGTTGATGACTGTTGCTGTTCTTATACCGGCAAAGATAATGGGCATAGCAAGCGGCAATTCTACTTTAAACAAGGATTGCATATTGCTCATTCCCATCCCTTTAGCCGCTTCCTTTATTGCCGAATCCACACCGGTAATACCCGTATA
>Ga0182030_10014208_pt1 | contig 15745 bp, 10 predicted proteins | sample 812S3MmetaG_FD_121299 | JGI IMG/M metagenome (GOLD analysis project Ga0182030, IMG submission 121299) | Permafrost microbial communities from Stordalen Mire, Sweden - 812S3M metaG (Illumina Assembly) | ecosystem: Environmental > Terrestrial > Soil > Wetlands > Permafrost | place: Sweden...
AAAACCAACCCTAAATTACCGCCAAAATGTCAGATGGAACAGCATGATGCCAACCGTTCATGGCGCCCCACCGCCAGCCCTGACCGGCCGACGCCGGCCTGGCGTAGCGCAGGTTTCCAAACCTGCCGTATCGCCGATTTCCAAATCGGCAGGGCGTGCCAATTAAGAGGTATCGTTAAACATTGGCAAATTGAAGACCCATCAAACGTGATCAGACCTTATCAAACCAAATTTTTTTTCACGCGAGCACCAAGCTGGAAGGAGACAGGATTCAAGGATATGCTGGATCAAATTCTTTCAGATGGCGGCGAGCACACTGCGAGAAAACCCATTTTCCATCCTCCATCCTCCATCCTCGGCCCAACCCCACTGCGTCTCGCGCTTCGGGTCGCCCCGTTCCCCATCTCCGCGTCTCCGCGCCTCTGCGGTTCAGGTCGCAATTCCCCCCGTTGGGCCATCGGCGGGCGGTCAAATCCATCCCAGCGCGAGCAAAAGGTCAAGAAATCGTGGCGAACCGCAGAGAGGCAGGCTGGATTATGTTGCTTTTTTATTGGCAGTTGGGCGTCCATGACGCAAATTCTTCCGCTCAACTGAATTATTTGTTGCCATGACCCATTCTATTTTTTGCGTTCACTCATCGGTTCAATGGTTGCTCCTCGCCACTTTGCTGGCGACCCGGTCAAACGCTGCGGCCGGGATCACGCGGCTTGATTTATCCGGTGCTTGGGAAGCGTCGGCGACCAGCAGCAACGATTGGTTTGCGGCCACGGTTCCGGGCTCCATTCACACGGATCTGCTCGCCGCCAAACGCATTCCCGATCCTTTCTATCGCGACAACGAAAGTTCGCTCCAGTGGATCGGCGAGCAAGCTTGGAGCTATCGCCGTTCGTTCGACGTCCCGGAAGCTTTTCTGAAACGGCAGCACGTCTTGCTGCATTGTGACGGATTGGACACTCTCGCCACGGTCCTCATCAATGGCCAAAAGGTGGGCCAGGCCGACAATATGTTTCGCACTTGGGAGTTCGATGTCGCCAAGTTGCTCCAACCCGGGACGAACACCATCGAAGTGGATTTTGCTTCCGTGCTCCCGCTGATTCGTGCCAAGGAACAGGAGCGCGAATTGCCCACTTGGAGTTATCCCGGTTCCGCTTACGTTCGCAAGACTCCCTGCAACTTCGGCTGGGATTGGGGTCCCACACTCATTACCTGCGGCATCTGGCGCGACATCTGTCTGGTGGGCTATGACACCGGGCGCTTGGGCGACGTCCTCATCACCCAGGATCATTCCCAGCCGGGCAGGGTGGGGCTGGCAGTTCAAATCACGGCGGACCCGCCGGCCAATCCGCCGCCGCTCAAGGCACAGGTCGAGGTCTTGGATCCTGCCGGCAAGCGGTGCGCCGCGTCGGTGGTCGAACTCGCCGTGGGTCAGGGCACGGCGGAACTGGCGGTGACGAGACCGCAACTCTGGTGGCCCAACGGCCTGGGCGCCCATCCCCTGTACACGGTCAATGTCACGCTTCTGAATGATCAGGGAACGGCTTTGGACAACGTTTCCAAGCGCATCGGCTTGCGCACCCTCCACGCCACCCAGCAATCTCCGTCATCGCCCATGCACTTCGTGGTCAATGGCGTGCCCTTTTTTGCCAAGGGCGCCAATTGGGTGCCCCCGGACGTTTTCCCCAATCGCATCACCAAGGAAATATTGAGCCGGTCTATGACCGATGCCGCCGCCGCCAACATGAATTCCCTGCGCTTCTGGGGCGGGGGCAACTACGAGCCGGACGAGTTGTTTGACCTGTGCGACGAGTTGGGCCTCTGCGTCTGGCTGGATTTCAAATTTGCCTGCGCCACCTATCCGGGCTATGACCCCGCCTTCCTTGAGAACGTGCGCCAGGAAGCCCGCGACAACGTGCGCCGTCTGCGCCATCATCCCTCGATTGCCCTCTGGTGCGGCAATAATGAAATCATGTTCTTCCGCGGCCAGGATGAATGGACCACGAATAAAATGAGCCAGGGCGATTATTATTGCCTCTTTCGCGATACGCTGGGGGAGGTCGTCCGCGCCGATTCGCCGGGGAGCGATTTTGTGACGGGATCACCCGACTGCGGCGACGTCCACTATTGGGAAGTCTGGCACGGCGGCCAGCCCTTTGAACGCTATCGTGACATCCACGGTTTCATCAGCGAATTCGGTTTCGAATCGTGGCCGGTACCCCAGACCGTCGCCGCGTTCACCGCGCCGGAAGATCGGGACTCGGTTGATTCCCACGTCATCAAATATCACATGCGTTCAAACCGGATGTATGTGGGCGTGGATGAAGACGGCACCAAAGGCACCGATAAGATCATGAAGCTCGTCAGGCTGTATTTCCGCGAGGCGAAGGATTTTGAAAGCACTTTGTGGCTCGGGCAGATCAACCAGGCCTATGGCATCGAGTACGGCGTGGAAGGCTGGCGCCGGGAAATGCCCAAAAGCATGGGCTGCATTTTCTGGCAATACAATGACACTTGGCCGGGCACGTCCTGGTCCTCCGTGGATTATTTTGGCCGCTGGAAAGCCCTGCAATTTCGCGCCCGCCGTTTCTATTCTCCCTTGCTGGTGTCGGGCGATGTCAATGAAGGGGCCGGCGAGGTCACTCTGTGGACCTCGAATGACCGGCTGGACGATGTCCAAGGCTCGTTGCGCTGGCAGGTCACCGACTTGGCCGGCGTCTTGCTGAAGTCCGGTTCCCAAGAGGTCTCGCTGCCGGCGCAAAAGAGTCAGGCGGTCACGACGCTCCAGTTGCAATCGCTCGTGCAGCAATATGGTGCCACCAACTTGCTGGTATGGGCTTCACTCCAGACCGCCGGCCAAACCGTCTCGGAAAGCATGAATACCCTGGCCATGCCCAAGCAACTCGCGCTGCTCAATCCGGGGCTGCATGCGGACGTTAAGGGCGCTGGAACCGACTGGTCCATCACCATTCAAGCCGAACACCCGGCGTTGTGGACCTGGGTGCAGGTGGCTGATCCCGATGCCCGCTATTCGGATAACTTCGTGCATATCGAACCCGGCGTGCCCGCCCGGATCACCGTGCGTCTGACGCAACCCGTTGAGAAGCCCGAGTTCATCGCCGGCCTGAAGGTGCGAAGCCTGTATGACACCTATACGACGCCGTGACCGGTGTGCTTGGACAACGTGGATTCATCGATTCGCCGACTTCGGTTCATCGCAATTTCTAAAGAATAAGACGCAGGCGTGGCTTTTCCCGGGCGGCCGGTTTTGCCATGCTGGCTGCGTCCCTTGAACCATTTTGCGTAAACCACCGATGCCTAAAATCACCCCGCCGATCGCGTGCCTTTGCCTCGCGCTTTCGTGGGGCGCTGCGCCCCTCCCCGGTCAAGCCGCCGATTCCCTGGTTGAGGGCACCAATCGCGCCTCCCTTACCCTCACCCAAGACGGCCAATATCGGACGTATGAGCTGGCGACCACCTCGGAATTGCGCGACCACAAGCCGGCGGATCAACGCCTGACTTTTTTCGAGGCGCCGGGCCACGCCACCCTCCGCAGCGGAAACTTGCTCTTTGACGGCCTCTATGCGATGGCCATCAAGGAAGCGCGCCAAAACTCCGTCTCCCAAATCAGCGATGGGGCTTACGGCAACGGAGCCCCCGTTCATTTGGAAGCCTATCAAACCGGCGAGTTTTGGACGTATGTCTGGACGCGCGATTTGGCGTATTCGACGTACTTGTCTTTGGCCAGGTTCGATCCGGCGCGAGCCGTCAATTCCCTGCTGTTCAAATCGGGCGCCCTCAAGGCCTCAGTGACTGGCGGCAGCACCAATGAAATCATTCAAGATACCGGATCGGGCGGCAGCTACCCGGTTTCGAGCGACCGCATTGTCTGGTCGCTCGGCGCGAGCGAGGCCCTCAAGTATCTCTCGGGCGCCGACCGGCAGGCGTTCCTCGAGCAGACCTATTCCATCCTCCACGGCACGATCGAGCATGACCGCCGTGTCATTTTTGATCCGTCTGACGGCCTCTATCGCGGCGAGGAATCATTTTTGGACTGGCGCGAACAGACGTATCCGCGCTGGGTCTCCGGCAACGTCCTGCCCATCGCCCTTTCAAAATCCCTTTCCGTGAACGTCGCGACCTGCTTCGCACTGCGAACCGCTTCGGAGTACGCGCGCTTGCTGAACCATCCCGAGGAACAGGCCCGATATGCCCGATGGTCCAAAGATTTGAAGGCCGCTATTAACCGTGGATTCTTTGATCGCGATGCCGGCCTTTATAGCGCCTATTTATTCTCCGATCTCGGCCCGGCGGTGCGGGTTCATCGCAACGACTTGCTCGGCGAATCCCTGGCCATCCTCCTGGACGTTGCCGACCAGCGCCAGGCCCAAGCCATTATCGCCCGCTATCCCGTGGGGCCATACGGCCCACCGGTCGTTTGGCCCCAGGATCGCAATGTGCCGATCTATCACAATCAAGCCATTTGGCCGTTTGTGACGGCCTATTGGACCAAAGCGGCCCGTAAAGCGAACAATCCGGCGGCGGTGAATAGCGGCATCCATTCACTCGTGCGCGGCGCCGCCTTCAATCTGTCCAACATGGAGAACTACGACTTCGTCTCCGGCCAACCGGACGTCCAGGACGGCCCCATGAGGGGACCGGTGGTGAACTCGCGGCGCCAGCTCTGGTCCGTAGCCGCATACCTTTCCATGGTGCAGGACGTTGTGTTCGGCCTCGAAACCTCCTGGGATGGAATTCGATTCCATCCTTACATCACCGGCCATCTGCGCAACGAAACCTTCGCCGCCACCAACCTTATCGCGTTGCAGAACTTTTCCTATCAGGGCAAAACCATCCAAGTCCTCGTACACTTGCCACCGGCAGGCACTCCCGGCGAGGGCGCGTGTCCCATCAACCGGGTCGAACTGAACGGCAAGCGCATCCACGACGACTTCATGGCCGCCGATTCGCTGGCGGACAACAATCGATGGGAGATATATCTCGATGCCCCCGCCGAAGTGGCGCATCCGAAACCCCTTAATCAAATTTCCTTCGATCCCGCCGGCCGGGCCATCTTTGGCCCGGCGCAACCCGAGTGGGACAATATTGGCCAGGGCGGCATCGAGCTGGCCGACGGCAGGTTGACACTGCACTTTCACCACCCGGACGCCGGGAACGTTGTGTTCAACCTCTACCGCGATGGCCATTTGGCGGCTCAGGGCCTGAAAGAAACCTCCTGGACCGATCCCGATTCCACGGATTACACGGAAAAGACCCACTTCTATACCATCGAAGCCTTGGATGCCGTGAGCGGTAACGCTTCGCATCTGGCGCCCACGCACTTCTACGCGGCGGCCAACAGCGCATGGACCATTCCCGCCAAGGACATGGAGAACCGCGGCGGAAAACTGACGGATGGCCGCTATTTCATGGATTGGGGAAAGCCTGATCACGAACTCACCGTCAAACGTTTCACCGCCGCGCGCACTGGAAAGGTTCTGGTACGTGCCGAGTTCTCCAATGGTACGGGGAACCTCACCACGGGCGTCACCTGTGGCGTCAAGAAACTCGCGGTGCTGGACTTGGATTCCGGCGCGGTCGTTGCGGCCGGCTATCTGGTGATGCCCCAGTCAGGCAACTGGCAGCGTTTTGATCTTTCCTCCGGAATCCGGGTGTCCTTGGCGGCGGGCAAGCACTATTCCTTCCGCCTTTTCGAGGATGGATATGCCCGCAACATGAGCTACCTAAAGAACAACGAACGCTACACTGCCTTCCCGGGCGGCGGTCTGGATGCCTACAATTTTGTGAACATCGCCAGCCTTCAACTCCTGTGGCTTTCGCCAGCAAAGTGAGATGGGGCGTAGCGGGATGGACGGTGAAAATTCGGACTCCAAAATGGAAGCCGTTTCCCTCATCATTGCCCCGTGACACACGCTGAAGCTCAGAAACGCCACGCGGACCTCGCCGCCGAAATCCAGCGGCACGACCATGCCTATTACGTCGAAGGCCGGGCGTTCATCACCGACCGCGAATACGACCAGCTTTACGGCGAGCTGCAGAAACTGGAGAAGGACTTTCCGGACCTCGTCACGCCCGATTCCCCCACCCAGCGCGTCGGCGGCGCACCCAGCGAAAAATTCGTCCGCGTGCGGCATCTCGTTCCCATGCTCTCCCTCGACAAAGTGGATGCCGCCGAACATCCCTCCAGCGTCGAGGAACCGGACCACGACAAGCGCAATCGCGCCCGGGACGAAAACACGCTGGCCGAGCTCCGCGCATTCGATGCCACCGTTCGCAAGCACCTTCACCGCGACCAAATCCAATATATCATCGAGCCCAAGGTGGATGGCGTCTCCATCGGCGTTCATTATCGTCAGGGCAAACTCACCCTCGGGGTCACGCGCGGGGACGGCACGGAAGGCGATGATATTACGGTCAATCTGAAGACGGTCCGGGCGATTCCGTTAAGGCTGCATACGAAGAATCCTCCGGCTTTGCTGGAAGTCCGCGGCGAGGCCTACATGGCCATTGACGAATTTGCGGCGATCAATGCCCGGCTGACCGCCGTGGGTGAAAAGCCATTTCCGAACGCCCGCAACGCCACTGCCGGCACGCTCAAGCAGCTTGATCCCAAACTCGTGGCGCAACGCCCCATTCGCGCCGTGTTTTATGCCATTGGCGCCATGGACGGGATCGAGTTTAAGACGCACTCCGGAATGCTCGAAACCCTCCGTGAGTTTGGCTTGCCCATCCAAAAGTTGTGGTGGGTTTGCAATGGCATTGACGAGGTGCTCAAGGTCTATTCGGAAGAGATCATTGCGCATTATGACGAGGACAAGGATCTGCGCCGGAAGTTGCCCTACGAGATTGACGGCATCGTGCTAAAGGTCAATACCCTCGCCGATTGGGCGCGCATTCCCGGGCGCAGCCGGGCGCCGGGGTATGCCATTGTCCACAAGCCGGTGCCATGGATCACCCCGGCGGAAACGCTGCTCAAGGACATCACGGTGCAGGTGGGCCGCACGGGGGTGCTCACGCCCGTGGCGGAGCTGGAACCGGTTTTTGTGCAAGGGTCAACGATTGCCCGCGCCACGCTCCACAACGAGGACGAGATCCATCGGAAGGATATCCGGATCGGCGACACGGTGGTCATTCGCAAAGCCGGCTTGGTCATTCCCGAAGTGAGCGAGGTGGTCATCACCAAGCGCCCGGCTGGCGCGAAGGAATTTGACTTGTTGGCTTACGTTAAAGGCAAATGCCCGGCTTGCGGCGGGCCGATTGCCAAGGAGAAGATGTCCGATGGCGAAGCGGACGAAGTGGCCTGGCGCTGCCAGAACATTGCCGGCTGCCCCGCGCAACAGATGCGGCGCGTGGAGTATTTCGCCCAGCGCAAGGCGTTGGACATCGAGTCCCTCGGCGGGATCGTCGCTGAAAAGCTGGTCGAGCGCGGCCTGGTCAACGAACCGCTCGACCTGTTTAATTTGAAGCTGGAGCCCTTGGGGAAGCTCAATCTAGGCACGGACGAGGAGCCGCGCATCTTGGGCGTCAAAAACGCGACCAAGATCCTCGACGCGTTGCAACGCGCCAAAATGGCGCCGCTCTCCCGCTGGATTTTTGCGCTCGCCATTTCCAACGTCGGCGACGCCACGGCCAAACAGTTGGCCGCCACGCACGAATCCTTGGAAGCACTGCCGGGCTCCGAGGTTTTACGCGACATCCGGGACCTCGGCGCCATGGAAAACGAGCGGGCAGAAATCAGTCCACGCTCGCGTCGAAATCCTCCGAAGTCGGAAGCGGAACGGGCTGAGCGCGAGCAGCGCGACGTTACCCTGAAGCAGGAGATTGCCGCAATTGAAGCGCGCCTGGCGGCTGGCGGTTTGAAACAGAGCCTGCCGGAAGTGGGACCGGTGGCGGCGGCGAGCGTGCTCGATTACTTTGCCTCCGAAACCGGCCAGAAGGTGCTCGCACGCATTCGCGCCCTGGGGATCACGCCCAAAAGCGAGAAAGTCAGCGTGGCGGCCCGGCGGGCCGGAGCGTTTGCCGGCAAGACCTTTGTGCTCACCGGCACACTGCCCACCCTGACGCGCGAGGAAGCGACGGCGAAAATTGAAGCCGCGGGTGGCAAGGTGACTGGCAGCGTGAGCAAGAAGACGGATTTCGTCGTGGCAGGCGCGGAGGCGGGTTCCAAGCTGGAAAAAGCTCAGCAACTCGGCATCCGGATCCTGGATGAAGCGGCCTTTTTAGAGATGAGCCGTGAGCCATAGCTTCGAAAGCGCGCCTCCAAACTTGTCACCGACACCCCCGCCGCTTAGACTCGTTCTATAATTAACCATCTTTATAATGAGAACTAAACATCTTCTGCTGCCCATTTGTCTGCTGCTGGCGATTCGTTTTGCGCTGGCCGGCGATACGAATTCCGCATCCGCCTCCATCACCGCGGAACGCGGCTTTTCCGGCAAGGTCGTTGAGACGACGAACACCGCCGGTTATACCTATGTGCGGGTGGACACGGGAACGGAGAAGCTTTGGGCGACGACGACGGAGTTTGCGGTGAAAGTGGGGGATACCGTTACGATTCCGGCCGCCATGCCCATGAGCAATTACCACAGCAAATCGCTCAATCGCGATTTTGACGTGGTTTATTTTTCGGGCAGCATCTCCGTCAATGCCGGCAATGCCGGGAGCCTGCCGGGACTGCCGCCGGGGCATCCTCCCATCGGCGGCGGTGCCGCCGGCGCCGGTCTCCCCTCGGGGCATCCGTCGCTCACCGCGCCCGCCACGGCGCCGAAGATTGATTTGACCGGCATCAAGCGCGCCGAGGGGGGCAAAACGGTCCAGGAGATTTACGCGGCCAAATTGAAACTTGCGGGCACAATGGTTACGGTTCGAGGCAAGGTGGTGAAGTACAATGCCATGATTCTCGGTAAAAACTGGCTGCATATCCAGGACGGTTCCGGCAAGGCGGACAATGGCAACAACGATCTGACCGTGACCACCAGCACGCCGACCGCGCTGGGTGCCACGGTGCTGGTGACCGGCATTATTTCCACCAATCGCGACTTTGGCGCCGGCTATAAATATAGCGTCATCCTCGAAGATGCCACGGTAACGGTGGAATGATCGGGGGCGGGCGGCCCCTGAAATTTTCATTTGCATTCGGGGGGAGGTTGGGGAAGGGTTGTGTATGACACTTGTAAGCCAAACACTCAACACCAGCGGTGTCGGCAGCTCCGGCGCCATCCATCTTTTACTTACGGAAGGGGATGTGAAATTAATGGCGGCGAATCCGGAAAGCGTGATGGAGGAGATCCAAGCGCGGGCCACTTTGGTCAGTTCAGTTCTGAAAGAGATTCTTCAGGAACCGCATGTCGAGCAGTGGGAATTGAACGGCTAGCAGACCCGTTTAGTGGACATTGATTGATTCGCCTCTGGCTGCGCGGGAGGCTAAAAGAAGAGTGCAGTCAAGTTTCCAGACTGTCGGTGACAATGCTCCCAAGGGCTTGCCTGGTCGAATCTGAATTTCATTCGCAAGAGGCTTCGCCTAATCTGGCCGGATGTCGGAGCGTAAGCATCAAACCGCCATTGCGGGCAGCCTGTTGGTGGTGGTGGTTTTTTGGGGAGGCAACAACGCCGGAACCAAGTGGCTGGTGGCTTCTTGGCCGCCGCTGTGGACGGGCGGAACGCGGTTTCTTTTTGCCGGGCTCATCTTGCTGGCGGTGCTGCGGTTTACGCACTGGCTGGGGGACTTCCGGCCACTGTCGTGGGAACTGCTGCGGAAGCTGTGGTGGCGGGGCGGATTCAGCCTGGCTATTTACATGGCGCTGTTTTGTTGGGCGCTCCGCTTGACGGCGGCGGCGCATGTGGCGCTTTACATTGGCGCGTCGCCGATTTGGGCGTTGCTGGTGGAAGGGCGGCCGACCCGAAGCTGGTCGAGCGTGCGGCGGTACGGGGCGGCGCTGCTGGCGGTTTCCGGCGTGGCGGTCTTGTTCTGGCCCGCGCTCAAGTCCAGCGGCTTCAATCTGGCCGGCGAAGCCTGCGGCTTGCTGGCCAGCGTGCTGTGGGCGAACTACAATCATCAAGGCCGCATCCTGGCGCGGAATCTCAGCGGGCTCGAAGTGGCGGCGCATGCCATGTGGATGTCCGGTGTATGGCTGGTCCCGCTGGGGGTGCTGGAGATTGTGGCCGCGCACGGGTTGCGCCTGGACGCACCCCACTTGGCGGTGCAGGGCTTGTGCATCCTGTTTGGCGGCGTGGTGCCGTATGCCCTGTGGAACTCCGCGTTGCGCCACTGGCCGACCAGCCGCGTGATGCTGTTCAACAACTTCATCCCGCTGACGACGGCGACCTGGGCGCATTTCACCCTCAAGGAACCCCTGACGCCGACCTTCCTGGCCGCGATGCTCCTCATCGTGGCCGGGGTGGCGCTGGGGCAGGTGGATTGGGCCAAGATTTTCCACGAGCCGGAAAGTTTTTGATTTGTGGACCGCGAACGGCTTAAGGTGGGGAACATGGATGTAAAGAACCTCGAAGACATGGCTCCGTTCATCACCAAGGACGGTTCGGAGATCCGCGAACTGCTCGCGCATCGCAATTCCGCCATTCGCAACCAAAGCCTGGCGGAGGCGCGGCTGCCCGTGGGCGGCGCGACGCAGGAACATTACCATCCGCGCACGGAGGAGATCTACTATATCACGCACGGCACCGGCAAAATGCGCGTTGCGGGCGAGACGCGGGACGTGCGGCCCGGCGACGCCATCGCCATTCCGCCCGGGCAGAAGCACAAGCTCTGGAACACGGGCCGGGAGACGATGCGGTTGCTCTGTTGCTGCGCTCCCGCTTACGAACACACCGACACGGTGATCACCGAAAGCTGACGGCAGGATTGGGGGAAGCGAATTCCCCTTGACTCTCCCGTTGCTGGAGGTGCTAAAACGAGAGCACTATGAAAACCACATTCAGCATTGGGGAGTTCTCGCAGGTCACTGGATTATCAGTCAAGACCCTGCGATTTTATCACGAAAAGGGAATCCTGATCCCGAGTTCGGTGGACGAAGCGACGGGCTATCGCTTTTACGACGCGGGCAAGATTGAAAAGGCCCGCGTGATCATGCGGCCGCGCCAGATGGAGTTTTCCATCGAGGACATCGCCGCGGTGCTGGGCGAATGCACGGACGAGGCGGACATCCTGAATTATCTGGAGCGGCAGAAGGACTTTCTGCAGCAGCGGATGCAGGAAGACCGCGACATCGTCCGCTCGCTGAAAGACATTATCGTGAAGGAGAGGGCGGCGAAGCGGCTGCTCGAAACGGGCCATTTTGCGACAGAGGAGAGGACCCTGGAACCAATGTTGGTGGCGGGCATTCGAATGCGGGGCAAGTACAGCGATTGCGGGCGGGCGTTCAGTGTGCTCGGGAAGGCCGTGGGCCGGTACATCAACGGCAAGGCGCTGTGTCTCTACTACGATGGCGAATACCGGGAGGACGATGCGGATTTCGAGCCCTGTTTCCCGGTGCGCCAAGGGGCGGCGGCGGACGGCGCTTCCATTCGCACCCTGCCGGGCGGCCGCTGTCTCACGCTGATCCATCGCGGGCCCTATGATCAACTGGGGCGCAGCTACGCGCGAATCCTGCAGCAGGCGGACGCAGCCAAACTGAAGATCGCGCTGCCCACGCGCGAAGTGTATGTGAAAGGACCCGGGATGATCTTCAAAGGCAATCCGCGTAACTACCTTACGGAAATACAGTTGCCGATCACTAGTTGAACCCGGAGGGAGCTGGGCGTCAGCGGCGCGCCGCGGCGGTGAGCGCGGCGAGCAGGCCGTCGGTCGTATGGGTTTTGGCCTCCACCGCAGGCTTGAGGCCGAAGGCGGCCAGGGCCTTGCTGGTCTCGGGGCCGATCGAGGCAAATTTCATTTTGGGGAACTGGCCCGACATTTTCGGCAGATCGAAGCGGGCGTGGAAGAACTCCACGGTGGAACCGCTGGTGAATGTGACCCAGTCGGCGCCGTGCTGGCGGAAATCCTCGGCAGCGCCCGAAACGTCCTCGGTTTCCGGGACGGTTTTGTAAACGCCGATGTCGTCCACGATGGCGCCAAATTCCTCGAGGGCGAGGGGGAGGTCGGGATTGGCCTTTTCGGCGCGCAGGAGGCAGATCTTGAGGTTTTCAATGCTGCCTTGTTTGTTGAGGGCCTCGGCGATGTTGCGGCCGATGGCTTCGACGGGGGTCGAATCCACCTGGAGATGAAGCTCGCGGAGCTTGGCGGCGGTGGCGGGGCCCACGGCGGCGATCCGGCAGCCGCCGATGTCGCGGAGGTCGTGGAACCGGCGGAAGAAAAATTCAAAAAATGTGTTTACGCCGTTGACGCTGGTGAAGACGAGCCAATCGTAGGAATTGAGCTCGAGGAGGGCATCAACGAAAGAATCCTTGGCGTCCGGAGTCTCGCTCTTGACGGCGGGGATTTCGAGCACATCGGCGCCGAGGGTGGAGAGCTTGCGGCTGAATTTCTCGGCTTGGGCGCGGGAACGGGTGACGACGATGCGCTGGCCGAACAGGGGCAGGCGTTCGAACCAGTTCAATTTCGGGCGCAGCTTCACGACGTCGCCGACGATGGTGATGGCGGGCGGGGCGATGCCGGCCTGGGCGGCGAGGGGGGCGATGGTGGCGAGCGTGCCGGCGACGGAGCGCTGGCGGCCGGTGGTGCCACGATGCACGACAGCGACGGGCGTTGCGGCCGGCATGCCATGCCCGATGAGCGCGGCGGTCCAATCGGCGAGGTTGTCGGTGCCCATGAGGACGACCTTGGTGCCGGGGATGTGGGCGATCTGCTCGTAACGCAGGGCGGTGGCCGGGTCGGCGGAATCGCTATGGCCGGTGAAAACGGTGAAGCTGGAGCAATGGTCGCGGTGGGTGAGGGGAATCCCGGCGTAGCTGGCGGCGGCCACCACGGAGGAAACGCCCGGCACAACGGCGAACGGAATTTTTTGGGCCGCCAGGGCTTCCGCCTCTTCGCCGCCGCGGCCGAAGATGAAGGGGTCGCCGCCCTTGAGGCGGACGACGGTTTTGCCGGCCTGGGCGCGGGAGATCATGAGTTCGGTGAGTTGCTCCTGTGAGAGGCCGCCGTCGCGCTTGGCATTGCCGCGGGCAATGATTTCGGCCGAAGGCGGGACGAGGCGAAGGAGTTCGGGGTTCACGAGGGCGTCGCAGATGACCACATCGGCGCTGCGGAGGAGTTCGGCGCCGCGCAACGTCAACAAACCGGCGTCGCCGGGACCTGCGCCCACGAGATACACTGTGCCTTTGGAGTTCACCGGGGTAATTGTATCCGAATGGAATGGGCGGGCAATGCAAGAGGTGGCGGCGCCGGCGGGCGGCGGAGGGGTGGGCGGGGTCGGGGGAAAAAATTTAGGGTTGACGAGGGTTGACGATGGGGGATTTTGCTGGGGAATCGCGAGATTTTGGGTGCGGGATTTGGGGCCGTTTAGGGGCGGAATCGGGGGTGCGGAGCGGGGAAATTTGGGGGCCAAATGGGACGAAAGGGACGAAAGGGACGAAAGGGACGGCGTGGCGCGGGCGCGCGGGGACGTGGGCTGTGTGCGGGGGGACGCGGCCAGAGCCTGGCGGAGCTGCGAGTTGGCAGCCTTCACGTGACCAGCATGACACAGAATTCAGAGGGGTGTTAGTTAGCGGCGAACGCGAAACGCACTTTTTTTACGATTTTTCGTTAGCCGCTAACAGTGGGAGGGCAAGGGAGGACAAATGAATGGAATAACCAATTAGGTTCAGGATCTTTTTTGTCCGAAGGCAGTCCGACGATTATCCATAAACGATTTGGCGCAAATATTCCCGCACGCTCGTTATTATATTAAAAGGCATGGAATTGCAGAAATTATGCAAAAAATCTATTTTCAACTGACAAAATATGGTTTAAAATGATCTAGTTGTTATGCTTATTCAGTTTGCGGTCGGCAATTTCCGCTCGTTCCGAGACAAGGCCACCATCTCGATGGAGGCCACGCACGATGATTGGCGGGACGATGACAATGTGGCCCATTTGGCAGGCCAACGATTGGTAAAGGCGGCGGCCATTTATGGCCCCAACGCCGGGGGGAAATCCAATTTCCTGAGAGCCATGATGGAATTCCGCAACTTGGTTCAGGGGTCTTCAAAAGACTCCCAAGCCGGCGAAGCCATACCCGTGGTGCCGTTTCGCCTGCACGCCGCCACCGAGCAGGCTCCGAGTTTTTTCGAGATCATTTTTTCACAAGCCGGCACCCGTTATCGCTATGGCTTTGAGGCCAACCCAAAGGCCATCGTCTCGGAATGGCTCTTCAAACAGGCCGATTCCACCCGCGAAACAAAATTGTTCGTTCGCGAAAACGACAGCATTGAGCCGACCGACGCGTTCAAAGAGGGCAGGGGTCTGGAAAAGCGCACCCGCCCCAATGCCTTGTTCCTTTCGGTGGCCGCGCAATTCAACGGGGAAATCGCCGGCGAAGTCATGCGTTGGATGAATCAATTTCGAAACATCTCGGGGTTGAATGATGAAGGCTACATGACTTTTACCGCCAACTTGTTGAACGACCCGGTTTATGGCCCGCTGATTCGTGAATTGGTGAGGCAGGCGGATGTCGGAATCATGAATCTGGAGCGCCAAGACATCGCCCGGGAAAAAATCCCAGGCCTGATTCCCAAAGACATGCCGCAAACGGTTCGTGAACTGGTTTTGAAGTCCGCGGCTGGAGCCTTCACCATAAAGACTATGCACCAGCGATTCGGAACCGACGACCAACCGGCGGGCACCGTTCAATTTGATTTGAAGACGGAGGAGTCCGCCGGCACGCAAAAGTTTGTGGCCATGACGGGGCCATTCTTGTACACGCTCCGTGAGGGCTCGGTTCTGTTCGTGGATGAACTCGAGGCGCGTCTGCACCCGCTCCTCACCAAGGCACTCGTGGGACTGTTCAATAGCTCCGTAAACCAAAAAAACGCGCAATTGGTCTTTGCCACCCATGACGAGGGGCTGCTGGACCCGAAAACCATCCGCCGCGACCAGGTCTGGTTTGTCGAGAAAAACGATATGGGCGCGTCGCGCTTCTTTTGTCTGGATGAAATCAAGGGCGTGCGCAAGGAGGCCAAGTTTGCCAAGGAATATTTGCTCGGCCAGTTTGGCGGCGTGCCGCGCGTGAACGACTTGCAAGGAGTATTGACCCGCGGCCGTGAGTAAGCCTTGGGACCATAGGGCCGCCGGACGCCGCCCCTCGGCCACGCGGGAGCGGCGGCGCGTATTGATTGTTTGCGAGGACAGCAAAAGTTCCCGTTTCTATTTCCAGTCGTTCCCAATTGACCCGGCCCGGGCGGAAGTCCTCACGCTGGGCGAGGGCATGAACACCGATAGCTTGGTCACCGAGGCGATGCAACGGGCCAAAACGGCCGCCCACGACGGGCACCCTTACAACGAAGTGTGGTGCGGGTTGGACCGCGACGATTTTCCGCAGGAAAATTACTGCCGCGCCTTTCAACTGGCCGGTGAGCATGGCATCAACATGGCGTGGGCCAACGAGGCGTTTGAACTCTGGTATTTGCTGCATTTCAACTATCACGATACCTGTATCAGCCGCCACGACTACCGAACGAAGCTTCGGCAATCCGGTCTGGAGTACGATAAGGCTGACCAGGATATTTACGAGAAGATGAAGGTGCAGCAGGCCGCTGCTCTGAAATTCGCCCACCGACTGGAACGATACTGGAACGA
>Ga0182030_10014210_pt1 | contig 15744 bp, 9 predicted proteins | sample 812S3MmetaG_FD_121299 | JGI IMG/M metagenome (GOLD analysis project Ga0182030, IMG submission 121299) | Permafrost microbial communities from Stordalen Mire, Sweden - 812S3M metaG (Illumina Assembly) | ecosystem: Environmental > Terrestrial > Soil > Wetlands > Permafrost | place: Sweden...
CAACGGGTATGGCCGCCTCGGCCGGCACTACAGCCAGCGGCTGCGCTTGAAGCGGAAATACAGGTACAGGTCGATGCCGGCCATCACCAGCAAAGACAGGGCGTATCCGTAACGCCATTTGAGCTCAGGCATGTGCTCGAAATTCATTCCATAGATGCCCGCTATCATGGTGGGCACCGCCAGCAGGGCGGCATAGGCGGCCAGCCGCTTCATGGTCTCGTTCTCCTGCAGGGTCACCATGGATAGGTTGACCGCTATGGCCGTGCCGATCGTGTCGCGGATGGAATCCTCGGTTTGGTTGAGCCTTTGCAGGTGATCGTATACGTCGCGAAAATACACGGCGATGCCGGCGCACAGTGCGGGCACGCGCGCGCCCGACAGATTTGAAACTCCTTCGAGCAGCGGCGCCACCGCGTGCTTCATGACCATCAGGTGCTGCTTCAGCGCATACAACTCTTCGATGTTCTCGCGGGGCACGGCCGCCGGAGCGAATATGCGTCCTTCGATCGCATCGAGCTCATCCTCGAGCAATCCCAGCAGCGGGAAATAGCCGTCGACCACCGCGTCCATGAGCGCGTATAGCACGTAGCCCGGCCCCTGGCGGAGCAGATCCGGCTCGCGCTCGCATCTCGCCCTGACGTCCTTGAAGTTCTTCTCGATCCGGTGGGTGACAGACACCACGTAGTTGGGTCCCGCGAAGATCTCCAATTCGCCGCCGTGGAATTCGCCCCCGTTCGGCCGCCGTTCCACGATGTGCAGAACCGAGAACAGCGAAGTGCCGTATTCCTCGATTTTTGGACGTTGATGCCCGGCCTGCGCGTCCTCGACCGCCAGGGGATGCAGGCCGAAGATCCGCTTCATGTCGTCGAGTTCGGCCGCGGCCGGCTCGTGCAGGGTTACCCACACGAAGCAGTTCGGCTTTTGCAGATATTCCGGAATCCGGGCGATCTCGATGTCGCCGAGTTTGTTGCCGTCTTGGTACGCGGCACAGCTGATGAGCATCGGCGGATCTTACGTCGGCCGCTCGCAACTTGGAATGTTGTGGAATAATCGCGAGGTTCACGGGAATCCAATCCACGGGTGTTCGATGCGAATTCATCGTCTAGTTTGGGCCGCCGCGGCGTTCATCGTTGCGGCGCTTCCGGCCGCAGCGGCCGCCCCTGCGGATCAGACCGACGTTTTCGGCGCCGCGGACCCGCGGGTGAAGGACTCTCGGCGCTTCGATGACAAGCGGCCGATTGCCCGCGAATTGCAGACGGACGTACCGGACGGCTTCACGGTGGGGGCGGTCGGCGATCTGATCATATCGCGCCCGTTGAGCCAGTACGCCGAGCGGATGCCTGAGTTCAACGCCGTGCTCGACATCCTCCATGCCGGCGATGCCCTGTATGGGAATCTGGAAACGACGATTTTCGATGCGCGCAACTTCAAGGGCGCCCCGTATTCCTGGGACGGCGACTGGACCAACTCCAGCCTGCCGGCCGTGGCCGCGGATCTGCGCGCGATGGGCTTCGGCATCGTCTCGCGCGCCAACAACCATTCGCTCGACTGGGGACTCGAGGGCATGCGCGAGACCGGCCGACGGCTCGATGAGGCGGGCCTCGTGCACGCCGGCGTGGGCGAGAACCGGGGACTGGCGCGGGCGCCGCAATTTCTCGAAACCCACAGGGGCCGGGTCGCGCTGGTTTCCATCGCATCGACTTTTCGCCCCACCACCGAGGCATTGCCGCCGGAAGGGGCCGCGCCCGGCCGTCCGGGCTTGAGCGCCCTGCACGTCGCACGCACCATCGTACTGCCCGAGGCGGCGATGCAGGCGCTCGCCCGCGCGGATTGCGCGGCGCTCGGCCGGCACTGCAAGGATACGCCGCAGACGCTCGAACTCTTCGACGTCAAATACCGCCGCGGGACCGCGTTTGGGTACGACTTCGCGATGGATCCGGAGGATCTCGCCGAGATCCTGAAGAATATCCGCTCCGCCCGCGAAAACGCCGACTTCGTCATCGTTTCCATCCATTCGCACGAATGCACGAGCGGCTGCGACGACGACAACCAGCCGCGCGGAGCCGGGAATTTCCTGAAGCGCCTTGCACACGAGGCAATCGATTCCGGAGCGGATATGTTCGTCACGACCGGCAACCACAATCTGGGTGCGATCGAACTGTATCGATCGCCGGTGCGCGGCGTGCGGCCCATCCTTTACGGCTTGGGCAATTTCTTTTGGAGCGATGTGCAAGATCCGCTGCCGCACGACTTGTTTCAAGGCAACCGCGCTCTCTTGGCGCAGGCCTGGCAGGATCCCTCCAAGGCCACGGACTATGATCTGACCGCGCCGCTCAACCACGACTCGTTTGCCCACGATTTCACCTTCCGCAGCGTCATTGCGGTGAGCCGCTTCCAGGGCAATCAGCTTTCCGAGCTGCGCCTCTACCCGGTCGAGGATGGCTACGGCGACAGGCTGCCGCGGAGCGGAATTCCCCGGCTGGTCCGGGAGCCTGCCGTGTCGGCGGCGATATTCAAGCAAATCACCGATGCGACCGCGCGATTCGACCTGCCCCGGCTCAATATGAGCGCCGCGGACAATGTGGCGGTCGTGACCGTCGGCCGCTAGGCAGCGGCCGGCAGAGTGCCGGGCGAGGGCGCGCCGGCCGTATCCACCGGAATGCATAGGGCGACGCGCAGTCCCGGATTTTTATCCGACAGCTCCAGGGCGCTTCCGTGCAGCTTCGCCACCGCCTGCGCGAGGCTCAAGCCCAGGCCGACGCCCGGAGTGCCCCGGCTTGCGTCGCCGCGGTAGAAGCGCTCCACCACCTTGCCCTTCTCCGTGTCGGCGATCCCGGGACCGTTGTCGGAGACGGAAATCTCGGCGGTGCCGTCGCTGCGCGCGAGCACCGCTACTTCGATCGCACCGCCGACCGGCGCGTACTTCAACGCATTGTCGATCAGGTTGGTGAGGGCTTGAGCCAGCAGAACCGGATCGCCGGATACCGGCACGGGGCCGTGGGAACGGCAGACGAGATCGATGCTTTTCAGCTCCGCGGCGGGCGCATAGAATTCCACCGCGTTCGCCGCGAGTTCGTTCACGTCGAGCGTGACGAAACCCGAACGGCGCAGACCGGCGTCGATCTCTGCCAGCCGCAACAGAGCGTCGAATATGCGGATCACGCGGTCGACGTCCGAGACCGCGCTGTCGATCTCCGCATAGGCCTCGTCCATCGGCGGCCGAATCAGCGCCAGTTCTTCCAGCCTGGAACGCAGTTCCGCCAAGGGAGTGCGCAGGTCGTGCGCGATGGAATTGGAGACGTTGCGCACTCCATGCACCAGCAATTCGATCTGTTCGAGCATGCCGTTGATGGTACGGGACAGGGTGCTGAGCTCATCGTCATGCATCTGCGCCGGCAAGCGATGTTTCAAATCGCCGTGAATGATGGCCGAAACCGTCTGCCGGATGCTGTGGACCCGCGACATGAGCGCGCGGCGGGTGATGAGGCCGACCAACATGCCGGCGATGGACAGCACCGCGATGGCCGCGGCGAGTCCGTACCAGAAGCGGGTCTGCAGGGGAGCGAAGATGGTGTTGTACCGGCCCACCAGCAAGTTATAGCCGCCGGCCATGGCGACGTGAACGAGCGCCGGTTCGGCCTTGTTGCCGACTTCCACTTGAATCGTATAGTTGCCGGGCTTGGCGGGGACCGTGGACGGCCACATCGACAAGTTGCCCGCCAGCGGATGCAGAGACGAGTCGGTCATCAGGAGGATGCGCTCGCCGGCGATCTGCATCCCGACGCGGGCGTCGATGAATGTCTTGAGCCCGGCCGCGCCGTCGCGGTGAAAGACATCGGTCAGGCGCTGCGCATCGGCCTGGAGGATTTCCGTGCGGCCTTCCTGGATGGTCACCTGCCAGGCGTACCACAGGGGCGCCGCGAACAGCACCAGGGCGGCAATTCCGAGCGCAACGTAGCTCAATGCGAGGGACAGCGCCGACAGCCGCACGACGCGGGTCATGCGCCTCCTCCCGGTTCGCCCGCGGTGACCGTATAGCCGGCGTTTCGCACCGTGCGCAGAAGAGGGCGCTCGAACTCGGCGTCTATCTTCTGCCGCAGTTTGCTGATGTGCACATCGACCACATTGGTCTGCGGGTCGAAGTGATAGTCCCAGACATTTTCCAGCAGCATGGTCCGGGTCACGACCTGGCCGGCATGGCGCATCAAGTATTCGAGCAGCTTGAACTCGCGCGGCTGCAGCGAGATCGGCCGGTCGCCCCGTGTCACCTTGCGCGTCAGCGGATCCATGTGCAGGTCGCCGACGGTGAGGGGAACTTCGATATCGACGCCCTGCGCACGGCGGTGCAAAGCGTCGAGCCGCGCCAGCAGCTCGCCGAATGAAAAGGGCTTGGTCAGATAATCGTCGCCGCCGCTGCGCAGGCCGCGGATCCGGTCATCGACGTCCGACAGCGCGCTCAAAATGAGAATGGGCGTGCGTTTGCCCGCCTTGCGCAGCACTTCGATGATGGCAAGACCGTCGATGTCGCCGGGCAGCATTCGATCCATGATGATCACGTCGTAGGGCTCGCTGGCGGCGAGGAACATGCCGTCGCGGCCGTTGCCCGCATGATCCGTGGTGTGGCCCGCCTCTTGCAAGCCCTTGACGACGAACTGGGTGACGCGCTCGTTGTCCTCGACCAGCAGGATCTTCACGGCGTTCCCTCCACCGGCGCTGCGGCGGGCTGCCTGCGGTGGCGCCGGCTCTTGATCCACAGACTGAACTCATCCAGGTACAGGTAGACGACGGGCGTGGTGAACAGGGTCAGCGCCTGGCTGAGTATCAAGCCGCCCACCATGGTGTATCCCAGCGGCTGGCGCAGTTCCGAGCCGGTGCCGCGGCCCAGCGCGAGCGGCAGCGCGCCTAGCAGCGCCGCCATGGTGGTCATCATGATGGGCCGAAAGCGCAGCAGGCAGGCCTGGCGTATCGCGTCGTGGGGCGAGAGATGCTGCTCGCGTTCGGCCTGAATGGCGAAATCGACCATCATGATGCCGTTCTTCTTCACGATGCCGATCAGCAATATGATCCCGATCAGCGCCATCACCGACAGTTCGATGTGGAAGATGAGCAATACCAGGAGAGCGCCCACGCCGGCCGACGGCAGCGTCGAGAGGATGGTGAGCGGATGCACGTAGCTCTCGTAGAGCATGCCGAGAATGATGTAGACCGCCACGAGCGCCGCGAGAATCAGGTAGGGCTGGCTCTTCAGGGAGCTCTGGAAGGCCTGCGCAGTGCCCTGGAAATTGCCGGTGATGGTGGCGGGAAGATGCATGGAAACCGACGCTCGATTGATGGCATCCACGGCATCGCCGAGCGCCGCGCCGGGCGCGAGATTGAACGACAGGGTCACCGCCGGAAACTGGCCCTGGTGGTTGATGGACAGATAGGTTACCCGATGCGTGTCGTATTTAGTCATCGCCGACAGCGGCACCATCTGTCCGGTGAGCGCGGATTTGAGATACAGCTTGCCGAGCGAAGCCGGGTCGGCCTGCAGCGAGGGTGTGATTTCGAGGACCACGTGATAGCTGTTGGCCTGCGTGAAGAACTGGGCGGCTTGGCGCTGGCCGAAGGCATCGTAGAGCGTCTGGTCGATGGCGGCGGGCTGAATGCCGAAGCGTGCCGCCTGGTCGCGGTCGATGTCGAGAGACAGCATGCCGCTGCTGGTCTGCTGATCCGAGGCCACGTCGCGCAGCATCGGCAGCTTTTGCAGCGTGGCAAGAAGCTTCGGCGCCCACTCATTGAGCTCGTTGATGTCGGAGTCCTGCAGCGTGTACTGATACTGGGTGCGCGACGTTCGTCCGCCGACGTTGAGGTCCTGCGCCGCCTGCATGAACAGAGTGGCGCCGGGGACCTTCGCCAGCTGAGGGCGCAGGCGGGTGATGATCTGGTCGGCGCTGGCGCTGCGCTGGTCGCGGGGCTTCAGGCCGATGACGACGAAGCCGTTGTTGATGGCGCGGTTGCCGCCGAGTCCGGTGCCGTAGCTGGCGACGTCGGGATCTTTGGCTACGACATCCAAAAGGGCGTGCTGGCGCCGCACCATCTCGTCGAACGAGATGTCCTGCGGCGCATCGGACAGCCCGGAGATGATCCCGGTGTCCTGCTGCGGAAAGAATCCCTTGGGAATCTCGATGTACAGCAGGACGCTGGCGGCCACCGTGAGCAGGAAGACGGTCAGTGTGGCGCGCCGATGATCCAGGCAGAAATCCAGGCCGCGGGTGTAGCCCGCGAGCAGCCGGTCGAAGGCCCTCTCGATCACCATGTAGGCCCGGCCATGGCGCGCGTGCTTTTCGTCGCGCAGGAACAGGGCGCACATCGTGGGCGACAAGGTCAGGGCGACGAAGGCGGATATGACGATGGTCATGGTCATGGTGATCGCGAATTCACGGAACAGCCGTCCGATGATGCCGCCCATCAGCAGCAGCGGGATGAAAACGGCGATCAGCGAGACGCTGATGGACATGATGGTGAAGCCGATTTCTCCGGCGCCCTTCAAGGTCGCTTCGAGCGGCGACAACCCGGCCTCGATATGCCGGTAGATGTTCTCCAGCATGACGATCGCATCGTCCACCACGAATCCGACGGCAATGGTCAGGGCCATCAGCGACAGATTGTCGAGGCTGTAGTTCAGCACGTACATCATCGCCGCCGTACCGAGCAGGGCCAAGGGCACCGTGACGCCGGGAATGATGGTGGCCCACGCATTGCGCAGGAACAGGAAGATGACCATCACGACCAGGGCGATGGTGAGCGCGAGCGTGAACTCCACGTCGCGTACCGAGGCGCTGATGGTGGTCGTGCGATTGGCGACCGTGTCCACCTTGATGGACGGAGGCACGGACGCCAGCGCATACGGCAGGAGCTTTTCGACGCGCTGCTCGGCATCGATGACATTCGCGCCGGGCTGCTTGTAGATCAGCAGCAGAATTCCGCTGTGGCCGTTCTGCCAGGCGGTGAGCAGCGTATTCTCGGGACCGTCGACCGCAACGCCGATGTCCCTGATGCGCACCGGCGCGCCGTTCTTGTATGCCACGACAACGTCGTTCCACGGCGCGGCTTTGAGCAGCTGATCGTTGTCGTAGATCGTCATCGAGCGCTTCGGCCCGTTGATGGCGCCCTTGGGCGCGTCGACCGTGGCGGCGGCGATGACGCCGGCGACGTCTTCCATCTGCAAGCCGAGCGCCGCGAGCTTGGTGGGATCGATCTGTACGCGCACGGCGGGTTTTTGCTGGCCGCCGATCGCCACCTGCGCGATGCCGGGAATCTGCGAAATCTGCTGGCCGAGGATGTTCTCGGCATAGTCGTCGACGGTGGTGACCGGCAGCACATCCGAATGCACCGAGAGAATCAGGACGGCGGAATCGGCGGGGTTGACCTTCCGGTACGAGGGGGGTGTCGGCAGATTCTTGGGAAGCTGTCCCCCGGCCGCGTCGATGCCCGTCTGCACGTCCTGCGCGGCCGCATCGATATTGCGGTTGAGGTCGAACTGCAGCGTGATCTGGGTGGTGCCGAGCACATTCGTCGAAGTCATCTGCGACAAGCCGGAGATCTCTGCGAACTGGTATTCGAGGGGCGTGGCGACGGATGAGGCCATGGTCTCGGGGCTCGCGCCCGGCAGCTGCGCGGTGACGAGAATCGTCGGGAAATCGACCTGCGGCAGCGGCGCGACCGGCAGCAGCGGAAACACCACCAGGCCGACCAGGAAAATGCCGCCCATCAGCAGGGAGGTGGCGATCGGCCTGCGGACGAACGGTTCCGAAATGCTCATGACGAGGCGGACGGCGCTTTGGCGTGGGCCGTCGATGCGTTGGACGCGTTCGGCGCATTGACGCGTATGTGCGCGCCGGGCTGCAGGCGGTATTGATTGCTCGTCACCACCTGCTCGTTGAGCGCGAGGCCGCCTTGCACGACCGTCATTCCGCCGCTCTCGTCGCCGATTTTCAGCTGCCGCACTTCGACCGTCGAATCCGGCTTGACCACGTAGGTGAAAGGCCCGTTGGGCCCGAGCTGCACCGCCGCGGTCGGCAGCGTCAGCACATTGCTCTCCGTGCGCACCAGCACCCGAGCGTTGACGTACTGCCCCGGCCAAAGGGTATTGTGCGCATTGCTGAACACGGCCTTGAGTTTCGCGGTCCCGGTCGTTTGATCGATTTCATTGTCGATCAGCATGAGAGTGCCTTCATCGAGGACGGTGGCGCCGTCGCGGGACAGCGTGGTGACCTTCACCGGGCCCGAGGACAGGGCGGCGGTGACGGTGATCAATTGCTCCTCGGGCAATGTGAAAATCACCGAAATGGGCTGTACCTGGGTGACCACGACGATGCCCGTGGTTGCGGCCGCGTGGACGATATTGCCCGGGTCCACGAGGCGTATGCCGGTCCGTCCGTCGATCGGCGACACGATCCGCGTGTAGTCGAGCTGGGTCCGCGCATTGTCGATGATGGCCTGGTCGATCTGCAGCTGCGCGCCGAGTTGATCGACCATCGCATGCTGAGTGTCGACGGTCTGCTTGCTGGCCAGGTCCTGGGGCTGCAGCTGGGTGTAGCGTTCGAGATCCCGTTTTGCATTGCTCAGCTGTGCGGCATCCTTGGCCTTGGTGGCCAGCGCCTGCTCGTACGCGGCTTGATTCGGGCGGGGATCGATCTGTGCGAGCAGATCCCCCTTGTGCACGGTCTGGCCTTCGGTGAAGGCTACCTTCTGCAATTCTCCGTCCACGCGGGCGGTGACCGTCACCGTATAAAATGCCTGGACGGTCCCAAGCCCGAACAGATACACGGGCACATTGGAATGGGTCACGGCGGCCGTATCCACCGCAATCGCGGGCGGAGCCTTGGGAGTCGCCGCCTCGGCCTGTTTGTGCACCATCACGCGCCAGGCAATGAGGAGGAAGGCCGCGAGCGCCAGCACTCCGATGAGCGCGCGCCTGCGAATGGGGGAAGGATCTTTCATCTGTGGGTCACCCTTGCTGCCAGCCGCCGCCGAGCGCGGTGAATAAATCGACCAGCGCCTGCAAACGCATGTAGTTCACCTGTACCAACTGATCCTGCGCGCTGTACAGCGCGTTCTCCGTATTCAATACGGTCAAGATGTTCACCGTTCCGGCCGACATCTGCGCCTGCGCGAATGAATAGGCGCGCCGGGCGGTGGTCACCGCATCCTGCTGGCGCCTGAATTGCTCTGCAGTCTGCCGGGCGGCGACCAGCGCATCCTCGACATTGCTGAAGGCCGTGAGCACGGTTTTGTGATAGGTCGTCAACAACTCCGTGTAGCGTGCGTTGCTGTAGGCGACCTGGCCCCGCAGTGCGCCGCCGTGGAATATCGGCTGCGTGAGGCCCGCCGCGATCGCATAGACGCGATTCGGCGGACTCACCAGCGAGGTCAATGCGGAGCTCGCATAGCCCCCGCCCGCGGTCAGCTGGATGCTGGGGAAGAGGGCCGCGCGTGCGGCCGTGATATCGGCGTTGGCCGCGATCAGCTGCTGCTCCGCCTCGCCGACATCGGGGCGCCTCGACAAGAGTTCGGAAGGCAGGCCTTGGACGATGGGCGGACTCGACAGCGACCTGAGCGACCCCACCTCGACCTCGAGCGATTCGGGCGTCTTGCCGGTGAGCACGGCCAGGGCGTTCACGGTCTGGCGGAACTGCTGCAGCAGCGGGGGCAGCGCGGCGTTGAGCACGGCGACGGTGGTTTCCTGCTGCGCGACATCGAGCCCCGTCGCGGTGCCGACCGACTGTTCGAGCCTGAAGCCCTTGAGGATCTTTTGGCCGTTCTCGAGATTTTGCTGCGCCACCTCGATGCGGTCGCGCAGTTCGAGTGCCTGCAGATAAGTCGTCGCCACGCTGCTGACGACCGTCAGCGCCACGGTTTGCTGATCGTAGCGGCTGGCCACCGCGGCCGCCCGGGCGGCATCGCGCAGAGCGCGATTCTTGCCCCAGAAGTCGAGCTCGTAGCTGGCGCTCAGTTCGGGTCCGAAACTATTGAATACCCGAGGTCCCAGACCCGACACCTGGGCGCGCTGGCGTTCGGCAGTGGCGCCGACGTCGAGCGATGGGAGGAGGGCGGCGCCGGCGACGCGCACTTGCGCGTCCGCTTCCCGAACGCGGGCGATCGCTCCGGCGAGATCGTCGTTGCTGCGTTCGGCTTCGCCGATCAGTTCGTCGAGCTTGGCCGATCCGAAGCCGTGCCACCAATCGGCCGACGGCCATACCCCGGTTGGATCATGGACGGCGGCGCTCGCAGCGCTGCCGACGGCAGAATCGTGCCATTGCGCCGGCAACGCGATCTGCGGGCGATGGTAGGCCGGCCCGACACTGCACGCGGCGATCACGCCAAAGGAGCAGCCGACAATCGCTGCCGCAAGGGAGTGCCATTTCATGCCGACACCCTGGGCCCAGGATGGTTAAACCCGAGTGGTCGGATTGTTAAGATCCGTTAATAGAGAGCTTATCGTCTCAATGGGCTGCCGGCCGGCAGGTGCGCATTGATGAGCGCCCGGACGGCGGGAAGCGCAGCGGCAATCGGACCGCTGCTGCTGGGGAAGACCAGGCGGGTAAAATAGCCGCCGTCCATCAGCAGCATGAGCGCATCGCCCAAAGTGTCGGCGTCGCGCGCCCGCATGGCATGAGCCATGGCGTGCAGGCGCCGTCGCACCTTTTGCTTGTATTCGCGAACCAGCGTGCTCAAGGTGTCCTCGTCGTCGGAAATCTCGACCGCGGCGTTGCCGAGCGCGCAGCCGCGGCAGGTCTTGGTATTTGCGAACTCCAGTTGCGCCTCGAACAGAGCCTCGATCTGGCGGCGCGGATCATCGGGATAGGGCGCCACCGCGCCATCCCACCAAGCCCAATACTCGCGTTCCTGCTCGCGCAAATATTCGGTCACCAACGCATCTTTGGAAGCAAAGCTGCGGTAGAAGCTCATTTTGTTGGAGCCCGCTTCCGCGGCGATGGCATCGACGCCGACGCCATGGATGCCGTATCGATAAAAAAGGTCGCAGGCCGTTTCGAATATCCGGTCGCGTACCCGCGATTTGCCGGCCGTGGGGGTGCAGTTCCCGACGCGCTCCGCGCCCCGGCTTATACCCAATTTGTCGTTACTCATACGCAACTCTCAGTTGACAGAAACGTTACCGACCGGTAACGTCCCGCTTACATTGTTACTTACCAGTAACTCACATAGACAGCATCGCCGTCACAAAGTTTTAAATCAAGCCTGGTTTTTTCGGAGCACGCCATGTATTTACGGACATTAAACCCTATTTTGGCCTCTCTTTGCGCGGTCTTGGCCGCCGCATGCAGCCACTCCCAGGCGCACCCTGCCGCGAATGCTGCACCGCCGCCTGCCTCGGTCACCGTGGCCGAAGTCACCGTCCGGCCGCTCCGGCACTGGGAGGAGTTCACCGGCGCCCTGCAGGCGGTCAATTCGGTCGACGTCCATCCGCGGGTCAGCGGATTCGTGGATGGCGTGCAATTCACGGAGGGGAGCCGGGTCAAGAAGGGCCAATTGCTGTTTCAGATCGATCCGCGCCCCTTTCAGATCGAGATCGATCGGCTGACGGCCGAGCTGACCCGGGCTCAATCGAAATTGGATTTTGCCTCGGCGGGCAGCGCGCGGGCACAGCGACTGTTTGCGCAAAACGCCATTGCGCGCGAGGAATACGAGCAGCTGACATCCGCGCAAACCGAGGCGGCCGGCGATTTGGGTTCGCTGAAGGCGCAACTGCGGGCGGCGCGCCTGAATCTCGACTATGCGCAGGTGCGTTCGCCGATCGACGGCCACGTTTCGCGCGCGCTCATCACGCCGGGCAATCTCGTGTCGAGCAGCGACTTGCTGACCACGGTGGTGTCGGACAATCCGATCTACGCGTACTTCGACACCGACGAGGCGACGTATCTCAAATTTGCGCAGCTGGATTCCGCGCAGCGCCTGAAGGCCGGCGATCGAACCTCCGGGCGGGTCGAAGCCAGTCCGGTATTCATGGGATTGGTCGGCGAGGAGGGCTATCCGCACCAGGGTGCCTTGGATTTCGTCGACAACAAGGTCGATGCGCGCAGCAGCACCATCCACGTGCGCGCGGTATTCGACAATAAGGACGGGCGCTTCACGCCGGGCTTGTTCGCGCGCATCAAACTGGTGTCGAACGACAGCTACGAGGCGGTCCTCATCGATGAGCGCGCCGTCGGCAACGACCTTGGCAAGAAATATGTACTGGTGCTGAAACCCGACGACACGCTCGAGTATCGGTCGGTCACCCTCGGAACGCGAATCGATGGACTGCGCGTGGTGGAGGACGGCCTGCGGCCCGCGGATATCGTAGTGGTAAACGGGCTGCAGCACGTCATGGCCGGTGCCAAGGTGCAGAGCACCCGGGTGGCCATGGCCACGGGCGGAGCCGGCCTCGAACAGGTCGCGGCGAACCATGGCCTCGATACACAGAGCGCCTTGCCGAAGACGGCGGCGGTTGCGCCCGGGCGGCCCTGAACCAAGGGTCGATTCATTCCGCCAAATAACATCATAAATAGTGCTTAACACGATGTATTTACAGTGAACATATCACGATTTTTCATCCACAGGCCGATCTTCGCGGCCATGCTGTCGGCGTTGATTCTGCTGGCGGGCCTGATCGCCTTGCCGGGCCTGCCCATCAGCGAATATCCGCAGGTGGTACCCCCGACGATCGTGGTGCGGGCCACGTATCCGGGCGCCAACCCGAACGTCATTGCCGACACGGTTGCCTCGCCGCTGGAGCAGGCGATCAACGGCGTCGAGGACATGCTGTACCAGTACTCGCAGGCCACCAGCGACGGCGTCATGACGCTGACAGTCACCTTCAAACTGGGGACGGACGTCGACAAGGCTCAGGTTCAGGTGCAGAACCGCGTCAGCCAGGCGCTCCCCAAACTGCCCCAGGAAGTACAGCGGCTCGGCGTGGTGACGAACAAGTCTTCGCCCGACATCACGCTGGCGGTATTCGTCTACTCGCCCAACGGGCGATACGACCAGACCTATCTCGCGAATTTCGTCGCGCTGCGGATCAAGGATGAACTCGCCCGTCTCGACGGCGTCGGCGACGTGCAGCGCTTCGGCGGCGGCGATTATTCCATGCGGGTGTGGCTGGATCCGGAGAAGGTCGCCTCCCGGGGATTGACCACGGGCGATGTGGTCGCTGCCATACGTGAACAGAACGTGCAAGTCGCGGCCGGGCAACTGGGGGCGCCTCCGACGGCGAACGGCGCCAACTTCCAGCTCGCCATCAATACCAAGGGCCGCCTCAGCGACGAGACGGATTTCGGCAATATCATCGTCAAGACCGGCGCGGCCGGCCAGATGGTCCGCCTGCGCGACGTGGCGCGGATCGAATTGGGCTCGGACAACTACACGCTGCGCGCCATGCTCGACAATCGCACCGCCGTGGCGATCCCTATTTTCCAGCGCCCCGGCAGCAATGCCATCGCCGTGTCCGACGCCGTGCGCTCGAAAATGGCGGAACTGAAAAAGAGCTTTCCCGAGGGCATCGATTACAACGTCGCCTACGACCCCACCGTGTTCGTGCGCGGCTCGATCCATGCCGTCGTGCACACGCTGATCGAAGCCATCGTGCTGGTCGTGATCGTCGTCATCGTCTTTCTGCAGACCTGGCGCGCGTCGATCATTCCGCTGATCGCCGTGCCGGTATCGCTGATCGGCACATTCGCCGTCATGCATGTGTTCGGCTTCGGACTCAATGCACTTTCCCTGTTCGGACTGGTGCTCGCCATAGGCATCGTGGTCGACGATGCGATCGTCGTCGTCGAGAACGTCGAGCGCAACATTCAGGGTGGCCTCGCGCCCATCGAGGCCACACGCCAAGCCATGAAGGAGGTAACGGGACCGATCATCGCGACCGCGCTGGTCTTGTGCGCCGTATTCGTGCCCACCGCATTCATCAGCGGATTGTCGGGGCAGTTCTACAAGCAGTTCGCGCTGACCATCGCGATCAGCACCATCATCTCGGCATTCAACTCCCTCACCCTGTCGCCTGCCCTGGCGGCGGTGCTGTTGAAGCCGCACGGCGCCGCGCCTGACCGCTTGACGCGCTGGATCAATTCGGCGCTGGGCTGGTTCTTTGCGCCGTTCAACCGCTTCTTCGCGCGCGCGAGCGCAGGCTATGTGGGCGCGGTGGCACGGGTGCTTCGCGCCAGTTCGATCGCGCTGTTCGTGTACGGCGGTTTGATCGCGCTGACCTGGCTCGGGTTCGCCCACACGCCGACCGGCTTCGTGCCGCCGCAGGACAAGCAGTACCTGGTTGCCTATGCACAGCTTCCCGATGCCGCGACGCTCGACCGCACCGAGGGAGTGATCAAGCGCATGAGCTCCATTGCCCTCGCGACCCCGGGCGTCGAGTCGGTCCCGGCATTCCCGGGCCTGTCGATCAACGGTTTTACCAACGCGACCAACGCGGGGATCGCGTTTACTCCGCTCAAGTCCTTCGACGAGCGCCGCGATCCCTCGCAATCCGCGGGCGCCATCGCCGCTGCGCTGTCGGCGAAGTACGCCGGTATTCAAGATGCCTACATTGCGGTGTTCCCGCCGCCGCCGGTTCAAGGCCTCGGTACCATCGGCGGCTTCAAGCTGGAAATCGAGGATCGCGGCAACCTCGGACCCGACGAGTTGTACCGCCAGACCCAGAATCTTCTGGCGAAGGCGCGGCAGCGGCCGGAACTCGCCGGCCTGTTCTCGGGCTTCCAGGTGAACGTTCCCCAGATCCAGGTCGATGTGGACCGGGAGAAGCTCAAAGCCGCGGGAGTCAGCCTGCAGGACCTCTACGACACGATGCAGGTGTACCTGGGTGCGCTGTACGTGAACGACTTCAATCGTTTCGGGCGCACCTACCAGGTCAACGCCCAGGCCGAGTCCGGATTTCGCCTCAGTGCCGAGGATATCGGGCGTCTCAAGACCCGCAATCAGCGGGGCGACATGATTCCGATCAACAGCTTCATCACCGTTCGCGAGACTTCCGGTCCGGACCGCGTGATGCACTACAACGGCTATGCCGCGGCCGATGTGAACGGCGGCCCGGCGCCCGGCTACAGCACCGGGCAGGCGCAAAAGGCCATCGAAGAAGTGGCGCGCCAGGAATTGCCCAACGGCATGCGCTTCGAGTGGACCGAACTGACCTATCAGCAGATTCTCGCCGGAGACTCCGCCGCCTACGTCTTTCCGCTGGTGATACTGCTGGTATTCATCGTGCTGGGCGCACTCTACGAGAGCGTCAGCCTGCCGCTGGTCGTCATTCTCATCGTGCCGATGGGCCTGCTCAGCGCAATTCTCGGCGTGCAGATCGCCGGCGGCGACAACAACGTGTTCACGCAGATCGGACTCATCGTGCTGGTGGGGCTCGCATGCAAGAACGCCATCCTCATCGTCGAATTCGCCCGCGACCGCGAAGCGCAGGGCGAGAGCATTTGGCAGGCCGTACTCGACGCCTGCCGCCTGCGGCTGCGCCCGATTCTGATGACCTCGCTCGCGTTCATCATGGGCGTCGTGCCGCTCGTGACCTCGCACGGGGCGGGCGCCGAGATGCGCCGTGCAATGGGCGTGGCGGTGTTCTCGGGCATGCTGGGCGTCACGGTGTTCGGCCTTCTGCTCACTCCGGTTTTCTATCTCGTCATTCGCAGGCTGGCCGAAGCGCGCCGGGGCGGCAGCACGCTGCCGGCCGCCGCCGCGCCGGCC
>Ga0182030_10014213_pt1 | contig 15743 bp, 11 predicted proteins | sample 812S3MmetaG_FD_121299 | JGI IMG/M metagenome (GOLD analysis project Ga0182030, IMG submission 121299) | Permafrost microbial communities from Stordalen Mire, Sweden - 812S3M metaG (Illumina Assembly) | ecosystem: Environmental > Terrestrial > Soil > Wetlands > Permafrost | place: Sweden...
CAAGAAAAATACCAAAAGGCCAAGTTAGTGACAGCCGGTATGCCGGCAAGCTTTAACGTTGTCCAAAACAGTCTAAGCTACAACCAAGAGGCCGGTGCCACACGCGGCTTGCATGCTGAACCATGGGATAAATATATCTCGGTAGTAACCGGTAAGGTTTTCGCGGCCTATGTCGATCTGCGCCAAGGCCCAAACTTCGGCAAAGTCGTAACAACCGAGATTACTCCAAATAAAGCTATCTTCTTACCCCAAGGTGTTGCTAATGGTTTCCAAACGCTTGAGCCGAATTGTTACTATCTCTACAGTGTTAATGCTCACTGGAGCGCTGACAATTATGATCAATACTGTTTCGTTAACCTAGCCGACCCAGATCTTAATGTCCAGTGGCCAATTCCGTTAAGCCAGGCCATCATGTCTGAGCGGGACCGAAACCATCCGAAACTTCGCGAAATTAAACCAATGGAGGTGTGAGCAAATGGATGACACAAAAATCGTAATCATCGGCTCTAAAGGACAACTAGGCACTGCCCTGCGCGAGAAATATCCTCATGCTCGAGCAGTTGATGCTGATGAGTTAGATATTACTAGTCGTGACGCTGTACAAGCTTTCAATTGGTCAGAGGTTACGACGATCTTAAACGCGGCTGCATACACTAACGTCGACGGCGCTGAAACAGCCGAAGGACGAGTCATGGCCTGGAGTGTCAATGCTTTGGGCCCACGCAATCTGGCTGAGTTAGCCATCAAGCAGAATATGTCTTTAGTACATATATCCACGGACTACGTTTTTGATGGCACCGACAAAAGCCACACTGAGGATGAATCATTTTCGCCACTTAGCGTTTATGGTCAATCTAAGGCGGCAGGTGATTTATCGGTCAGTTTGGTACCAAAACACTACATCCTAAGAACAACCTGGGTGATCGGCGAAGGTAAAAACTTTGTCCGCACTATGCTTGATCTTGGCCAGAAAGGCGTTGCCCCGACTGTCGTAGCCGACCAAGTTGGCCGGTTAACTTTCACCGGCGAGTTGGTGCGCGTCATTGATCATTTACTCCAAACGACACCGGCTTATGGAACTTACAACGCTACTAACGCTGGTAACCCAGCAAGCTGGGCTGATATTACGCGTTACATATTTAAGCTGAGTGGCTTTAGCCAACAAGTTACTGACACAACTACGGCGGAATATTTTGCCACCAAAACCGGTGTTGCTCCAAGGCCCTTAAACAGTGCAATGGATCTTAGCAAGCTAAAGGCGACTGGCTTTACGCCACGTGATTGGCAAGAAGATTTGAAAACTTATATAACAAAGGAGCTCCATTAATGAAAGGTATCATCCTAGCAGGCGGAACTGGAACACGTCTTTACCCACTGACCAAGGCTATTTCTAAGCAACTAATGCCTATCTATGATAAGCCGATGGTCTACTACCCTCTGAGTACACTTATGATGGCCGGTATTCGTGATATTTTGATTATCACTACCCCAGCCGAACAGACAATATTTCAACAATTACTTGAAGATGGTAGCCAGTTAGGCTGCCGGTTTAGCTATGCCACTCAGCCTAAACCTGAAGGTTTAGCTCAAGCTTTTGTCATCGGTGAAAAATTTATAGGTGACGATAAGGTGGCATTGGTGCTAGGTGATAACATTTTTTACGGACATGGTTTTGGCAACAGTTTAAAGAGATGCGTAGACCCAGATGGTGGTATAGTTTTCGCCTATCAGGTTTCTAACCCGGAACGTTACGGTGTGGTGGAATTTGACGCTAGTCGACGCGCTATTTCTGTAGAAGAAAAGCCAGAAAAACCAAAGTCTAATTATGCTGTTGTCGGCTTATATTTTTATGACAATGATGTAGTAAAGATTGCGAAAGGCATTAAACCAAGTGACCGAGGCGAATTGGAGATTACGTCAATTAACGAAGAATACTTGCAGCGCGGCAAACTTAAAGTTCAAACTATGGGACGAGGTTCAGCTTGGCTTGATACTGGTACATTTGAATCAATGAACAACGCCTCACAGTTTGTGGAAGTAATTGAAAAACGGACTGGTTTTAAAATAGGTTGCATCGAAGAAGTTGCTTGGCAAGAGGAGTATATTACCGACGATCAACTTACAACACTTGCCAAACCGTTGAATAAATCTGGATACGGACAGTATTTGACCTCCTTAGTTAATAAAAACTAAACGTCTAACCACACAGTTAGCTTTAGTAACTGAAGTGATGAGTGGCGTACCTTCGAAATTACCCAGTATGTTTTATAAACGCTTCGCGTAATTTAATGCGTTTTGATTTAGAATTGAGCATATTAAGAACAAGGATGTAATATCTAAATGATGAAACTTATAAGCTACGTCTTCCCAATCTACAACGAGTCAGGGAATATAAGCCCTTTGTATGAAACAATTTCAAAACTAATAAATGAACATGACAAATATAGATATGAGCTTTTATTTATCAACGACGGTAGCGCTGATGACTCATTAGATAAACTAGAAAAGATCCAATCTAAAGATGCGAGTGTCACAGTGATTAGTTTTTCGCGCAATTTTGGTCATCAAATCGCAGTTACTGCTGGCCTAGACTACGCCAAAGGCGATGCCGTGATTATTATGGACAGTGACTTACAAGATCCGCCCAATGTAAGTTTTGGGCTTATAGAGAAGTGGGAAGAAGGTTACGATGTTGTTTATGCTCAGCGCCGGAGTCGTAAGGATTCGTTATTTAAAAAAGTCACTGCCAAATGCTTTTACTTAGCGCTACAGAAACTAGCTGATATTGACATCCCCCGCGACACGGGTGATTTTCGACTATTAGATCGAAAAGTCGTCAATCAAATAAATAAGTTTCGAGAGCGAGACCGTTTTCTGAGAGGTTTAGTAAGTTACGTTGGTTTTAAGCAGACCGGCGTGCTGTTTGATCGAGCAGAACGTTACGCGGGTAAAACCGGCTACCCACTCAAAAAAATGGTCAAGTTTGCAATTGATGGAATCCTAGGGTTTTCAACTGCTCCACTGCGCCTGATTTCCCGTACTGGCGGGCTGCTAGCTATAGTTAGTTTTTTGGGTGTTATATATGCTCTAGTCATGAAACTCGTGCGGCCTCAGGTGGTTGTATCAGGTTGGACTTTTTTGGTTATCGCTGTGCTATTCACAAGTGGGATCCAGCTAATCATGCTTGGAGTTTTAGGAAGTTATATTGGGCGTATCTATTCAGAATCTCAGAATCGACCGTTGTATATCGTTGACAGAGTTTACGTTAAATCAAAAAAGTAATGAACACCAAAATAAAAAACAACATACGTACACTGGCGTCCAAACATCACAAGAAAATCAAGTTTGTGATCATCGGGACTGGTTGTTTCGTCATTAATTCCATCATCTTATACGCACTAACAAAACTCAAGTTGCCAATAGCACCTTCACAAATTATTGGCTACGAAGGCGGGTTGTTATTTGGGTACTTTATGAACTCAAGGTGGACATTTAAGAAAAATGACCGTGGTTCCACATGGTCGTCAATTCTTAAATATCACTGGTCTTCATTGTCGGCCTTATTAATAAGCACGGTAATCGTCGTAGTCCTAAATCGTGAAGCTGGTTTCCAGCCCAATCTGGCTCTTGTAGTGGCAAGTGCTGCAGTTTTGGTGTGGAACTACTTCTTGTTTGATCGTTTTGTGTTTAGCCAAAAGAGGGGCTACCCCAATATTACCAGTCAACAAGCTGTGCTTATCAAAAGGATATTGATGGTGTTTCTGGTCTGGGAAGTAGTGATGATGGGCTTTGGCATATGGGCCTCAGGTTTGCATCCAATTTCATCAACTACTGTACCGGCTGGCACGCCCTACATAATACAGCATACATACAGGTGGGACTCACAATGGTATGCCGGAATCAGTTCAAACAACTGGTACAAAACTAATGCCAACTCACCGGCTTTTTATCCACTGTTCCCCTTAATCATTCACGCCACTACTTATGTTACAGGAAACAACGTAGTGATTGCCGCTTTTGTGGTCAATTTCATAGCAACGGGAATTGCTTTTTGTTTTCTTGGTTTAATTGTTTTGGAGTTTACAAAAAATACTTCGTTAGCTCTCCGATCTGTTTTATTTTTTGCCGCTTTCCCTGCAGCTTTTTATATGCACGTCATGTACTCTGAAGCTATTTTTTGTGCCCTTGGGTTTGCGGCATTTTACTATGCTTTACGCCGACGGTGGTTAATATGTTGCCTTCTGCTCGCATTAAGTATAGTAACGCGTCTCCCAGGTGCCTTGTTTGCATTAGCTTGTTTTATCGAATACCTACGCTCAGTAAACTACAGTTATAAAAAAGTTGGTTTAAATATACTCTATTTTGCCATAACGCCTTTGGGCTTTTTGGCATATGCTTACTACCTATATAAACTATATGGTTCTCCACTTTATATGTTCAAGGCCTACCATGTAGGCAATATCTGGTCATATGAGAACTTTCGTCTGAATATTTTTTCAACGATGTATCATACAGGACGTAGTGCCATCGCGGCATTAGTACATAAACCAGGGGGCTGGTTTTTCTATGTATTGTGGCAATTTCCATCAATGCTTGCTTGGCTCTTCGGTATTTTAATAACATTATACGGTTGGATTCGAAACTTTATTAATATTCCTATGATTGTCCTTGTTTTAGGATCGTGTTTATTGTTATCACTAAACGGTAACTTTGTTTCTGTTATTAGGTATATCCTGCCACTCTTCCCTATATATATAGTATTAGCTAAAGCTAGCTTGGGTAGCAAACGTACTTTCATACTTTTAATGTTCGTGTCTAGCTTAGTTGAACTTTGTTTTTATGTACTTTTTGTTAAGAATTACTTTATTGCTTAAGCCTAAATTAGATGAGTCACTTTTTAATCTTGCCGATACGATTGAGATCAAATTCTGCCCATGAAGCTTTAACCAAAAAGTAGATCATTGCCAGCACTATGAGAGAGAGAATGGCATATGGCACCTGTGGCGCTTGATTTGCACGAGTAAAATAAGAGTTATATGTGATTATGCTAACTACCTGCATTGTTATTGCAATCCAGGCAAGCCTAGGTATGACAAAAGCACAGATTAAAGCAGATATTTCTGCTAAATACATATATCTTTCATGTATACCGGGCAACAGAAATGGGATGATAAATAATCCTGTAGTAAAAATTAGAATCAACAGTTTATTTGGAATCTTCTTCAGGTAAAAAGCTAGGGATACAACAACTACCGATGCCCCGGCCGCCATTACAAGCATTATTTCCTTAAAATAACTATAGAGCACTCCGCCAGCTGGGAAAAGTTGACCGATGGTGGGAGAAAACCAAGATAACATCTCCTGATTAGCTGTCGGGTATCTCGCCTGATTAACATATACACCGAGTGTACTTAACAATGATCTTCCTTCGACTACGGGTAGTGCTGAAAGAATACAAAAAGTTAATACTGCGTATAGAGGAACATACCATTTCCACTTGCGAGAAATACTAACGAAAATAAGGAAAGGAAGAAAGAAGATGGCTTGTAGCTTGAACCCAAAAGCCACACCCCATAGAATCCAAGCCAATGCTGCTTGATTCTTAAGACAAAAGTAAAATGCTAGCATCGTGAAACTTGCATATATTCCATCACTTTGTCCCCATAGGCTACTGTTAAGAAAAACTGTCGGCAGGAATAATGTGGCTATAAAAGCGGCATAGCGCCAGTATCCTTTTGGTCTAAAATAGCTAACGACCAACCCTACTGACAGCGCCAAGACCACATCAAAAAATATAGAAATAAGTTTAATGGCACCCAGCGGGCCAATTGATAAATGTGTCATAAACCATATCAGTAAGAGATACGGTGTATTGTAATTAGCGAAGTTGTTATGGAAAGCTTGAAGCCCATGAATGTGCAGATACTCATACCATGGCTTGAGATAATTAACATAGTCGAAGGTTTGTGCAGGAATTAGTTTATATCGAAGGTAGAGCGCTAAAAGGAAAAGAACAACAAAACAGGAAATTAATCCTACTCTGTCTTTGTCGACTAAGCGCAATCTATTAAACAAATTACCGATTATCTTCATATAACTATGTCCATAATAGTAGCATGATAACCAATATGACCCCTACCACGATTAGCCACGCTTTGCTATAATCCAAGTATATGACTAATAGAAAAAATACAACAAAAAATAAGAAAAGACTGATTATCTTATCGGCTGCTTTGGTCATTTTAGTCGTAGCTTTAAGTATAATTCTTTACAAATATCACTATGCGTCTACCGTTAAACCTATAACCGCTAGCCAAACCACTAAAGGCGAGAGCAACGGAACCTCAGCCAGTGCGCAGAATAATGAAACTACTTCTGGTAACGTCCCATCGTCAAACAGTACTACCCAGCCAAGTAGTATTAACAATAGTGCTACATCTACCACAACCTCATCTGTTAAATTAATAACTCCAAACGGGGATTTTGTAAGCGCACACGATGTATCACTTAACGACCCAATCACGTCAGTTTGCAATACTACCCCTGGGGCTAGCTGCCAAATTAATTTCACGAACGGCGATATAACAAAATCTCTACAATCCCAAATCGCTGATTCTGGCGGTGCAGTTTATTGGAACAGGTGGACAGCTCAGAGCATTGGGATTACCGCTGGAACATGGACAATTCAGGCTGTATCAAAACTAAATACTCAGACAGAAACTGCTAATGACGCTACACTCCTCGAGGTATCGCAATGATAATAAAGACCAAAGCTTTTGCGGTAACAATTTTTTCACTAATCTTGATTGGCTCGTGCCTACTTTCGGGGTACGCCAACGCTTTAAGTTTCCAGTCAAATCGAATTATAGATGACTCTGTTTTCAACAATTTTAGCACCATGACGGCAGCTGATGTAAATAATTTCCTTAATCAATCCCCTAGCAGTTGCATAAGTACTAACAATGGCTTTAGCGCTCCAGATCCTACAGGTTATTCTCCTACGGGTGGTTTCACTTATGGGGGTAACGCATCAGGTGGACAGGTTATTTATGATGCTTCACGAGCTTATGGTCTCAATCCTCAAGTATTGCTTGTGACATTGCAAAAGGAACAAAGTCTTGTTACTGGTGGGGCTGGTTGTAGCACACTTGCATACTCTGCTGCGACTGGTTACGGATGCCTTGACAGTGGTGGTACATATAATTATTCCAACGTTGATCTATATACGATCAACGGCAACACAGTTACGTCTGTTAATGGTACATGCGTTGACAAAGCTGCTGCAGTGGGATTCTCACAACAAGTCATACGAACAGCTTGGCTACTGGAATTTGGTGAACAAAGATCTGAAGGCAACATAAGCTGGGACGTCCAACTCAACAATGTCCCCGAAGCAGGAGATTCTTGGAATAATTCTGACGACCCTCAAAGTTGTTACAGTGGCCCAATGACGCAGGGCACTTGGGACCGCTGTCCAAATGATGGAGGTGCCTATTATGACGGCTACACTACTATTGATGGAACCTCAGTGCACATGGATAACGGTGCTACTGCATCTTTATATTGGTATACTCCACATTTTTCTGGCAACGAGAACTTTTTTAATATTTTTCTAAGCTGGTTTGGCAGCCCTTATTCAGGACAATGTGAATCTCCAGTCTCTGCTCCCAATACAGACGTGATATTCAATAATCCAGGGGGCAATACTCCAGCTATTGGTAATTTTATGATTTATGATGGGTCATCAACTGGTTGCGTGGAGTTTCATGCATGGAGTCCCGGGTTTACAAGTTGGTTATCGCATAACGCGTCTAATCTACCTAGTATTAATACTGCCGACAGTGAAATAGCATTTGCCGATCTAAACGGTAACGGACAAGATGTACCGATATTAGTTGATTATGCAAATACGGGCTCAGGAATGGTTGAGTTCCATATTTGGGACAGTGATCTACAAACATGGTCTCAGCATATAATTTCAAATGCACCTGAAATTAATCCTAGCGTCAGTAAGATTGAATTCGCTGACCTTTATGGCAACGGCAAGGATGAAGCTATCCTCATTGGCGAAGGAAACGGTAGCACCTCAACAGGTAACATAGAATTTCACGTATGGAGTTCTAACTTCCAAAGCTTCACACAAAATATTGTAGCTAACGCACCCACTATTAACCCTGCCATTTCAACGATTGAGTTTGCAGATCTCGACGGTAGTGGTAGAGATAGCGGTATCCTCATTGGCGAAGGAAACGGTAGCACCTCAACAGGTAACATAGAATTTCACGTATGGAGTTCTAACTTCCAAAGCTTCACACAAAATATTGTTTCCAACTCAACTACAATGGACCCAACCGTCAGTAAAATTACTTTTGCTGACTTAAACGGTAACGGCAAAGATGTAGGTATTCTGATAAGTCTTCACCCACCAACCGGCAGTGGTAACATAGAATTTCACGTATGGAATCCGGGGTTCCAGAGCTGGAATGAGCAAATAATCTCAAACCAACCAGTAAGTTCTTAATGCTAGCTCTCTCGCTGACATGCTGCTAAGATAGGGCTGTATGTCTAGTAAAAACTCAAAAAGCTGTCTAGTAGTTTCTTATGGCCCAGTACCAACGCCACAATATCAAACCGTAGAAGGCGGAGGAATGCGTGCGTGGGGACTAGCCTGCGGACTTAGAGGCAACGGCATAGATGTGACTGTTGGTATTAACGATTCCTTCCCACAGGAACTAAGCGAGCATGACGGCATACGAATTATTAATTGGAGATTGGATGATAGGTTTACGGAACTTATTAACACCTACGACTCCATAGTAGTTAGCTACTGCATGGGTGATCCGTCAGTGTATATAGTGAACCATTTAAACGATGACGTGCAATTAATCCTTGATGCTTATGTACCTATTTACATTGAGATATCTGCTCGAGAATCTAAAGACATAGACGCTGAGTACACTGCATACTCTGCCGATCTCGAACGATTTAATAAAGTCTTAAAGCGAGGTGATTATTTCCTGTGTGCAAATGAAGCCCAAAAAACATTTTACGTCGGGATACTGTCTGCACTAGGCATTATCAATCCGAGATCGTACCGAGAAGAAAGAGTCTTTATAGTTCCCTTTGGCATTCACGATACGCCAGCCTTAGCTTCATATGACCCATACAAAAAATTGGGTATTAAAGATAAAGACTTTAAGGTTCTGTGGTTCGGAGGTCTATACCCATGGTTTAGGATCGAAGAGTTACTTGGTGCAATCCTAGAGTTATCTAAAAGAAAAGATATAAAGTTCATCTTTGTTGGGGGAAAAAATCCGTTTAACCCAAGCCCTGATTTTTTTAAGCAGTACGAAAAAGCTGTTTCATTTGCCAAAGAACATCGATTGACGAATAACACGGTATACTTTGTCGACTGGGTAGATTTTGACGACAGGGTTAATTGGTACAAGAACACTGATTTGGTTATAAGTTTAAATAATCCCGGGGACGAGAACCAGTTTTCCTGGCGAACCCGTGTCATGGATTATGTTTGGGGAGAATTAGCTATGCTTACAAACGGTGGCGATCCTCTAAGTGAGGATTTGGTCGCCGCCAAGGCAGCAGTACGCTTAAGCGAGCTATCGGCAGCAGCTATTGTTCAATCAATAGAGATTTTGCATAAAGACAGGCCAGAATTAGCCAGGATCATTAGTACCGTTAAGGGTTTGAAACCCAACTACTATTGGCATACCATTACTGCCCCCATCAAATCAATTATAGGAGACGGTCACCTACCTTACCGAGAAGAAAGGGTTTATAGAAACAGTTTAGGCATTAGAACAAACGAGTTAAGTGACTCGCCTACTGTGAACTTGTCGCAGAGCAAGATAAGAAAAACTATTGATATGGCACCAAGGATCGTTTCAAAAATTCGACGTAAAGGTGTTCGAAACTCTGCCAGATTCGCTTTTGGTATAGCACGTACTCAAGTAAAAAAATACGGCCCTAAAAAATATGAAAAAAAATACATATTTATCTCTCATCCTATCGATCATACTGGAGCTCCAATTGTATTAATTCAAATCATTGAAGAGTTTGCAAAAAAATATGGAGGCAAAAATATCCAACTAATCACGCCCAATATTTGGGGGGATCCGTTAAAGAAAGTACGTGAACTAGGCGTCAAGGTCGACAAAGCAGTTTTTGGAATTGGTTTTAGGGCCATACGTATGCAGCTAGGTATTAGAAAAAACGACTTCGTTTTAATAAATACCGCAGCCATATACGACAATTACCGCGATTTCATCTTCTTATGGCTAAAAACAGGTCGGCTAAAGCATGCGTATTGGTTTATCCATGAAGATATCGCTCAGCTACCCATAATCCATAAAGAGTTTTTAGATGACGCGAACATAAAGCAAATGCATAGATTGCTTCAAGAAAAAAGGTTGTCTATTCTAACCCCATCCGAAAGAACAAAGAAAGAGTATGCAGAATTGCTTAAGGCAACTGGTGTTTCACCGATCAAACTTCACGTAGAGGTTGATTCTAAATATGTTAAAACCCGTAAGCAAAATAATTTTGATACTATAAATTTTCTACTGTCGGGGACTCCTTCTGATGGTCGTAAGGGACAATTTCTGGCCTTATCGGCATTCTACTATTTCATAAAAAATTATTACGAAAAAGACCCTGATCAATACAGAGATTTTAAACTGCACCTAGTGGCAATTGGTAAAGATTATATATCTCAACAAATAGAGTGGGTCGGCAGCTCTTTATTGGCCAATCGCGTCGTCTTTTATCCTTCGATGCCAAAAGAAAAAGCACTGGCGATAACGGCCAAATGCAATGCTGTTATATGCTGCTCGCTTAATGAAACTTTCGGCCTATACGTAGCAGAAGCTATGGTAATGGGCCATGTTGTATTAAGAAATAACTGTGCGGGTGTGGACGAGCAGTTAGAGAATGGAGTAAACGGTTATCTGGTTGATCACACTGACATCAAACAATTTGCAGGAGTAATTGAAAAAGTGTTAAACAAGAGTACATCAAACACAAGATTACAGACAATGGGTAAAGCTTCTCAAGAAATCATTACAGAATACACAAAGAACAGTTATGTTTCACAGATTGAAAAAAGCGGAAACGGGGATTAGCCTATTTTTTATTTTTCTTGATTAGGGTTCTGACCTTGTTGGCGTATATCCATGTCTTAGATCCGATAATATTTTGGTGAGTATCAATTAATTCTACATAGTCTTTGTGCATTTTGTCGTAATTAGACTCCAGAGCTTTAATTTTCTCTGACTTTTCGTTAAGTTGACCTTTTAGATTATTCAACGTGTCTTCTACATCGAGAAGATATTTGTGATTGAGGTCGTTAAATATAATGGCATCACTACCTATGCTCAATTTTTTGAGTGTATCTAGAAAAGCCCAGAATTGCTTAGTATAAGTTTCTTTCAATCTAGAGATTGTGATACGTGAGCCACCAACAAGCTCACCATTTTTTAGGGATATGGCTTCTCCAATTAATTTTGATAGAGTCTTATAGTCCCCAGCTCGATATAAATATGCATTATAGCGATCTTTAATGTAATCCCTAACCCCGCCACTGTCAGCTGCAATTACTATGGTCCCGGCATTCATTGCTTCTATGATAGTCCGACCAAAACCTTCATTAAACGAGCAGGAGAGATATATTCTCGCCTCATTCATATAGACCTGGGGATTATCTACTGCTTCAACAAAACGGACTTGCATATCTAACTTATTTTTATATATAAAATCCTTTAGCTCATTTTTATATACTTCATCAGCGCCCCCAACCAAGACCAGATTAACATTAGTTACTGTTTTATTTATAAGTACGAGTGCTCTAAGAGCATCCAGTTGATTTTTATTTTTTTCGATACTACCGAGCATGAGTATTGTGTGATTTGTCTCCAATAATCTATTTTTATTCTTATTATTCTCGAGTGCCGGTAGGGGATATAAAACCTGCGCCCTTTTAAATATAGGAAAATTTCGTACTAGTGCTGACTTCAAGTATTCGGACGGTACTAATATTTCGTCAGCTACTTCGTTAATATAAGATACGATATCTTCTTCCGGGTAAGGATAGGTAAACCTACTCGGATCTTCGTGTATGTACCATATGGTATGTTTCCCCATTCGCTTTGAGCATATAGCGGCAAAGGGGCTGGCTACAGTGGATATGATTACGGAGTCATAGTCATAATTAAGAATGTGCTTTTCTAATTCTAATTGCCTAGTATTTAGAGCAAACACCTTCTTATTAAGCCACCAATCTGCTTTATGATATGTAGTTGAAACTTTATGGTATTTACAATAATCAACAATTGGCCCACCACTAGGTAACGACACGGTGACAATGCATCCATTCTCTTGAAGACGCTGTGCTAACTCCACGGTAGCTAGTTCCCCGCCTTGACGATTGCTAGTGTGTAAAAATAATAAAACTGAGGGTGTCCCACTACGTACGCATAGAAGATTGCGATAATTGACTGCCGTAAGATAATCTTTCCATCTACTATTATTAACTAATTTAGATGTGGCACTATTTTCTTCGTCAACAACATAAATATCTAGACCCAGTGAATTAATCTCATCTAATAACTCTAGCGGGTTTGTATTGGCTGACTCTAGACACTCCGGATTAAACTCTAATAATAATTTAATGTCTGGGTTATGCTCAATTGTATTCCTCATGCCCCTCAATACTTTTAGCTCATTTCCCTCTGTATCGATTTTTACAAAATCGATTTTCTCTTTAGGGAACAATTCATCTATAGATTTTAGGGGCACTTTGATAATTTTGAGCGTCTCGGCAAGTGGATGCTTATACAAGCTCGCTGAATCCGATGCCCAGGGTACATTAAATTGTGCACTACCAGATTTATCGGATACAGCACAGTCAAAAATCTGATAAGTTTTTGGAGGTATTTGAGCAAGATTTTCCTGCAGCAGTCTATTGTTCTCTGGAACTGGTTCAAACGCCACTATTTTCCCTTCGGAACCCACCCGTTCAGCAGCAACCAGAGAATAGTACCCGTGGTGCGCGCCAACATCTATGAAAGTGTCGCCTTTTTTAACAAGAGTTTCAACATGATGAGTGCTCTGATTTTCAAAAGCTACATTTTTATTAAAATAATATTCACTGAATCTCTTATGTGTCTTAAACTTATATTTCCCTATTTTTCCTTCTATGATATTGGCTGGGTCGTAGTCGCTGTCCATACTAATCACCTTTCAACAACTTCATAACTTGGTCTCATTAACCACCCGTTTGGTTCGTATACATTAATGTCTACTTCAGCTGCGTTGTCCACGTGACCAAAAATTGTTTCCCTATTAGCTGTTGCTACTTCAACATCATATATATATTCACCTTCACCAAAAATATTTTGGATATTCAAGACGAAGTCTTTTGATTGCCCTTTATTGAGAGAAAAAGTGGACATTTTTTTGTCTTTTGTCGACCCAGCAAAGATAGTTTGGCCATTAACATTTTCAAGCGTGAAAGACAATATCGCATTTCTAAAACTACTAATGGCGTCCACTTTGACTTTGATAGTTACGCTTTCATTTGAACCTATTGTATTGACAGCTTTGCCGTTCTTATCGGCAATTTCGCAAGATATTTTTGCGGCATTATTACCTAGTGACCCGCTATTTCCAGTGTTTTGCTCGCCTTTCTTTTTGCCTCTATTATTCTTAGCTTGTTCTAGGTTAAAGTCTTCGTATTCCCTCGCAACTTCCGAACTTTTCCCAATTGTGATTACTTTACCATTATTAATTAGCACTGCTCTATCACAGAACCGTTCCACCATTGACATGTCATGGCTTACGAATACAACCGTAACGCCCTGACTTTTTATCTGTACGAACTGATTAGTACACTTCTTTTGGAAATTTGCATCTCCCACAGCCAAAACTTCATCAATCAAAAGTATGTCACTCCTTGCTCTTATAGCTATCGAAAACGCTAGCCGGACTTGCATACCAGATGAATAATTTTTTAGTTTTTGATCCATGAATTTTTCTAATTCAGCAAATTCAACAATTGAATCATACATCGCTGTCATTTCTTTTCTGCTAAAACCAAGTAGGGCACCATTTAAAAACACGTTCTCTCTGCCAGTCAACTCCATATTGAAACCAACGCCAAGCTCAATAAAAGGAGTCAGTGAGCCATTTACTTGTATCCCTCCACTTGTTGGAGAATATATTCCGGCTAGAAGCTTTAACAGGGTACTTTTCCCGCTACCATTTCGTCCAACTATGCCAAAAAACTCTCCGCGATGAACCTCGAATGATACGTTTTCCAGTGCTTTTTGTAAATCATAGCCCTTATTACGGCGATAGAAGTTGACCGCAACCGACTTCAACGAGCTGTTTTTCTCGTGAGGAAGTCTAAATATTTTAGAAAGATTATCAACTTTTATGGCTATATCTTCTGTCATAAGTTATATATCCTCCGCAAAAGACTTTGATTTCTTTCGGAAATAAAGTATGCCAATAATAAAAACAGCGGCCGTTATGACATAAGGTAACCCCATCAGCCAATCATTATGGAAGGCTTGAGCTATCGTATAGGTATGATTTGTTACTAACGCATAACGAGCAGCCTGGATGGTTTGGGACAAGGGACTTGAAAATAATATTTCTTTCACGATTGGCCAATGTAGTTTAGCTACAGGGTAAAGTAACGGGGTTAGATAAAATAGCGCCTGACAACTTACCTCCCATATATATGTTACATCTCGGTACTTTACGAAGGCAGCTGATAGGAACAAAGCTATGCCAAATCCAAAAAGATATAATTCCAAAATTACTAATGGGAACTGGAGGATATTGAGTGTAACCGCTACATGATTAAGGACCATAAATACGGCAATGACAATAAAATTTAGGAATAAACTTATCACGGCCGATAAACTACTAGACAAAACTATCAACCAGCGTGGTATACGAATTTTACGAATTAAATCACCGCGACCCACAATAGAGCCAATTGATCCTGCGGTGAGCTCCAGAAAGAAGTTCCATAGAACTATTCCAACCAACAGATAGACTGCGCTATGAGGAACATCATAATTGACCTTTAGAAACTTGATAAATACCAAATAAAGTATCGTGAAAAGTAACAAAGGCCTTAGCAGTGACCACACATATCCTAGTACTGACCCTTGGTAACGCAATTTAAAATCAGTTCGCACCAATTCTGCGAGTAGCACACGGTTGCGCTTAGAGAAGATACGCTTAAACATTTGTTATAGCGTATTATAGGTGAAGAATGGGTTTATGTCGATGATAGACACAGCTGTTATTGTGCTCAATTGGAACGGCAAAGATTCCTTAAAGTCATGCCTAGATTCCCTGCTAGCTCAAAGCCTAAAGTGCACAATTTTTGTGGTCGAGAATGGTTCAATAGACGGATCACTGGAATATCTTAAAAAGAACTACCCGCAGGTCCGGTTGATTGTAAACCAGGTTAATCTTGGCTTTGCCGGCGGAGCTAATACAGGCATTCGTCAGGTGATAAACGAAAAATTCACTCATGTAGCACTATTTAACAATGATGCGGTGGCGGCCAAAGATTGGCTCAAATATTTATTTAAGGCCCTCTTAGATAACGCTGACACTGGTATTGCCACTTGCAAATTAGCTACTGCCGACAATACTCATCTGGACAGTACCGGAGACCTTTATACGACCTGGGGATTACCATATCCACG
>Ga0182030_10014214_pt1 | contig 15742 bp, 16 predicted proteins | sample 812S3MmetaG_FD_121299 | JGI IMG/M metagenome (GOLD analysis project Ga0182030, IMG submission 121299) | Permafrost microbial communities from Stordalen Mire, Sweden - 812S3M metaG (Illumina Assembly) | ecosystem: Environmental > Terrestrial > Soil > Wetlands > Permafrost | place: Sweden...
CTGGAAGGCTCTGCCCAACTGATTTGCAAAGGCAAAGTCAATTTGTGGATCGGCTCGCAGAATAGTTCCACAAACTCTCTTTCAATCAGCGACCACGCACGACTTTCTGCCGATGGAAATGCAGAGGATTTATTGCTCTATTATGCAAGCGATGCTCCCATAAACATGTCCGCCTCGGCCAAGCTCAAAGCAACTACGCATGCCCCCAACGCGCTACTTGATGCAACCGGCGATGCTACGATTCAGGGAAAATTCAGTAGCGCGGGGCAGAGACTCAGCGATAACGCACGTTTTATCGATTAATTTTGACTTAATGGCTCAGAATACACAAATCAATCTGGCGCAGCAGCGCTACTTGTTCGGCGGCGAGCCTCAATAATTAACCAGTGCGACTGATTCCAATCAAGCGGCGTTTGCGCGCGCGCGGCATCGCAGGAGATACGTCAGAGATTTCAGGTCTGAGCTGGAATTTGATCGTTTTTAATTCATTTGCAGTGAAGTTGATTTCCATGGTGCAGACTTCGCGCTCATCGGCTGAACCGGCGTCAGCATTGATGTATTCTCGATAGAGAAAGACTTCCTCGCCGGTTTCTTCGTTTAAACGGCAAAGATGTGCGGATTGAAAATCGAATTCGACAAAGAGCTTGCTGCCAAAAATATCGTTGGAGACATTTTGCGTTCGCACGAAGATTTCATCACCAGAATCAGAAGCATAGATGCCGGAGATGCGTATTCTCGAATCGGCGAAACGCAAAAGCGAATGGCTGGAAGTATTGGGCGTATTGCTGAAAGCAGTAAATATTTCCTGCTCATATGCTTCAGCCAGATCGAAAGCATCGACAACATTTTCATCGCTGAGTTTGTCGACAAGAAACTTTTTCGCATTGTCACCGAGGCTCAACGGCGCCCAGGCATAGGACGTGCGGTTCAAACCTAGACATTGCGCACCAGGCACCTCAAGATGAGGGCCAGCGCCCCCACCGCGACTTTGCATGCGACCGCGTGAGAGCATCGAGACAGAGCGTAACAGCGTAAGAGCGATAGAGTCGTCTTCGCAGCCGTATTCCGGCAAACCTTTGTTCATGATTACTTGAGCGTTGACCACGACAAAACGCTGCGCAGGAAAACGGTCGCACTCTAATTCGCAGCCGATTTCGACTGGAAGTTTTTCGTGATCTGGCTTTCTATGATAACGGCGCAGCAAGCTAAAATGGTTCTCTGAGAAAGTGCAAAGAGCCGGATGTCCAGTGGCAAGATGTACTTCAAGCCTGTGGTCTGTCGCCGAGTTTACGAATTTGGTTTCAAACTCGAGAATGCGACTGCCACGCTTTAGAATAAGCTCGGTTTCGATTTCATGCTTAACTTTCTTGAGAGCGCGCTTGAACTGGGGCAAAGAGGGAGTTGGAGAAGCGCCATTTGCCGGAGCTTCTTCGACCAATCGTTCGGGTACTCTAATTTCGTATTTGAGCAACAAGGAAGCCTGCAACGGTCCCTTGTCTTTAACTTCAATGCTGATTAGTTTCCCATCAATGTATTTATCGCCCGGCAGCGGATCGAAATTATAAGTATCGCCAGCATCAGCGCAATCGCGCAGCTGATGAGCAAGTTCGTATTTCTGCTGTACGCCGTCTTCTCTGGTCCAAACGACCTTGAGCGATCCCGTATCAGCAACAGATACTTTCAAGATGCCATTGTCGATAGATTTTGCTCTAGCTTTAACCGGTGCATACTTTGAGTCACCGTATTCGGTGCAGGGCCAAGACACATTTTCCTCAGCATAAGGAGCAAGATTCTCCACCCATATTAAGCCTGTTTGTTTCTGCACCATGCTGTAGTAGGGCACTCTGCCCCAGCCGGCGAAGAGTTGATCGCTCGGTCTGCTTTCTATGATTTGACTCGACTCGCTTGAGCCTGTTTCATTTTTACCAAGTGGACTGAACCACTCGATCGGCACCGGTCCAGTAAAAGTTCGACCACTTGGGTTAATCAGACGCAGACGATGCAAGGACGAAGCGGGATCCTCACATGACCTTGCAGCATTGTCTGGCAGCCCAGAAAGTGCGCTTTTCGCTTGCTCGAGTAACGGCGAGATTACTTGCTGGATACGAGCATAACGAATCATCATTTCATCATGCACCGCATCGACACTGCAACCGCAAATGCTGTCATGCGGCTGGTTCTTCAGCAACAACTTCAACGCATGTGCCAGTTCGCCATGTGGATAATCAATCAAGCCACGAATACGGAGCATGCTCATGAGGGGCTCGACGAAGCGAAATAAGCGCCGTTCAGCCTGGCGATTTTCGCGTTTCAAGTAAAGGCGTGTTGATAGAACGCCGGGAAGCAAATATGCATTACCATATTGCAATGAAGCGCTGTTGTCCCGCAACTCCTTCGACAAAACCGCCACCAGCACCTCAGAAGATTTCGCTTGCTCAATCAGCATTTCTGCAAATGGCTGCAACTGAGTCGTTTTGATCTGAAGTTGTTTCGCCTTCAGCTTTTCATTTACGCGTCGCAAAATATCATCGAGATTTGGCGGCGGCGCTGTATGGTCCGCGCCGATCGGCAGCAGTAGGGCGTTTGGCGTGCGGTCGTAGAGACTGCTGTTTTCCCATTGCCGACGGTCTTCGGCAAAATTCGCAAGCTCATCTACATATTCAGCAAGCGCATTTTCAGGAGAGCCACTTGCTGTTTTTTCAATGAGCGAACTCTGATAATATCCGCGACTGAGATGATAAGCCAGCACCTTGCTACCGTCAGGGCTCTTCCACCAGAAGCAGGGTCCAGAACTCAGCGCCGGCACACCACGCCAGACAAAGGCGCTGCCTATGCCGAAGCCCATGAGAATACGCGGAAGATCAGCTGTGTGCCCGAAGGTGTCAGGTGAATAGCCAACCATGGCCGGAGAACCGAATTCGCGCACCAGGGCGATACCATTTTTCAAATTGCGGATTAGACTCTCGCCGCACACGAGCAATTCGTCAGGCAAAACATACCACGGTCCGGCAGAGAGAACTCCACGTTGCATTAAAGCTTTAATGCGCGGGGCCAGCTCGGGACAAATCGCCAGGGCATCTTCAATTATAACGGCTTGACCATCGAGGTAGAACTTTTCCAGCCGTCCGGATTCCAGCTCTTCGACTATGTGCCGCAGCACGCCGACAAGATATGTGCGAAAAGTTTCGAATGGTTGATACCACTCACGGTCCCAATGTGTATGCACATAAGCGTGAATCGTTTTCACAAACAATTTCCTCGGCGATTAGTATTTTAAAAGTGGTGTCAGCAGTTTGATGCTCGACTCCATTGCTTCCCAGAGTCCAGTTTCACTTTCGGAAGCGAACTCGTCTTTAAATTGAATAGATAAACTTCCGGCATACTCGTATAGTTTGAGAGCTTCAACAAATTGTGCCCAGTCTACTTGTCCTTTGCCAACAGTTTTATAGCTCCACCAAAGCGGACCAAATATACCGTTTTCTGAAATAATCTGGCGATTTACGTAGACATCTTGCGCTTCTACATGTTCGATTGCCGCTGCTAGGCCGGAGATAACGCGGAGATAATCGATGCCCTGCCAGGCGCAATCGGCAACGGCGAAACTTAATCCGAGGCCGGGAACGCCGGCGATTAGCTCGCGCCATTCTTGCGGCTCGATCGGGCGCCAGGTTCGCAATGACTTACCGAGGAATTGAGCTGGTGTTGAAAGACTGAGAACAAGAGTCAAGCCCTGCTCGCGCAAACTTGCCACAAGCGGATTGAGCGCGGTCTCGACTTGCTGCAGCCAGTCGGGATTGGATTCGGCGCTGAGGTAAAAAAGGATTCGTTTGCAAGATAGAGCGCGAGCCACTTTAGATAGTTTGTCGATCATTGCTTCGAATTGGCGCAATGAGTCGGGGTTGCTGACCTGCAAAACTGATTTCAGCCTTAAGCAAGCAATTTCAATATCGTTAGCGCGACTGAATTCGTCTACGGTTTTCAGGTAGACACTTTCATCTTCGCTGAGTGCGCGTGCGGCCTCATCGGCGATATCGAATGAATCGAAAGAGAATTCACAGGCTGTTAATTTGTTGTCCATAGCAAGCTGAACGGACTCTTGCAAGCCGTAACCAAACTTGGTGGCATCGAAGCACAAACGCATGGGGCAAGTTTAGCACACTGACAACGCACGTTTTTTACTTCGGCGATGCGCGGCGTTCAAACTGACATCGCGCGGATCTGAAACTGACAACACCATATTTGGATCAGACAAAAGGCTGTGACTATGTTGAGATGGCGACTTAAATATTATGCGAACTTTTATTGGATTTCGATGAAGCGGCGCGACTACCGGCGTAGTTTGATACGGAAGAGAGAACTCCCGGGACGGCCCGTGTAACTTGACACGGAGGAGCGAATCTCTCGAGGAGCATCTACATATGAATCATATAGTCTCGGCGGATGCGGGGGTCATTTAGTTCGTTGATGTCCATGCGCGTGCAGGTTACTGCGGAATATTCTGTGTTGCGCAGTATCGAGAGGCTCACTGGTGTGCCGGGGGTGCCGACGATGAGGTCAAAAACTTCATCTTTAGTTAGACCGGAGGTCGGCACGCCGTCTACAGCGACGATTTGATCATAAACACGCAGCCCCACCTTGTCTGCCGGAGTATTAGGGAAGATTTCATTGATGACGGGAGGTCTGCCTAAGGTCGCGACAAACTTAACACCAATAATTCCAACTGAAGATTGCGCTTGAGCTTTCAAAGCATTATTGGCATCGTTGGCGGCACGAGCTTTCAAGGTGTCAGCCTGCCCCTTTTTCGCCCCAAACATAAAATGCTGATTTTTGTTTTGCTTCTTTCCGGATTTCTGAATGCCACCCTTCAACGTGGACTTAGCATCCAAATCTGCAGCCGGAGTATTAGGCACACTATTGTCTATTTTAGGCTCGGTCGCTTGATATCCCTGAGCAAAAACCGCAGTCTCCGGCATGATTGACAACGCCACGAATGCCGCGGCGAGCAATACCGATTTGCCTGCGCCAATATTTATCATCTTCATATCTAATCTGGATTTACGCATAGGTTCGCAAACGCTCACATCTCCTACTCGCTCCCGCCTGGGCTAACAGCTAGACGCAAAGGCCGGCTTTCTGTTCCCTGGATTTCTATCTTGATTATGCCACTGTTAATGTCTGCCGACAGCAGGAAAAACACGGGAACAATCAAAATTCTGTCTTAAGCCGGGCAAACGCGGCCAAAATTTAATAACTGAGACTGAGCCTGAGTTTGCCGCCATAAATCGCCCCAAAAGGCGATCTGCGGGCATGTTAACCTGACCTGCAAACACCAGACATCTCTGGAAGCAAGCTGGCAAGCATTGGGAGCTATCCCGATAAGAGGAGGAAAAGCCGTGAGCAAAGTCACAGTAATAGGTTCTGGCAACGTTGGCGCAACAGTCGCTCAATACGTTTCGGAAAAGGATATCGCTGATGTGGTTCTCATCGATATTATCGAAGGCATGCCCCAGGGCAAGAGCCTGGACATGCTGGAAGCCGCCCCGGTTCACGGCCACGATCGCCACATTTTCGGAACCAACGATTACGCCGACACAAAAGATTCTGACATCGTCGTCATCACCGCAGGCATCGCTCGCAAACCAGGCATGAGCCGCGATGATTTGTTAAAAATCAACGCCAAAATCGTTCAAGGCTGCGCCAAAGAAGCTTTGAAGAATTCACCCAACGCAATTTTCATCGTTGTAACCAACCCGCTCGATGTTATGGCACATCTTTGCTGGGAAACAACAAAGTTGCCGAGCCACAGAGTAATCGGCATGGCTGGAGTTCTCGACAGCGCTCGCTTCCAGGCATTCATCGGTATGGAACTGAAGATGTCGGTTCAAGACATCCGCGCAATGGTACTTGGCGGTCACGGCGACTTGATGGTACCGGTACCGAAATACTCCACAGTCAACGGCGTGCCCATCACTGAGTTGATGTCAGCAGACCGCATCGAAGCTCTTTGCGATCGCACACGCAAAGGCGGAGCAGAAATCGTCGAATTGTTGAAGAGCGGCAGCGCCTGGTATGCACCGGGAGCTTCAGTTACTCACATGGTAGAAGCTATCCTCAAAGACCAGAATCGTTTGCTGCCTTGCGCGGTTCTTGCCGAAGGTCAATATGGCCTCAAAGACATTTACATCGGATTGCCGGCAGTTCTCGGACGCGAAGGCGTCAAGAAGATTGTCGAACTCAAGCTCGAAGCCAATGAGCAAAACGCGCTCAAGAAATCGGCTGAATCGATCAAAGAAAACATCGACACGATGAATTCACTTCTTGCAGTTGCCACATAATTACGGCAACAAGCGCGAGAAATAAACGGCACCACCAGTGGTGCAAAACAAATTGAATGACTCCAGGTTCCAGCCCCAAAGAGGCGACGAGCCTGGAGTCGTTTTATAAGCGCAATGTCACCAATTGCACACGGCGGCGAACACTTTGCAGCTTCGTCAGCGCAAAGACAATGTCAAGAACGCTACCTTATTTGTAAAGTTACTGGCATACAATAAGATAGGAATAATCAGCGTTTCTGCCAGAAAAAATCGGCAGGGAAGCGGCACGAATAGGCTCTAAGCAGCGAAATTGCTTTGACAATCTCTGTCTTGTGCGCTCGACATACCGGCCCCGCCACTCGTCAAGTTTTTGAGCATTTTAAGCAAAATTGTCTGAGAGAGCGACTCTATCGCTATAATGTCTCAATGCTTGCAACAAGGAGAGCCTTGCAACCCGTGCTTCAACGAAAAAATTTCCAAGTCGCCTTATTGTCAATGTGCACGCTGATGCTGGCACATTGCCCTGCTGTTTTTGCGGCTGACAGCCCGACGGACAATAACGCGGCTCAGTCCAGCGCTGACAGCGAAGACCCCAAGAAAGAAATTGAAAAGCTTCTTGCCGGCTTCGAACATGATTGGAACGCGCACAACCTTGATGCAGTCATGGCCTACTACGCCGACGACTATGTTAACAACGACGGCTTCGACAAGAAGACAATTCAGAAACTCACGGAAGAGCTCTGGAAAACTTACCCAGACATCAAGTCGAGTTCGCTAGTTAAACAAATTCGTATTGAAGGTCCCTACGCCAGCGTTGAATCGCACGATGAAGCAGTGGGCAGCACCAACCAGGAAATGCCTGGTCTGGGCACCAAAGGCGAATTGAAATCAATTTCTGAAGGGCAACTTTATTGCAAACATGTCGGCTTGCACTGGCGCATCACCGGCGATCGCATCGACTACGAAAAAATCAAAGTAAGTTATGGTGCCGCTCGGCAGCTTGAACCGATCTTCGCCGCTCCTGAGCAAGTGAAATCAGGCAAACAATTCTCGGCTCGCCTGGAAGTTGATCTACCTACCGGACTCGGTGCAACGGGCTCGATCAGCCAGACATCAGTCTCGTTTCCCCTGCCAAAAATTAGCGATAAGTACAAACAAATTGGTGACCCGCTCACCGATCGTCCGCTGCTCGAAAGAGTGATGACAGCCAACAGCAAAAATCGCAATGAGTTGTTGATGGCAACCGTGGTTCTGACAAACGCTTCGGGCAACTCGATTATGGGCGTAGTTATGCTAACGCGCAGACTCAATGTCGTACCGATTATGGAAGATGACGCCAGCAAAGCCGAAAACACAACGGCGCAAGCATCAACTTCAGAACACAAAATTGAAGAGCAGACGAGCCCCAATCAGGTCAAATAGAAAACAGCCATGAAGCCTTTCGTTAGTAGATGGCTTCTCCCCTGTGCACTGTCAGTCAGTGTTTTTTTCGCCGACTTGATGGCAAAAGCCTGGGCGAATAGTCATCTGCGCTATGGGCATTCCGAAAGTTTTGTGCCGGGCTTGCTGCGGCTCACGCTGACGCGAAACCCGGGCGCGGCGTTTGGCATTGGCAAAAGCCAGCGCTGGCTCATGACCCTGCTAGCCTCTTCAATTGTGATCGGGATTATTCTCTGGATGTTTAATCGTGAGAAGTCAGATTCACCTCCCAATGCGCTTGAACGCTGCGGTGTCGGTGTCATAATTGGCGGCGCGCTGGGCAATTTATTCGACCGCCTCACGCGCAGCGAGGTCACAGATTTTCTTGAATTTAGCTTTATCGACTTCCCGGTGTTCAACGTTGCTGACGCGCTGATTGATGTAGGGGCAGCGCTGGTAATTATTGGGGCTTTTGCTGTGAGCAAGGCGCAGCAGCGGAAGCTTGAGGATAAGCCCGCGACGAGCGCTGAAGAAAAGCCGTGAATGAGCGATTCGAACTGAAAGTTGAAGCCGATCTAGACGGCGAGCCGCGTCTCGATCAATATTTGAGCATGCGACTGAGTCAAGTCACAGAGCGTGAATTTAGTCGTTCATCTGTGCAAAAGCTGATTGAAAGCGGTGACGTGCGGCTAAATCAAAAGCTCACAAAAGCGGGTCTGCGCCTCAGTGGCGGCGAAGAAATAACAATACAGATGCCAGCGCCGGTTGAGCTGGAATTGAAAGCCCAGGACATTCCTATAAAGGTCGTTTACGAAGACGACGAGTTAATTGTCATCGACAAAGAAGCCGGACAGGTCGTGCATCCCGGTGCAGGAGTGCCTGACGGCACGCTGGTCAACGCGCTGTTGAAACATTGCGCCGGGAATCTTCCCGGCATTGCAGGCACGATTAGACCCGGCATTGTTCATCGACTCGATAAAGATACTTCAGGTCTGCTTGTCGTAGCAAAAACAGATCGCGCGCAATTGAGCCTCTCCAGCCAGATTAGTAAGCGCGAGGCTAAGCGTGTCTATCTGGCGCTGCTTGAGGGTAAATTAGAGCAGGGCAGCGGGCTCGTCGATAAGCCAATTGGCAGGCACAAGACCGACCGCAAACGCATGGCGATTAACGAGACTGGACGCAGTGCCCAAACTTATTTCGAAGTAATAAGTAGTTGGCCGAAATATTGCCTGGTTAGATGCAGCTTAAAAACTGGGCGAACGCATCAGATTCGCGTCCATATGGCCAGTCTCAATTGCCCTGTTGTTGGTGATATTGTTTACAACAAGAAAAGTACCGGCAGCATGGTAGCACGCGCGAAATTGGGACTTATTGGACATGCATTGCATGCAACTTATCTCTGCTTTAGCCATCCTATTAGCGGCTTGCTGTTAGAATTTGAAGCAAAACTTCCAGCCGACTTTCAGCAACTAATAGACAGCCTATAAATTATGTCCGCCAAAAGACGATTCATTCTTATCAATCTCGTAGGCCTCGCCGGGGCTCTGTTCTTCTACTTTACGCTGGGCAAACAACCCATCAACATACCTTTATTTGGTGTGGAATTCCCTTCGACGCCCTCTCTAATGGTGTTCATTACCTATGTTTGTGGCGCCATCATCGGAGCCGGCTCAGTGGTGCCGTTTGTCGAAAGCCAACAGAAAGACAGCGTGGCAAAACTGAGAGAATGGAAAGACCAAGATGCGAAGCTCGCTCTTGAAGTGCAGTCAGACAAAGAGAAGCAACTAGAAGCGAAGATTGCCACTCTAGAAAGCGCCTTGAAACAGGCTTTGAACAGATAATTATTCGGCAGAACCGCTGGCGTCGGGACCAGCTTCTTCGTCTTGCACATTGTCTTCGCTGCGCAGTTGCGGGCTAAAGTCAGATGCTTTTAAATTGTCGATGAACTTTTTGAACTCTTCTGCTTCTTCTTCGTCTTTCTCAAAATCGGCAGAGATAGTGCCTTCTGCCACGACTTGGGCGGCGACGAAGATGGGCGCTTTGGCGCGCAACGCCAGGGCAATTGCATCGGAAGGGCGCGAATCGATGGTTTTGAGAGTAGCGTCGCTCTCAGCCTCGCCATTGCTCAATTTCAAGACGATGGTGGCGAAGTAAGTATTTGATGCCAGCTCGTTTATTTCTATATGCTTGACCTGGTAGCCGGTTTGTTGAATGGTACTGAGCAAGAGGTCGTGGGTGAGCGGGCGCTCTGACTTGATGTTATCTAGTGCGCGCGTGATGGCGTTTGCTTCGAACATGCCAATCCAGATCGGCAAAGCGCGGCGTTTGAGAGGATCGTTCAAAACCACGATAGGAGCCCCGTTACGAGCATCCATCGCGATTCCTGCCACAGTCATCTCAATCATAGTGTCGATTTCCCAAGCACTAACTACTGCAAATATGCCCAGATTCAGCATTTTTAGTTGTCATCAAGTTAAATTTTTGCTGAAATGCGCTCCACAAGAGGAGATCAGTTAAATGCTTTTTCAAAAAGCTGGCGATATTTTGACTCTCTCTATTGATGCGCGCCTACAGAACATGGACGCCAAACAGGCTGTTAAGTTCCGAAAATGCCGAGTGGAGCTAGCTTATACCCACCTGAAAAAGCTCGCAAGAAATCTAGACAGATGGTCTTGAGCCAGTTGGCATGAGCTTGTAGCTGGAATATTTCAGCGCTTATCGTTGCGAATCGTGGCGCTTATTTTACTTTCTATTGACAGTAAGACCCGCGACATGGGATAAAACATTACTGTCGTAAGCTCCCAACTGGGAAGGCTTCGCAACTGTCGTCCGAATGGCGGAACTGGTAGACGCGTACGTTTGAGGGGCGTATGGGCAACCATGAGGGTTCAAGTCCCTCTTCGGACATTTATTTCTAGAGAATCGAAACGCAATGGTAGCCATAAGACCTCAATGGCCTCACACAATCGATGACATCGTGAAAGCCCTGGACGGCGTCTGGGGCGTCGTCGGGGCCATTGCCGTTTCAGGAAATTTGCTTCGGCTCGAACGCAGCCTGAAGGCACCTTTGACCTACAAATTTGTGGAGTACAAAGGTTCAGACGAAACGAGTATTCTGCGTGAGCTGAATTATGCCGCAGAAGAGAAAGACGCTGCAGTTGGCGAGTTTGCGCAGCTGCTTGGGTTTGATAAGTAGATCCGTTTTTTGATTTTTAGATTTGGCGCTTGCTGTGCGACTTTGTGTTGCTTGGTTGTTTTGCGTAAAGTTTGCCGCGCGTTGCTTGGACCCTTTCAATGGAACAGTACTCCTGGCTGTGAGAAGCTGGGAGGAATATTTTTTTGGGGCGAGCCTGCAATGGCGCTATTGAATGGAATTGAGGGACTGATGGACCTGCAGACGGCAATGGTGACGTTGAACGCTTCCCCAGGTTGGCTAGATTTGCTTTGAGATTCGCGAGATCAATTCGAGATCCGCAAGTTCCGATTCGAGATCCGCAAGTTCCGTTTCGAGATCCGCAAGTTCCACGCCAGCAATTCTGGATGACGCTGCACCATATACGATGCAGCGGCTTAGCCGAAAGAAATCCTGGCAAAGATCGGACTGATGCTAAAGGCAGCACTCAATCGAGTTAGCGATGTGGTGCCGGAAGTTGTGAAAGCCGGCTGGAAGCCGGTGGGAGAACTCTGCCTTAACGGAAAGAAAAACTGGCAAATCTCTGTGTGGTCAAAAATCGAAAACGGGGCCCAAAGAATATCTTCCGTGCATTAAATAGATAGCGAACAGGAAAATAAAGACTATAATGCCTTTAGGGCCGCTCGCGACTAAGGCACTGCGAAGTGAAAAAGAAAGCACAATATCTTGGGCTAATTACTCACGGATCCTTATCGACGGGCCTGGAAATGAGACTCGATCGCATGACCTCAGTCGAAGATCTGCGCGTAGGACGCTTCGTCGTAGTTGAGGGCAAAAATACGCGCTTCTTTAGCCTTCTCACGGATGTAAGCCTGGCGACCAGCAGCCCGCAATTTTTGAACTCCCCGCCTGAGACAAACAGCTTTTTTGCCGATGTTCTCTCCGGTGTTTCAATGTACGGCTCCGTAAAAATCCAGCCGATGCTCATGCTAGAGCGAACAGGTTCGTCCCAAGAACTGCGTCCTGTGAAAACTATTCCCAGCCATTTTTCGGCGGTTTACGAAGCCAATGCCAACGACTTCGCTCTGGTGTTTGGCGCTGAAAAACCCGGAAACAAGAGAGACCCTTTTTTCAACATTGGGCAACCGCTGAATATGGACATTCCGATTTGCATCGATTTGAACAGATTCATCGAACGCTCCAATGGCATTTTTGGAAAATCCGGCACCGGCAAATCATTTCTTACTCGCATTTTCCTTTGCGGTACTATGAAAAAAGACCTTGCCTCTTTGCTCGTTTTTGACATGCACAACGAATATGGCTGGCAGGCAATGTCCGAAAATAAGAGCCAACCTCGGGTCAAAGGGTTAAAACAGCTTTTCAGTCGCGATGTTATCGTCTACAGCCTCGACAGCGAATCGTCTCGAGCACGGGGGCTCGATGATGTTCGCGAACTATATATAGGCCTTGATCAAATTGAAATCGAAGATCTCGAGCTCCTAAAAATAGAGCTTTCTCTTTCCGAGGCCACCCTCGAAAACGCTTACATTATAAAAGAACGATTCGGTCCCAACTGGATTCAAAATTTGCTCGAAATGAGCGGAGCAGAAATCGACGAATTTACCGAAACTCATAAGGGCCACCCCACTGCCATAAAAACCTTACAGAGAAGACTTGGTACCATAGTCTCCAAAATTTCGTACTTGAAACCACGCGTTCAGCAGAACTATATAGAAGAGATTTTGCAGCAAATTCAGGCGGGTAAACATATAGTCCTGGAATTTGGCCGGCAAAACAATCTTCTTTCTTACATGCTTGCCACAAACATCATCACACGTCGGCTCCATGCGCAATACGTCCGCTTTTCCGAAAAATATCTTGCCGATCCGGAGGGCAGACGACCGCCGCGCAAGTTGATGATCGTCATAGAAGAAGCTCACAAGTTTTTATCCCCTCAACTAGCAAAGCAAACAATTTTCGGAATCATCGCCAGAGAAATGCGCAAGTATTTCGTGACACTGCTGATAATAGACCAGCGCCCCAGCGGAATTGACCCCGAAATTTTGAGCCAACTTGGAACGCGGGTCACCGCCCTTCTCAATGACGAGAAGGACATCGACGCTGTATTTACCGGTGTCGCTGGAAGTCACACTCTGCGCACAGTATTATCTCAGCTAGACCCAAAGCAACAAGCTCTCGTTCTCGGCTACGCAGTGCCTATGCCGGTCGTGATTCGTACCAGGCCGTTCGATCAATCGTTCTACCAAGATTTGCTTGAGCAAAGCGAAGAACTGCCTGCCATCGATAAACAAAAGCGCGCGCGACAGGCAAGAATTGAGCTTTTCGGCTCCTAACAACAGTTAGGGCAGATAAGATCACACTTGCCAGGCACGAAAGAGTTACGATATTGTGGTAAGGTTCTGCTTTAGCGACGATAGCAGAGAGTCTATCAGGATCAAATGGCTAAAGAGCCGAAAAACGATGATAATTCAAAGCCGGCAGCAGACAAGAACAAACTGCCCGAATTGACGCAATTATCAGCCGGAACAAACAGCGGCTTGCCATCTGCTCAGAATCTCGGTACTGAGACCACAACAGACCTGCAAGATAATTATGTGGAAACCAAAGAACCATCAGAGTTGATGTTTTGTGTCATCCTCTCATCTATATACGCGGGCTTAGCACGGTATTGTTGGACGCCTCTGGAACAGTCGGGTCGCTGGAGTATTTTCATCAACATCGAAGGCTTTTTTATAACGATTGCCCTCTTGTCTTTACTACTTGGTCTGCGCCCCTATTTGAGTCCGTCAAGCCTGCAAATTAGCAGACACGGTTTGAAATATCGTGGACCATATTGGCCGCAGCGGCGCACGGTTAACTGGAGCCAGATTGCGCAACTCTACGTGAGCCCCGAACTTATTTTGATTCTTTACCGCCTGCCAAATCGTCCCAAAAGTATTCGTCCTCTCTTGATCCATTCGGTATATCTAGCAGATAAAGAGAAGATCGCAGATAGCATTGTGCGCTTCACTTTAATTGAACCGACCTTCGTAGCCAATCCCGGTCTGGTGACACGAACAGCGCAAATACTTTTATTCGCGGCAATCGTTATATGGATAGCTAACGTTTTGAAGGGCTGAAATACTGCTTTCAATGCTTGGCCAAATTTGCCAAATTTGAGTCGACTGCCACTACATTTAGTGAGCGATCATCCGCCGATTGCCGGATGATCGTCGCTGAATTTCGCAGTTGGCTCATCCATTCCGGCGCCGAAGCACGATCAGCTAATGCCTCTACTTTGATTCTTTTAAATCGGTGTTCAACTTGCGCAAATAAATCACAAGACTATCCATCTCTACATCAGTAATTGTGCTTGGAGACTGAGGCGGCATCATACCTTTGCCTTTGCGCAAAAATTTCTTGAGGCTATCATCCGTTGGAAAGTCAGCATCCATCTTGTCGAGCCGCGGCCCCATGCCCTCTTTTCCGCCTTGATGGCAGGTATTGCAGCTCCGCACAAAAATCTGATCACCCGTCAAGTTAGAACTGTTGGAAGCATCGCGAATCTTGCCGGCTCGCTTTGACTCTTCGATGCGTCTCATTTCTTCGCCCATCGAACATCCGGCAAGTAGGGAAGATGAAATTCCCAACAAGACAAGAAGCACTGCTGGTGCGCTTCTCATCTGTATAGATATGCTTCGCATGTAACGCTCTTCGATCATTTAAGGAAATTTACTGGCGACAGCAACTTGACAAGACTGTCTATGTCTCAGTTTAGCACTCGTAATAGTGCGGATATACAGTCGGAACTTTTCTGACTTGAACTTATCTTTAGCGAGGAAGATTATCTGCCTCCTGCAGGTTCAGAGCGGGAATTCGCCAATTAAATTAGCTCGTACTTAACACAGGGTTTACGTTGCCAGTGTAAACTAATTCATGATGGGTTGAGGATTCGCAGCATTCTCAACAGATTTGCAAAACATATCGAATAGCATCTTTCCATCAGCCGCCATTACTATCTCGTAGTCGGAGACAAGCATGACAACTCAGGTAACTCGATTAGATCCGCCCAAACGCCCGGGTGATGGCGAGCCCGAACAGAAGATCATCGTTCAAGGTGGTCGTCAACTTTTTGGTTCAGTCGATGTAGGCGGCGCTAAAAATGCCGTTCTTAAAATCATGGCTGGAGCCATTCTTACAAAAGAAACCTGCGTACTTCGCAACGTACCAAATCTGACAGACGTTGAAATGATGGCAGCAGTCATCAGACATCTTGGTGGCAAAGTTACCGTTGCTAACAACGAAGTCATAATCAACGCCCGTGATTTGAACGACATAGAAGCTCCTTACGAGCTAGTTAGTCAATTGCGCGCTTCATTCGTCGTTCTAGGTCCGCTGGTCTCGCGTTTTCGCCAGGCGAAAGTATCGCTTCCAGGTGGCTGCGCCATCGGCGAGCGCCGCATCGACCTGCACGAACGTGGTCTCAAGTTGCTCGGCTGCGATGTCAAAATTGAGCATGGCTATGTACACACCACAGCAGATAAGCTAACGGGCGCTCGCATTTATCTCGATCGTCCATCAAACGGCGCCACTGAAAACATCATGATGGCTGCTGTTCTTGCTGAAGGTCAAACCGTTATCGAAAACGCGGCACAAGATCCGGAAATCGTTAACCTCGCTGACTTTATCAATGCCATCGGCGGAAAAGTTCAAGGTGCAGGCACTTATCAAATCACCATCGATGGTGTCAACATCGATGAATTGCATGGTGCCACATTTGATATCATTCCCGACCGACTCGAAGCAGGCACATTCATGAGTGCTTGTATGCAAACCGGCGGCGAAATCGTAATCGAGAAAGTCAACCCGCACCACA
>Ga0182030_10014215_pt1 | contig 15742 bp, 17 predicted proteins | sample 812S3MmetaG_FD_121299 | JGI IMG/M metagenome (GOLD analysis project Ga0182030, IMG submission 121299) | Permafrost microbial communities from Stordalen Mire, Sweden - 812S3M metaG (Illumina Assembly) | ecosystem: Environmental > Terrestrial > Soil > Wetlands > Permafrost | place: Sweden...
ATTATGGGTAGCCCCGCGCTTCGCCAATGGTGAAGCGGCGATGGGGCGTCGCCAAGTGGTAAGGCAGCGGATTTTGATTCCGCCATACGGAGGTTCGAATCCTCCCGCCCCAGCCAGCTAACATACTGTTTTAAAATGTTTTTCTTATATTTCAGGCGTCCCCGGTTGTCGCCGACATATCGGTCGCTTACGGCCCCCGCATTGAAGCGACTTACTGGCAGAGACGAAAATTTGGCGCTGACCGAGGCCGAAGGCGCGAAATGTCTCTGGGGCCATATTTCGTCCCGTCACATGTCGAGCGTTGATGGGGCGTCGATGGAGAGTTGTGAGCCTTCAGACGGGCGAAAATCCCAGAACTCTGCTCTGCTCACGCCAGTCGTGCGGCAGATTTTTCGATAATTCAATGAGCCGCGTCGGAGTCAGCTCGACGGGATGCTGACCGGCCAGGATCTCCCGAACAATCTGCGGCGAGAGATAGGAAAGGCGCATCAGGACTGAGAGGTAATCGCGTCTGAGGCTGAGGCGCGACGCCATTGATTCAACGCTGTCGTCGTGGCCGGAGAGAAATTTGTCGCGCGTCGCTATCGCGCGGCCAACGAGCGACACGAGCCCATTATCGATCCGGTCGGCGGAACCAGCGCCAATGACCAAACGCACGCCTTTACCGGCCCGGCGAAGCTTTGCGCTGATGGTCAGCGTCAAAGGCGCATCGTCCGCGATTGGCTTCGTTGTGTCTGCGAGCGTGACATTCGGCATCGCGATGGACAGGAGCGCTCGTCTGCTGACGCTTAGGAGGACGCCATCACCGTTCACCTCTGCGCGCTGAACCACGGATCGCACGATTTCCCGCAGTTCCAGCGGCGTCAGCTTCGGCCACCGCGCCGCCAATTCGGTCAATCGATGCAGCGCGCTCCGCTGGGTCGCCGCCTCAAGACTAAGCGGAGCGAGGGCGTTGCTTGACTCAAGTTCCGACGCGAAAAGCAAGCGTATCCGGTCCAGCACCAGCGCCTCAATATCGCCAGCCGGAATGCGTTGCCCGGTGCGATGCTCAGATCGGCGGCCGGTAATCAAAGAGGTGGAGACGTAATAGCGATAGCGCTTCCCCTTCTTGACGGCGTGGCTGGGAGACAGGCGATTGCCTTCTCCGTCGAAGATCAAGCCGGTCAGCAGGCTCGGCTCTTCGACGCCTATTCCCAACGAGCGAGAGCGCCGATTGGCGGCGAGCCTGTCCTGAACGACTTGCCAAAACTCGGGATCAATGATCGCTTCGTGTTGACCGGGATAGATATTGCCTTGATGCGCAATCTCGCCGCGATAAAGCCGGTTCTGCAGCATCAGATAGAGCGGGCCTTGCATGAAGGCGTTTCCGCCCGAGAGGCGTACGCCGTCGACGCCCGTGCGAATTTTGCTCACGACGCCCTTTTCGTCGAGCTCCGCCTTCAGCAACGCGACCGAACCAAGTTCGGCGTAACGCTGGAAAATCATCCAGACCGTCGAGGCCTCGGACTCGTTCACAATCAGCTTGCGGTCTTCGACGTCATAGCCGAGCGGAATCGTGCCGCCCATCCACATGCCTTTGGCCTTTGAGGCGGCGACCTTGTCACGGATGCGTTCGCCGGCGATCTCGCGTTCGAACTGGGCGAAGGAGAGCAGCATATTGAGCGTCAGCCGCCCCATTGAGGTCGTGGTGTTGAACTGCTGCGTCACCGAGACAAACGAGGCCCCATGGGCGTCGAATACGTCGACGATCTTGGCGAAGTCGGCGAGTGAGCGGGTCAGGCGATCAACCTTGTAGACGACGATGATCTGGATCTTGCCGGTTTTGACGTCAGCGAGCAGGCGCAGCAAAGCGGGACGCTCCATAGTGCCGCCGGAGAGACCGCCATCATCATACATTTCGGGGAGCGCCTTCCAGCCGGCGTGACGCTGGCTGACGACATAGGCCTCGCAAGCCTCGCGCTGCGCATCGAGCGAGTTGAACTCCTGCTCCAGCCCATCCTCGGACGATTTGCGCGTGTAGATCGCGCAATTGACGGTGAGGCCGGACTCGGGGCGATTAGGCTTTCGCATGGTCAGGCTCCGTGCTGGCCGGAGACCGGCTTGGCGGCTGTGTCAACCCAAAGAAACGGGGACCCGACCAGTGAGCGCCCGTTATCTCCCGAGCGATGATGGTCAGCGAGCCATAGCGCTTGCCTCTCCATTCAAAACCGCGGTCGCAAACGAGCACGCTATGAGTCACGCCGCGCCATTCCCGGACGAGCCTGGCGCCGGCTTTCAGGGAAACAGGCGGACTGGATCTTCGCGTATTGGACCCGCTGTCTGCATTGAGGCTTGCGAGCTTGCGAATAATGGATGGGGAGAGGCCGCCGAGCCGCCTCTCCTGGAGCTTGTATGTTATCCCGCGCATCAACAGATCGCGCGACATGCGCTTGGGCGACGGTCTTCGATGAAGCCGCCGCCATTCGCCTTTCAACTCGAACAGCGTCAGGGCTTCGAGCCGAACAAGCTCCTCCGCGATATCGACCGACGGCAAATTCATGTCAGCGGCCGCGACGCGCTTTGATATGATAACGCCGGTGAGCGCAAGTCAGCCGCTTCACCCCTGAGGGAGGTTTGCGTCGACAAGTCGCTGGATGGCTCTGAGCAGCAGCGTGGGTCTGTCACGCCGTGGGAGGGCTTACGCCAGAGCCGCTAGAGCGCCGCATTTGGCCGAGCAGGGCGATCTCCGTATGCTCTACATATCGAGCGATGATGTTCGTCGATTTCCAGCCGCCGGCCCGCATGATTGACAGCAAGCCGCCCCCGTCGCTCATGAGGTCTTGCGCGGCGCCCACTCGCATTGAATGGCCGGAGAGGCTTTGAACGACATCGGGATCGAGACCAGCTGTGTCCGCTGCCCTTTTGATGATCAGATTGACTGTATAGGGATGGAGCGCGTTCGAGCCGATGCGGCAGCCGGAGACTTTGCGGAAGAGCCAGTCCTTCTGGATCGAAGCGGCGCTGAGCCAAGCTTTGAGGATCTCGACGGTCTGCGGCGTGAGATAGCCGTAACGGCCATCGCCAAACGGGTCGTTCTTGGCGCGACGGACGAGAATCGACATCGCGCCATTTTCAAGTTGGGCGAGGTCTTCAACGCGAAGCGAGACCAATTCGGCGCGACGGCACAATGTATCATAGCCGGCGCAAATGAGCGCGCGGTTGCGCAGGCCGAGCAGCGTGTCCGGGCAGGCGGCGAGCAACTTGTCTCTTAACTCTCTCGTCAGTCCACATGCTTGCTTCTGGCGACGCGGCTTGTTCCTGAGCGCCCGGCGCAGGGCGATGAGCACGTCCTCGTCCTCGACGGGATTAGGAAGGCGCAACAGACGGTGAACTTTGCGAATGCCGGCCAGCCGTCGCCGCAGGGTGGACGGAGAGGATTTTTCGGCGTCATGCGCGACGAACGCCGCGACGGTTTCTGGCGAGGCGGGCAGGGCAATGCGGCGGCCGCTTTTGCACCACTCCTCGAACAGCCCGAAATCGGCGCGATAGCCTCGCAGGGTGTTTTCTGAATAGGCGCCTTCGAGGCGAGCGATTGCTGATCGCCAATTTTGCCCTGACCTGCGGTTCTTAGGTTCGATCTTATGGGGGTTTTGTGTCACAGTAACGCTATCCAAACGAATTTCCTATCTCTAATGATATAGGAAGCATCATAAATGTGTCAAGATAATGCTTACAGGCTTCCAGATTCGCGCTGCCAGAGCAGCTTTACACATCACAGCTAAAGAATTGGCTGAGCGAGCCGGTGTCAGCTTGCCGACTATTCAGCGTTTTGAAAGCGCTGATGGAGTTCCGCCAAGCCGGTCCGAAACCCTTCTGCAGGTCAAATCAGCCCTGGAATCCGCCGGCATCGAATTCATAGGCTCGCCGACCGATCGACCGGGGATTCGTCTTGCTTTGTCAAAGCGATCGACCGAATAAGATCGCTTTGACAAACGATCGCCGAAGCCTCGATTTCGTGGTTGAACAAAACAGGAATCATTTATACGTTTGCTCTGAGAGCTCGCGAGTCTCCGAGTGCGATCGAATTGGGGGCCTTAAGCTTGGGGTTTTGTCCACGCGCAAAATTGTCCCGAAGCTCCAGATCCCAAGCGAGAAACCTAAGCCGGCCTGAGCGGTTCTGACGCCGCCCGTTTTCTTGGTCCGCCGCCGCTGTTTGTCGGCGAGAATCCAGCCCAATACGAGTCGATGCGCGAGCAGATTTCGGGTTTTCATCGGGGGGCAACAGCGACGCGTAACGGAAACGATCAAACGCGAACTGCTGGTATCCAAGACGCGGGAACAGAGCAGCCTCTATTCACGCACGGCGTGATGCCCAAACGTGATTACCTCGGCTACATCAAATTTATCAGCGCCGTATTGGCAAATTCCACCAACTCGACAATTTCGCCGTCCTCGAATTTCCAAAGATCGAGAATGTCGGTCGTCTCCGTTCTATCTTTGGGAACAGACCGCAGTTTTACCCGTGAATGAATTGCAGCTTGATTTCCGTCGATGAGAACGCTGACAAAATCCCGTTGAAGGAGCTCAAAATTCGCCATGAGGCCGGTCATCACGGCTGGGAAGGTCTCGCAAGACCACTTCGGTTCGGTCGGGCGCTCTCGGGGCGCTCCTTGGGAAGGTCCGAGTTCCGCTCAGAGCAGAAGCCAGAACCGGCAGAGCGGCGGGTCCGTTTGGTTGCTCTCATCGAAGAGGAGGATCTGATCGCGGTTCAGTCAACCGCCCCAAGCCCTATGAAGCTACGGTCAGCCGCGGAACGCTGATCCTGGCCGGACGGGGGACATTCCCAAGGACGCCTAAGTATCGCTTTCACGAACTCTGAGTGGACAGGTTCATAACCCGGGGTAAGTCGCTTGCGCCACCGCAGAAATGAGACGCTCGTCAGGGAAAAAACCCAGCTCATGCAAGGCCCGTAGCCGGCTTTCGAAATCCCCATAGGCCAGCGGCGCAGGGGTGTCTCGAGCGAGCGCCTGCAACTCTCGAGCGATCGCCTCAATCCGTTCAATTCTCGCTCGACGTTCCTCGGGGCTTGGCATTCGCGGTCCATCCCAAACGGCCTTGTCAGCATGGGCGATGACCCAGCGGGCCACCGCTTTGACCGCGTCGGCGGCGCTGGCGATCAGACTGTAGCTGGTGCTGCGCCCACCAGCCGGATCGCGAGCTAGAATGCCTTTGTGGGACAGGTCGTCGATGTCGCGAGCAGCCGTGTCCTGCGAGCATTTGGCGAGCGTGGCGTATTTCGATGAAGTCAGCTTGCCTTCGAAGCCGTTGAGCAGACGGTTGACCACGAGACGCTGACGATCGTTCAACGCGTCGCTCGCGTGGGCGTCCCAGAACCGCGCCTTGCGCAGAACTGAGGCGAGGATCGTCTCTGCGCCCGCAAAGGCGCGATCCAAACATTGCAGGAACCAGAGGATCCATTCGGTGATGTCGAGGTCGCCCTTCTGAGTTCGCTCCAGTATTTCGTAATAGGCCTTTCGCTCGATCCGAATCTGCGAGGACATACTGTAAAAGCGCTGCGGCGTTCCTTCCGAGCGGGCCAGCGCCATGTCGGCGATCGCGCGCGCGATGCGTCCATTGCCATCTTCAAACGGGTGGATCGTAACGAACCAGAGGTGGGCCACGGCGGCGAAGATCACCGGGTCGCCGCCATCGGTTGCATTGAACCAGGCGAGGAAGGCGCGCATCTCGACGGGAAGCCGATCGGCGACCGGCGCCTCGAAGTGAACGTGCTCGCGCCCGGTCGGTCCAGACACGACCTGCATTGGTCCTCGCTCCTGGGTGCGCCAAGCGCCGATGGCGATCTTGGTCATCCCGCTGCGTCCAGTAGGGAAAAGGGCCGCATGCCAGCCGAACAGCCGCTCCTGGGTCAGGGGCGCCTGGTAGTCCTGGGTGGCGTCGAGCATCATCTCGACGACCCCTTCGACGCTGCGGTCCAGCGGTGCCAGCGCTCCGATGTCCATGCCGAGCCGACGTGCGATTGAGGAACGGACCTGCTCGCGGTCGAGCCGCTCGCCTTCGATCTCGCTGGACTTCAGGACCTCCTCGGTCAGGGATTGCAGGACGGCCTCCGCGCGCAGCTGGAAACCCAGCCCCTCCATTCGGCCAATCAGCCGCCCTTGGCGATGGCGCACCGCCGCCAGCGGCGCCGCGAGCGCCTCGTGGTCCCAGCAAAACCGCGGCCAATCCGGCAGCTCATGGATATAGCTCGGCATCCTCCGCATCCTTTGCGGAGAATGTGCGACTTATTCTCCGCGGATGCAAGGGATAAAATCCGCACAAAGCGCGGAGCTTATCCGATTTATTCTCCGCACTGCTTCTTCATCAGGCGCTGATTCAAAACCGCTCGGCTATGGATCGGATCCTGCGTTGGCGCTTCTATAACGGCGCGGAGCACTATCGAAATCGTGAGGCAGGCGTTAAGTCTCGCGCAGATCTGCGCCAACCGCCGCTGACCGGACCGACCTTCTTGGCTGCAAATTCGAAGTTGTCTGGCGCATCTGCCGGCGCGCATGACGCTGGAGAAGCTCGGCGCGCCGTTGAGCAGGCCTTCCACACTCCTTGGCCTAAGGGCGGCCCTTGAATCCGCCGGCGTCGAATTCATCGACTCGCCGACGGATCGACCTGGGATTCGCGTGAGTGTGCATCACCGACGAGAGGATTGATTTTGGATCGAGATGGGGTTTTCAAAAGGACAAAGCCGCCCTAAGGGCAAAATCATCGTCTCATCTTGCGTCAAATTTGCCGCAAGGCGCACCCAAAACTACTCGCCCCGATCTTCGTGGAATCCTCCTATGCGCAAAAAAAAGAGCAAAGCTCCGACATCTACGGAAATTTCGGAGAGCATCCCAACGGGCGACGATGAACCCTATTTTTTCGGGCCGCCGCCAATCTTTCTTGGCGAGGACAAAGCCCAGTACGAGAAGATCAAGGGGAAAATATACGAAGCTGTGAAGCCGCGGGATTTCATCGAAGAAATCTGGGTCAATGACGTCGTCGACCTCACTTGGGAAATACTGCGATTGCGGCGGCTCAAGGCCGTGCTGCACAATTCCGCCACGTCGCAGGGCGTCGAAAATTTGATGAGGCGGTTGCTGGGGCTTTTGTATACTCCCGATCTGGCGGAGAGATGGGTCGTCCGCGAGCCCGCGGCCCTAAAGGAGGTCGAGACGACTCTTTCGCGGGCCGATTTGACCATGGAGGCGGTCGCGGCGGAAACGCTAGTCGCCAAATTGGATATGTTTGAGCGGATTGAACGGATGATCGCCACTGCGGAATTCAGGCGCAACGCCATTCTTCATCAAAAGGATCGGCGTAGACTAATGCTCGAGGAAAGTTTTTTGCGATCATTGGAAGAGTTTGAGCGTGGGTCAATCGTAGGCGTAAGTCCTCGAACGCGAAGCAGGCCGTGACAAGCCCGCGCAAAATAACGGCCAACCGCGCCAATGCGCGCTTGAGCTCCGGTCCAAAGACGGCGGTCGGCAAAACCCGTTCGGCGCAAAACGCTTTTCGTCATGGTCTTAACGTCCCCGTTGTTGATAACCCCGCTCTTGCGAGCAATGTCGAAACGCTTGCGCGTAGAATTTGTGGCGGAAATGATCTGAACCCGATCGTTCTCGAAGCGGCGCGCCGTATTGCTGAGGCGCAGATCGATTTGCGGCGTGTGCGCGCCTATCGTCATCGTCTGATCGAGCAGGCCTTGGGCGATCCAGAGTTTCAAACCACAGCGGCGCAACGCGCGCAATTAAAGGTCTTGACGGAGTTCCTCCGTAAATCCGGCAATGTTCCGATGCCCGATGAATCTCTGCCGGTCGCGATCCCACAGCCGCCCCAGGGGCCCGGGAAGCTGGCGGTTATTTTGGCGGAATTCGCTAGGGAGCTGGCGAGGCTTGATCGCTATGAACGGCGCGCCCTGTCGCGGCGAAAATTCGCCATCCGGGAATTCGACGCTCTCGCTGCGAGCGTGTAAGAGTTGGCGAAGATTCGCAGTAGAGACCTCTCGAGCCCGGAGTTTCTTGTGACGCTGGAAATCGATGATTTAACGCCGTCGTCCCAATTAAGGCGTCGTCTTTCACAAATGGCCGCAGCGAGCGAATCGATGGCTCCCGGGCTCACTGCTTTCCCGCCGGCGCAATCTGACGACAGCGGGGATCTGACCTTGTCGAATGAATTCGGCGTCGGCGTCGACGGTCATCGCCGCGCAGCAGGCGCGTTGCGCGCGAAGATGGCTCGGCTGGTCGTTTGCGCCTGCGTCGCCGCGATCGCCTGCCTTTCGCTGGTTCCTGGCGCCGAGCGGCCGCACACGGGCCTGCCCGGGTGGAACGAGCATGTCATCGCCTACGCCGGGACCGGGGTCTTTCTCGCGCTGGGCTATCTTGGCTGGCGCCAGCGTCTGCTCGGCTGGGTTGGCCTAGCCGCGGCCAGCGGCGTCTTCGAGATCCTGCAGAATTTTATTCCCGAGCGCTCGCCGAGCCTGTTTGACGCGCTCGCCAGCACCGGCGGCCTGACCCTTGGGATGGCGTTCGGCGCCGTGGTGGCCGCCGCTCTGACTGCAGGGGACCGCCGCCACTGAGCGCCGCTGATGGTTCTGTCCGCCGCGGCGAAGCCGATCGGTCCAGGGGCCGCGAGTCGTTCGGCAAGCGCCGCAGCGTCTTTCACGCCGTCTGTGTTTGCATCGAAGCCTTCAAGGGCGACTGCGAGCGCCCAGGCGTCCGCTTCGCCCTCAAGGATCGCGACGATGGCCGAAGCGTCGATCATCACGGCGCGTCGCCCGATCCTTCGTCGCACAATGCGTTGATTGTTTGGATCGCGCTTCTTCAAGAGGAAGTGAATACTCAATTTTTGGGGAGCATCCGAAAGCGTCGGGCGTGTGAAAAAGTGACAGGCTCATCGATGCGAGGCTTCAGAACTCAAACTTGTGCGATTTTTCGTGATCTGCAAAGCCTCAGGCCCCGAAATTAGGATGACCACAACACCGGTTCCGAGTTTTCACATACATGGCCCCTAGCCGTCATGCCTAAAGGGGGCGGGGAATGGAAGGGTTCTGTTGCATTGGCGAACCCAAGCCGCAATTGGGCCCTGCCCCGCAGGCCTTAAATGGCGCGTGATCCGACCTGGCCGGTTTGGCTAAAGCTCCTAAAGGAACGCTTCATTTCTGGCTCTTAAGCGCATTGAGCAGAACCACGAGGTCAGCATGGCTGAGCTCCAGCCTCGCTTGATTCTTCGAGAGAAGGTCAGGCATAAGCTGAAGCGCTGCAGAGGCGGCGTCGCTCCATTTGTCGAATGAGCGCATGGCGGGGGGAATGGCCTCTAAGCACGGATAGGAGAATGAATAGGTAGATACCTGTTTAGGCGCGTCACACGCGTCGCTTTTTTTGGCGGGCCTGCTCGCGGCCCTCCACCCCCTTTGCAACATCTTGTTTAATTATCGGCTAGCGTCCCTCGCGCCGCTCTGCGGCTTCGAGTTCGACTTGGCAGACTTTTTCGAGGGCCGGCAAATCGTCTTGCGCAAGTTTCCACAGCACGTCCGGCGCGACGTGATCGTAAGCATGCCGAAGCACGTTGCCGATACCGGCGACTTTTGCCCATGGAATATGGGCCTGGCGCGTTTTTATGTCGTCTGTGAGGCGCCGGCTGGCTTCGGAAATGGCTTCGATGCCGCGCTCAACCAGCCAACGTTTTTCCCAGTCATGTTCGAAAGCTTCAAGAGGCACGCCTTCCAACACGCGGCGAATGCGTTCGATGGCTTCAACAATATCCGCGAGACGTGGTGAGACGATCCGTTCGATCATCAAAACACGAGCACAGCTGATTCTTCGATCCGCATCCTGAGACGGGGGTGCAGGCTGTTGCGCGTCATGATATCGGCCTTGTGGCCGAGGATGCTGGCGGTGCGCTCCTTCACGTCCATAAGCTCAAAGAGGCCGAGCTTGCCCTTTTCGTGGTCGAAAAACAGGTCAACATCGGATTCGTCCGAGGCCTCGCCGCGCACCGTGGAGCCGAACAGATACAGATGTTCGACCCCCAGCCGTTTCAACTCGGCTTCGTGCTGCTGCAATCGGCTTATGGCTTCGTCGCGTTTCATAGCCGCAGCATAGCAAATCCGGGCGTTTGCTTCCATTTCTTTCGCTTTGGTCCTGTCAGTTCGAGACAGACGCCACCCAGACAAGGCGCGTTCTCCCTATTATGCAGGCGGACGATTATTGCTCTGCCGTTCCCGCTAGGCGGGAATTTCGCTCTCCTGTGACGCCATGAGCATCAAACGTCTCAACATCGAGGAACGCGCCCGCTATACGAGCGGCGAGGCTGTTATGCGCCGGATTGAAAAATCCGAACGCGACCCGGCCTCGATTGTCGACATTCGCGCGCCCTGCAATTGGATCGAGGCGTGGGTGATCGGCAGGACGGTGACGATCGTCGCGTCATCGCTTTCGCGCGTCACACTGAGGACGATAACGCTCGGACGATCCTTGCGGCCCTCTTCTTGTCCGGCGCGATGTTCGTCGCGCCAAAGCTATGCGTAGTTCAGAACAAGACGAGGCTCAGGCGTCGCAATTCCCATGCCCGCCTGCTACCTGGGCTCAAGCAAGGCGTTGAGATGCTCGTGCCGCTTGTCCATTTTCGTCGCGGCGATTGCGCGAACTTTCTCTTCGGGCAGATCGACGGTTGCGAAACTGCGCCCGGAAGCGCTCGAATTCTTCGTACTGGTCCGCCGGCACGAAATAGCCGGTGATTTGGCCATGGCTGGTCACCGGCGCGGCCCCCTTTTGGGCATGCGATAGCGCCACAAATTGCGGGTGAATTCAGCGGCGGGCACGGCTTGCGTCTTTGCCATATCGACATCCCTCCATCAGGGCTTTAATAAAAAAATACACGAGCTGCGCGAAAAACGCAGATTACGTAAGTTGCGCGAATTTCGCCTTCACGTGCATCGATCCGGCCAAGAACACGGCGCGGGTCGAGGCCCGTCGACAACTCGCCGAGCGCCTTGCCGGGCTCGCCGAAACAGAGCATTTTTCGCGGAACTATCGGTCCGCCCGGCCGATATTTTGCGCAAAATCTTGCTGAATTCGCCCGCCAATTCGCCTGAAAACGATTAATAATCAAGTAGTTATGACTTTTGCCCGCTTCCCGGCGGGCCTGCGAGCTGAGCCACGTCCATCTTGCCGAATTTTGGCGGAACCAAGCCAATTGCCCGCTACTGCCCGAAGTCGCGGCTCGCGCCAGGCGCTGCCGCCAGCGGCCGCGTCACAGCTGTGGCCGCTATCAACCTTGGCCAGCGCGATAACGGAGTTGATCGCAAGTCGGACATGTCCGAGGCGCGAAAACGCCGATCACCACAAGTTCGATCTATCCGGTTGCTGGAAATTCGAGCGGAGACGCTTCTTCGAAGGCGTCCTTCAGGGCGTTTGTCGCGGGCGCCAATTTTGCATTTTTTCGCAGGCCGCGAAACTTCTCCAGTTTCGCCCGCGGCGGCCGAACTTGGGGGATATGCTTGTCGCGCAGCCTAAAACATCGATCCTCAGTCAAAGAGCCCGAGACTTATCCGCTCTCCACAAATTTATGCGAGAAAGGAAAGCAATGGTCTATCACTTTCCAAACGAGGGGCCCTCTTTTTCGAGCAGGCTGAGAAACGGCGCCCATCATAGAAACCCTGGAAGCATTGCAGCATGGTTTTGTTTTTAAAGCCCAGAGCCTTGAGCAGAGCGAAGCGCGCTGCGACGGCGCGCCTCGCTCCAGGTCTGCGCCTTTACGCCATTGGCGACATCCACGGGCGGCTTGATCTTTTGATCGAACTCTCTGAAAAACTGCGCAATGATCTGCGCGAGCGCCCGGCCGAGAATCCCTTGGTTGTGCTTTTGGGGGATTACATCGATCGCGGCCCCGAATCCGCCGGAGTTATTGACTGGATCCTGGCGGCAGGGCTGCCCGCATCCTATGTCGCTCTGCGCGGCAATCACGAGGAGACATTGCTCAATTTTCTCGATGACGAGGAGGTTCTGGAAGATTGGCGCCGTTTTGGCGGTCTGGAGACGCTGGTTTCCTACGGAATTGACGTAAAGGACGTCATGCGCGGCAAGGGCTATGCGGACGCGCAGTCGGCGCTTCGAGAGCGATTGCCTTCGGAGCATCGGCGCTTTTATGAGGAAACCAAATTGTGCTGGAGTTCGGGGGATTATTTCTTTTGCCATGCCGGCGTAAGATCCCATGTTCCGCTGGCGCAACAGGACGAGCGCGATTTGCTGTGGATCCGCGAAGAATTTAACGACTTTAGCGGCGCATTCGAGAAAATTATTGTCCATGGACACACGCCGGTCTCTGCGCCGGAGGTGCATGCAAATCGCATTAACGTGGACACCGGAGCCTATTCCACCGACATTCTCACTTGCGTGGTTCTTGAGGGCGAGGAACGCCGCTTTATTTCGACTTAAGCAAGTTCAGCGCATCCGACACGCAAGCGGTATTATGGCGCAAACGCCACCCCGCATGTAAATCAAGCACTTGCGGGAGCCGCTAAGTGAGGGCGGCGGCGCGATGCGCGCTATCCACAAACCACGGGTCCGACGCTCGTTGCGGAATCAGCCGCGCACAGGCAGGATCGCGAGTATGGTCGAAAAACTCATTAAAACGCTTCGTGGATTTGGAACGTTTGGCGGATGGGCCGCGAATGTTCTCCAGTTCCTTTCCTCTATTTTCCCGGGGCTCACTATGAGCGCCGCCGGGGCTGCCGCAGCATTGTATTTCGAGTCAGCCATTGAATTGATACAGCAGCCGATTGTGTATGTTCCGGCGAGTGTGTTTTTGTTTTTGCTTTGGACATACATCGGACTGGCGACACTGACGGCGAGGCAAAGACCGCAAATCGTTAGAATGGTTCATGATTATGCTTATGGTTTGATATTAGAAGGGCATCCAACGATAGTTATGGGTAAATTCCCAAATGATCATGCAGCGTTCCCAGGCGGCTTCGCGTTAATGTTAAATTGCAATTATAGGAACGTGTCCCACGGCCCAATACGTTTGCGAGTAGAAGAATTTAGAGTTGTGCTAAATAACAGAACAAACGATAATTCCGACGCTTCTGTTGAGCTGTTCTTTGCAAGACTTGCCGCTATGGGTATACGATCAGGCGGAGTTCCAATAGATACCGACGCTAAACAACTCGACGGAACTCTGACCCTAAAATTTGTTTACGGTCATCCTGACGGTGATTTTGACAGAAGATACACATTGAAACTTAATATACATATCATGGTAAACCTAGAGAATGGAATGGCGACTTATAATGACGATGGGATACAGCTAACCGATAAATCTTGCGCGCCAGCATAGCCTAAATATCTTCTAATCTTAACCCCTCAATCTTCAGTGCGGCAAGGCACGCTAACATGAAAGTCGCGGCAAATGTCCCGCGCTTGAGCTTCATGGTGATCGACGCCTCGGTTTCATTGAAACCATGCTCTTTAAGCCGCTTCACCAATTCGACGTAAGTAACGCCGGATTCCTTCATTTTCGCCTTGAGGAAAGCACTGGCGCGGGAGCCCCATTCCTCTTCTGTGACCGCATAGCCCATAGCCGAACCTAACGTTTAAGAAAGCTCACGAAAACGTTAGATTGTCCTTGACAGCCTGTCAAACCTAACATATTCGTTAGCTATCAGAAATGATAGGTAGCGGACATGGCGCAGCACTTCCTCCTTTCCGCGGCTTCCAAGACCCTCTCGCTGGGCCGCGTGTTTCGCATGTCGGATGCCGAAGCCGAGACGATGTTTCGCAATCTCCGCTGGCCTGAGACGAACGGCGCGCCGGTTTGCCCGCACTGTGGCAGCTTGAACGCTTATGACTGCCGCCGCTCGAATGGCGCTCCGCGCTTTCGTTGCCGTGAATGCGAAAAGGATTTTAGCGTGACCAGCGGGACGCTATTCGCCTCGCACAAGTTGCCGCTGCGGGTTTACCTCGCCGCGATTGCGGTGTTCTGCAATGAAGTGAAGGGCAAAGCTGCTCTCGCGCTCTCCCGCGACATGGGCGTGTCCTACAAGACGGCTTTCGTGCTGTTGCACAAGCTCCGCGAGGCGATGGGCGAGGAAATGAAGGGCCGTGTTGTCGGCGGCGAAGGCGAAGTTGTCGAAGTCGACGGCGGATATTTTGGCGGATACATCAAGCCTGCGAACCACAAGGAAAATCGCCGCGATCGTCGCCTTGCTCGCAACCAGAACGGCAAGCGCCAGTGCGTCGTCATCGTGCGCGAGCGCGAAGGCCGCTCTGTTCCTGCGGTGTTTCATTCCGAAGGCGCGGCGCTGAACTTCATCAAGGCTCGCGTCGCCAAGGACTCAATCGTCAATGCCGACGAAGCCGGTTCTTGGGATGGCCTGCATGGCAAATACGAAATGCGCCGGATCAACCATCAGGAAGCGTATTCGGAAAACGGCGCTTGCACGAACGATGCGGAGTCGTATTTCAGCCGTCTGCGCCGCGCGGAGATCGGCCATTACCACAGCGTCGCCGGTCAATATCTGCTCCGCTACGCTCAAGAGGCTTCATGGCGCGAGGATCATCGCCGCATGAGCAACGGCGACCAAGTGTTTCGGATCGCTGGCCTCGCTATGAAGCGTAAGCCGAGCGTCGACTTCGGCGGGTATTGGCAGCGCCATTTGGCGGCGTGACTACATTTTGTGCGGAGTTTTCAGTCCTAAACAGCTAAAAATTAACAAAGCATCAACCCTCGTATTGCCATGCTGGAGGGTATCTACTATGTAGATACGGACTGGAGGAGTCATCGCCATGCAAGCAACCATCTCAAAATGGGGGAACAGTTTGGCGTTGCGGTTGCCGAGGAATGTCGCCGAAGAAGCGAGACTCGTAGAAGGGGCAACCGTGCGCCTTGAGGTCGAAGACGGCTCGTTAAGAGTTACCCCAAGCCGCCCTAGATTCAAGCTCTCCGATTTGTTGGCTAGTGAACCTGTCGCTGCTGCTGAGCACGATTGGGGAGAGCCGAAGGGAGAAGAAATTTGGTAAACGACGTCGCTTACCAACCAGAGCGGGGAGATTTTATTTGGCTTGATTTCTCCCCGCAAGCCGGGACAGAGCAGGCCGGACGTCGGCCTGCTCTAGTTTTATCACCGCGTGACTTCAACATCGGAACAGGTTTGGCAGCGGTATGCCCGCTCACAAGCACAATGACAGGTAGCAGATTTGAGGTTCCTGTTCCGAGAGGAACAAGAATGAAAGGCGTCGTTCTAACAAATCAATTTAGAACGATTGACTGGATAGTTCGCAATGCGCAATTTCACAGCAAGGCAAATCAAGAACTAATGTGGGAAGTAATTGGACGCATAGAGGCTATTTTGTCGATTGACTGTTAATCACTTTAACCACCATCAATCAGCTTCCACCTTGCGGGCATACCCTCGCCAGCCTTTTCAACGACCTTGCCCGCATTGTTCTGTAGCGACGCATTCACCCCGCCAATGAGATCGCGGATAGCCTTGGGCTCTGGAGTGGCGCCAGCGGCGACGATCATGGCTTCGGCTATCTCCCGTGCTGTAAGGGGCGTTTCCGCGACCCTGAGAACGTCTATCGCGTGTCTAAAGAGCGTTCCCCGCTTGAACCAGGGATTGCTCTTGTAACGGCGCTTCATGGAGATTTTGCGGACGTCGAAGCTGGGGGAGAACATCCTGATAACCGCCTCGACATGCTTCATGTCTTCC
>Ga0182030_10014216_pt1 | contig 15741 bp, 14 predicted proteins | sample 812S3MmetaG_FD_121299 | JGI IMG/M metagenome (GOLD analysis project Ga0182030, IMG submission 121299) | Permafrost microbial communities from Stordalen Mire, Sweden - 812S3M metaG (Illumina Assembly) | ecosystem: Environmental > Terrestrial > Soil > Wetlands > Permafrost | place: Sweden...
CTCACGCGCCGCCGGGTTGATCCACTTCCCATCTCTCTTCACCCGCGCTTTGATGGCCAGTTTGGCTTTAAGGGCCTCGATCGCATTGCCCGCCTCATGTTCTTCCCAAAACCCGACCACGGCATTGGAAACAAGCAAAACCAGGATGATGAAAAAATCGGGCCAATGCCCGACCACGCCCGACAGAATCACCGCCGCTTCGATCATCCACGGGATGGGCCCCCAAAAATAACTGAGAAATTTCAGGAGCAGATTGGTTTTCTTTTCTTCAATCTCGTTCGGTCCATATTGGGTCAGCCGTTTCTCCGCCTCGGCTTGAGTGAGGCCGTCGGGTGACGACCCCAATTTTTTCTCCACGTCCGCCATGGGCAGGGATTTCAAATCGTCTTTGGACTCGGACTTTGATCCTGATTTCGCTCCGGGTGTCTTGGGCTGGTCGGTAGTGGTTTTCAAAAGGGCTTTCCTTTCATTTCTAAATTCCCGAAGTCAGGCGCATTAAACCATTCCTTTTGGCTGGGCGGCGATGATCGCGCAAGCTCATGCTGCGTAATCTTAGCGGCAAACAGGTGTGAACTGAAAGCGCTTCCATTCGACCATTGCATCCTGGCCTCACTGGCCACGACCGGATGTGATCTTATCACCTGGATTGCTGTGTCGACCAACGCCCCTTTGGCCAGTGAAATTCCCTACTCCAAATGGCTGGACGGCGGAATCGGTTCTCGCCGTGGCGGTGGAGGGCAAACCAATTAATGAGCTTACAAGTCGGGGGAGTGTAGGATACGTTGCCGGCTGATGTCCGCCGATCTCCACCACAAGCCCGCCATTCTGATCATCCTGGTGCTGACGTATGCGGGGATCGCGCTCGGGCATGTTCCCGGCTTGAAACTCAACCGGACCGGGATTGCCTTGCTGGGTGCCATTGGCATGGTGGTTTTCGGCGGGGTGTCGACCACCGAGGTCGTTTCCTACGTCAACTGGCCCACCATCTTTTTGCTGTTCGGTTTGTTCGTCATTTCGGCGCAACTGCGCCTCTCGGGATTTTATGATTTGGTTGCGGGGGGCATTTCGGCTCGGCTCGGCCATCCTGCCCAATTTTTGTTCATCTTAATGGTCGTGACCGCAGGCCTCTCCGCCTTCCTCAATAATGACATCGTCTGCTTTGTTTTTGCACCCGTTGTCGGCGCGGCCCTGCTTCGCAAGCGGCTCAACCCCGTTCCCTTTTTGGTCGCCCTCGCCATTGCCAGCAACGTCGGCGCGGCGGCGACGTTAGTCGGTAATGCTCAGGACATGATGATTGGGCAGGTTGCCCATCTGAACTTTGGCGGTTACATGCTCTGGAGCATCGTACCCGTCCTATTTGCCCTGGGCTGTTCCTATGGGATCATCTGGATGATGTCGCATAAAAACATCCAATCCAGCGCGCCCGCTCCGAAAGCTCCGGATGCTGAGGCCCATCCGTTGGACCGGGCGCATACGATCAAGGGACTGTCCCTCCTCGTGGTGGTGATCGGCTTGTTTTTCTCACCGTTGCCCAAGGAAGTGATCGCTCTTGCCGCCGCAGGCATCCACCTGGCCAGCCCGAAGTTTCGCACGGACGACTTATTGCGCTTGATCGATTGGCCGGTCCTCATCCTTTTCATGGGGCTGTTCGTTGTCACCGGGTCTTTCCAATCGACTGGGTATGGAGATCAAGCCGTCCAATGGCTCGCGCATGGGGGAATTAATCTCAACGCTCCGCACACGTTGATTTTGGCCACGACCGTCCTCACCAATCTCATCAATAATTCGGCCGCAGTGATGCTGCTGCTCAAAGTCATCGACCTGTCCCATCCCACCACGGCCTATATCCTGGCCCTGGCCAATAGTTTTGGCGGAAGCCTGATCATCATCGGAAGCGTCGCCAACATTATCGTAGTCCAACAGGCTCAGCAATTGGGCATCACCATCCGGTTCCGGGATTTTGCCCGGCTGAGCATTCCGGTCACCCTGGCCGCACTCGGCGGCCTTCTCCTTTGGGTGGTTTGCTGATGTGCTGGGGAAAGAGCGTGTCTATACCAAATGATGAGTTAGACGTGGACGCTCAGCCGGATACGGTTGGACTGCCTTTTTTATGTGGAGGAGTTTGCTACGTTTGTGGTGATTTCTTGAATACGCCGGTCAAGATCGAGGAGGCATCGGCCAAACGGCGTTCCCATTTTGTATTTCCGAATTGAGAGCTCAATCAGCAATTCTTCCAAGATTCGCGGGTTGCCTTTGCTGAGTTGATGGAGCAGGGCAGCTTGGTTAAGCGCATCCTGTTGAATGTTTTTTTGAGCAACAATTTGGGCAACGAGAAGGCGTGTTTCCGCTATCGACAATGGCGGCACGTGAACGCGAACAAAATCGTAAAGATATTCCCAGACCCGACCGATGTCGTGCGGCAATTTCGACCTGCACACGATCCAAATCGGAACGTGCTTGCTTAAATGAGCCATAAACCGGGCAATGCGTGGAGGCGTTTGGGCCACATGGTCGAACGCCACCGATTCGCCACGTCGTTCGATGTAAGTCAACAAGCGGTTTTTGCGCTCGACGACGTCGAGTCGATAATGAGTCCATCCGAGTTGCCTTTCCAATCCATCGCAAATGCGACTCAGCTTGGAAGTCTCTTCGCAGAGCAGAAGCGGAGAGTGGAGCCGCACCTGCTGCAATAGGGCCGATTTGCCGATGCCCGGGGGACCGATGAGGAGGACATGCTTCCGTTGGGCATAAAGCGAGTTGAGCGTGGTAAGCTCCTTCTGGCGGCCCGCAAAAGCCAAACTCAAGTTCACGGCAACAGGCATAAGTCATGGGCTTGGGATTGAACTCTTGGGCATTCCCGTAGTCAGCATCGCAACGTGGCCGTCAGGCGCTTGGGATTTTCCAGAAGCTCGAAGGCATCGCCGATACTTCCACAGACAATTCTGGCGATATTGATTGTTTCGGAAGACGCGCCTTCCTTTTGGATGACGCCAATTCCCAGCGCGGCGACGCGGAGCATTTTCCTGTCGTTTCTCCCGTTGGCAATGCAGACGCATTTTTCTGCTCCCAAAGCCTTCACGTAATCCTGCTTGGCTGTGTCTTGGGATTCTTGAGATAACACGGTCAGCTTGCAGGGCAAATCGCGCAGTTCATCTCTGGCTGATTCAAACGTATCGGCGGTCAAGACGTGGATTCTCAGGCTTTTCGCCAAGATGTTGATTTTTTCCCGAACGTGTAAAATCAGGCGGCCATCAATGGCGAGCGTTCCGTTGTAATCGAGAACCAATTCTTCCAGATGATAATCACCAAAACCGGGAATGAAGACATGAAGCATGAATTTGCTTGTTTTCAGCGATAATGGAGGACCTTGGCTTTCTCCATGGTCACCAGGCCGCTGCTGATCATCTCATCGATCACCGGCAGAAAGGCATTGATGTTTTCCTCACTATCGACGATCTCGATAACGACCGGCAAATCCATGGAGAGCATGAAAATATTTGTCGTGTGGAGACGGGAGCTTTTCCCGTAGCCCATGGGACCGCGCAGAACGGTAGCCCCGCCAAGGTGACATTCTCGGGCCTTCAGCACAATGGCTTCGTAGAGAGGTTTATGATGCCATTTCTTGGCTTCGCCAACAAAGATTCTGAGGAGGACCGCGTCTTCTGGAATTTCCATGATAGTTATCAGTACCAACGGGTCGTCAGGCGGTTTCCCTAGGGAGGAAGGCAAACTCCATTACCTCACCCCAGTAAAAGTTAGGATGGAAGCATCGTCAAATAAAATTCTGGCGTTGAAGGCTTGACCGGTGTCGATCTCGTATTAGCCTGAGTTCAGGCAATGGAGTTTGCCTTCCCGGTTAAGGGAAAACCGCACGGACTGTATCCGCGCTGATGACTCCTGTAGAGGCCGAGAAAGGCCGCACAGGAGTGTTGTATGGATCAGCATAGGGGTAAATGCGGGAAGGCGAGGAATGCGTACGGCCTAGCCGATGCTCACGCGTCTTGTGAGCTTCAAGTCCTGTCTTGTTTAGAAAGGGGCAAGGCATGAGCAAGGCGATCTTGTTCAACCTGATTCAAGTTTTGGTGGTCATGGCCTTCGCGCCGCTGGCCTCCGGCGTGCTTTCACGGATGAAAGAAATCGTTCAATCCAAACGCGGGCCGAGCATTTTTCAGCCGTATCGGGATTTGTGGAAATTATTCCATAAGGACGAAATTGTTTCGGAAGACAGTTCGTGGATTTTTCGCTTTACGCCTTACATCGTTTTTGTCACGCCGATTTTCGTCGCGACGTTGATTCCGGTCCTGACGAATTATCCGCTCTTCTTTGCGTTCATGGGTGACATGATCGGCGCCGGATTCGTGCTGGCTCTGGGCGGATTCTTCGCCACGCTCGCGGCGGTGGATACGGCCAATCCCTACGGCCCCATTGGCGCGAGCCGCACGCGAATGGTGGGATTTCTGGCCGAACCGGTGTTCATGATTGTCTTTTTCACCGTCTCCTTCGTCGCCGGCTCAACGATTCCCTACATCGTCCAGGAAAAATGGGTGACCCCGCTGGCGAATTTCTTCACGCCGTCGCACGTGCTACTGATGCTCTCCTTTCTCATGTTGATTCTGGCCGAAGGCGGCCGCATTCCGGTGGACAATCCAACGGGCCATTTTGAACTGGCGATGATTGATGAATCCAAGTCGCTCGAATACTCCGGGCGCGGATTCGCGCTGATGAAATGGGGCGGCCAGATGAAATTCTTTGTGCTCATGTGCGTTTTTCTCAATGTGCTGGTGACACCGTGGGGACTCGCGGGAGCCCACACCTTAGGCGCGGTCCTATTGGCCATTCCGTTCGTGCTGTTCAAAATTTTCTGCTTTTTGCTGGTGTTGGTGGTCATTGAATCGTCGCTCTCCAAACTGCGGCTCTTTCGCATCACGGAATTCTTGGGCGCGGCGTTCATTATTTCTGTGGCCGCAATGATCGCGCAGATATTTTTACCCTGAACGGAAAAACACGAATGAGCGAATCGACCAATCAGTTATTGGACAATTTGAATGCCCTTGCCACTGGATTGTTTCTGCTGACGGCTTTCGGCATCGTGGCAATGCGGCAGGCTAGAGGCTGTTTGAATTTATTCATTATCCAATCGCTTCTGCTCGCCGCCTCCGCCGCGCTATTGGGACTTCGTCATGAATCGTCGCATCTTTACGGCGTCGCCCTGGTCAACCTGATTAGCAAACCAATCATTGTTCCGTGGCTGTTGCGCCGGACGGCCTCTGCTGAAATTTACACACGCCGCGAAATTGATCAGGTCCTGAACATTCCGACCGCGTTGCTCATCGCGTTGGCTCTGACGATTTTGTCCTATTTCCTGGCACAACCAATATTGAACGCCGTCGCACCGGAATTTCGCGGCCCGAACGTGCCGATTGGCATCGCCGGATTGTTGCTTGGCGCTTTCACGCTCACCGTACGGCGCGAGGCGTTGCCGCTACTCATCGGTTTGTTGGTGATGGAAAACGGCGCTTTTCTGGCCGGTATTTCCATCGCGCGCAATCTTCCGTTGCTCGTCGAACTCGCCATTGCCACGGACGGTTTGATTATTGTTTTCATCAGTGGCGTGCTGATTCGCGCCGTTGAAAAGCACGTCGGCACGACAGCGGTGGGTGAACTCGCGAGCTTGAAGGAAGCGGCTGCTGAACCGGCGGCGAAGGAGGCGAGCAAATGAGTGTCATAATTATTTTGCTCCTTCCGTTGATTGCCGCCGCGCTCGTTTGCATCCCGCTCAAAAAGTATTGGGCATCGGGCGTTACCGTCGTGTCCAGCGTAGCCATTCTGATTTTGGCCACGCGAATTACATTGCGAGTCGCGGCTGGCAACCCCGTTGTCTCAACCCTCATGTTCGGCCTGCAACAATGGATTGCGGTTGACGGCTTGAGCGCATTGATTCTGCTGCTGATTGCGTTTGTCGCAACCACCGCAGCAATTTACTCCGTCGGTTACATGGCGCATGAAAATTTGAAGCCATCGAAGCTCCGGCTCTATTATGCGAATTACAATCTCTTTGTTTTTTCCATGCTGGCCATTCCGGTTCTCGCCGATCCGACGCTGGTTTGGATTGTCGTCGAACTGACGACGCTGTGTTCAGCGCTGCTCGTTTCTTTTCAAAATACACGTGAGGCGTTAGAAGCGGCTTGGAAGTACGTCGTGCTTTCGCTCATGGGTGCGGGTATGGCGCTGTTCGGCTTTCTGGTGTTATTCGCCGCGATGCAGGCGTCGGGCAGCAACGGTGTTTACACTTGGGATGGGCTGATTGTCGCCGCGCCTACCATGCCGCCAGTTTTGTTGCAAACGGCGTTTTTGTTAATTTTGATAGGTCTTGGAACGAAAGTCGGTCTCGTCCCCATGCACACCTGGCTGCCGGACGCGCACAGTCAAGCTCCCACGCCGGTGTGTGCGCTGCTTTCCGGCATTGAAACCTCCGCGATACTTTACGTGATTTTGCGGATGTTCCCGATAATGCACGCCTCGCCCCATTCCCATGCCGAAACGTGGGCGCTGGTTCTCGGCCTTATTTCGGTTGGCACCGCCGCGTTTTTGCTGCTGCAAGTGCGTGACTATAAACGAATGTTCGCCTTTTCCACCGTCGAGCACATGGGCATTATTTTAACGGCAGTGGGCCTCGGCGCATCAGTCGCCGGTTACAGCGCCATGCTACAAATCGTCAGCCATTCCGTCACAAAATCCTTTTGCTTCTTCGCCGCCGGAGCCGCGTTGATGGCGGTGGGAACGCGCGAAATAGCCGCCGTGCGCGGACTGATTCGCAAATCTCCGGCCGCCAGTGTCGGCCTCGTTTTGGGCGGACTGGCCATTTGCGGCGCACCACCGATGGCGGTTTTTTTAAGCGAATTTTCGATTCTGAAAGCCGGATTGATGCAAAAGCAATACGTGGCAACAGGTCTTCTCGCCATTTTCATCGTTATCGCATTTTTCGGAATCATGCTGCACATCAATCGGATGGTTTTTGGCGCACCCGAAAATATAAATGGCGAGTCGCCGGAGGAAAATCACTTAGAACCGCAAGCAGTTGAAAATTCCCACCTGCCGTTCAGTTGCCGGTTGGCGATGATTCTGGCCGCCGTGCCGGTACTGGTTCTCGGTGTTTACATTCCCAAACCGCTGGATGATTTACTGACACAAGCCGCAGCCGCCCTGACAAAATAAATCGCCATGAACCTCACCGAATTAAAAGAACAAATCAAACACCGCTGGCCTGACGCGCGGTGTGAGGTCGATGCGGCAAGTTCGACGTGCGAAGTCAACTGCAGCCGCGCCGCGCTGCCGGAATTGTGCGGGCGGCTTTTTCTCGGATGGAATTTCAGTTTCGCGAGCCTGATTGTCGAAGAAGGTGCAAGCGAGTGGCAATTACGTTACTGCTTTTATGGCGACCGCGAAGCCGGCTGGGTTCACGTCCTCGCCACCGCACCTCTCGCCGAAAAAACCTTTCCGAGCATCGTCAAATTTGTTCACGCGGCAGACTGGCACGAACGCGAAGCGGAGGATTTGTTTGGCCTGCTCTTTGAAGGCCATCCGCGTCTCGGGGATTTTATTTTGCACGACGACGCCTGGCAGGAAAACGTCGAGCCGATGCGCCGCCATTTCGACGCGCAGGCCGCGATGCTTCATCGCAAACCGGATGCCGATTGGCGGCCGCGTCGCATCGTTCAAGAGGCGGGCGCGTTTGTCATGCCCGTCGGCCCGAAATTTTCCGGCGTAACCGAGTCCGTTCATTTTCTGCTCGAAACCGTCGGAGAAGACGTCATTCGTTCCACGCCGCGCCTGTTTTACAAGTGGCGAGCAATAGAAAAACTCGCCGAAGGCAAAACGGCGGACGAAGTTTTATTGGTCGCGGAACGATTCGCGGCAACGACGGCTTTTGCCCATGGTCTCGCTTATTGCCAGGCCGTCGAAAGAATTTGCGGCGCAAAGATTCCGGCACGGGCAAAAATTCTTCGCGTTTTTTTGGCGGAACTGGAACGCTTGCGTCAACACGCCGGAGCCATTCAGGAAATCTGTGAGTCCACCGCGCTCGTTGTTGCCAACAGTCAGGCGGGAATTCTTGAGGAGGATTTGTTGCGCATTTCCGGTGAACTCACCGGCCATCGCTATTTATTTGGCTTGCTCGCGTTGGGCGGATTGCTGTGCGATTTGCCAAATGACGCTTGTCGCCGCGCGCTGGAAAAATCGCAACACACGTTGAAACAACTGAACGAACTCGAAAAGCGTTTGCGTGTTTCCAGCAGTTTTTTGGACCGCCTCGAAGAAGTGGGAATCGTCGCGCATCAAAACGCAATGGCCTATGGCTTGCTTGGACCTATTGCGCGCGCATCGGGACTCGTGCGCGATTTGCGAAAGGCGCAACCCTATTTGGGTTACGAAAATATCGAGTTCGATGTGCCCAGTGAGCAGGAAGGCGACGGATATGCACGATTGCGAATTTTGTTCGCCGAAGCGAAACAATCGGTTCGCATCATGGAACAAGCCGTTGCTGTATTGCAAAAAGGCGGCGTCCGGCAACCTCTTCTGTTGCGAGCTGGGGCAGCGTTGGGCTGGGTGGAAGCGCCGCGCGGCGGCACATTTCATTGGGTGCGCCTGAATGAAAGCGGACGGATCGCGCGCTATCGCGTCGTCACGCCATCGTTTGCCAACTGGCACGGCTTCCATCTCTCCGTCGAGAAATTCGCGTTTCAGGATTTTCCAATCATGCTCTCCACGTTCGATTTGTCCGTGGCTGAGAACGACCGATGAAACAAGAACAATCAAATTAAACTGAAAAACACATGAGCCAATGGGTCATCACCGGACTTCGCACGGGAATCAAAACTACCGTTTATCCACGGGGCGCGGAACGCGCCCCCGGTGTGACTCCCGGATTGCCTTGCGGTGGCGCCTTTGACGCAGCACCAGGCAAAGTGCTGGTGGATTGCTGTCCCACGCACGTGTTCAGCCAGATCAACGGCACAGTTTCGGCGGACACTCGCCGTTGCATTCATTGCTACCGCTGCGTTCGCGGCATCGAGCATCCTGCGGGTTGGGAGCAAACTTACGAATGGGCGACGGTCCGCTCACCAAGCGAATCGCCGAATGAATTTATCCCGGCGTTCAAACGATCCATTCACATTTGCGTCGTGGATGCGGGCGACTGCGGCGCGTGCCTGAACGAAGTCAAGCAGCTTAACAATCCCTATTACAACATGCACCGGCTGGGATTTTTCATTACACCTTCGCCTCGTCATGCCGACGTGCTGCTGGTCGTCGGGCCGGTGACGGATCACATGCGCGTCGCGCTGAAAAAGACGTACGACGCCATGCCAACGCCCAAACGGGTCGTTGCGGTTGGCGCGTGTGCGCTGACTGGCGGTGTGTTTTCCGAAAGCTTTGTTTGTGCCAAAGGGGTGGCCGACGTTTTGCCGGTGGACGTGGAGGTGCCGGGAAATCCGCCCCCGCCGCTGGCGATTTTGCATGGCTTGCTTCTGGCAGTTGGACGCAAACCGCCAGCATCGCTTGTTTCAACTTCATCGGAAATGGAAACCAATGCGGCGAACTTGTGATGGAAACGCAACTACTCATTTTCGCTTTTTTTGCGCTTTGCGGCGCAGGCATTTTGCTGTCGCTGACAACGCCAGGGTCGCGGCGAGGAAATGTCATGGTCTTGCTGGGTTGCCTCGCGGCAACTGCTTTGATTTTGGCGGGCGCGAATGCGTTGCTGGCTGGCGACACTTTCAGCCAACCGCTCTGGTCGCTGCCGGGATTGGCGACGCTCACACTAAAAGTTGACCCTCTTTCGGCCGTATTTCTTTTTGTCAGCGGCTTGGTGCTTTTCCCGGCTTCCATTTTTGCGGGTGGAGAATTGAACCGGGAGTCATGGCGTAGCAACGGATGCGCGTTCACCGTGCTGATGTTCGGACTGTATGCGTCCATCGTGTTGGTTTTCATCGCAGGCGATGCGGTGCTGTTTCTGCTGGCCTGGGAAGTCATGTCCATCCTTTGCTGGCTCCTCATCTTGTGGGGGGGCGACTTGGAAAACGACCGCGTCGGAGCGGGTTATCTATTGCTGGCAATGGGCGAAGCCGGAACCCTGGCGGCGGCGCTGGGTTTTCTCGTGCTCGGGGTCAATGCCGGTTCGCTGGATTTTACAGCAATGAAATCCAACGTAGCGGGATTGGGCGCGGGCGTGCGCTGGACGGTTTTTCTCCTTTCGTTTTTCGGTTTCGGCGTGAAGGCCGGTCTCGTCCCGGTGAATTTCTGGCTGCCACGCGCCTACACCGTTGCGCCGTGCGCGTTTGTCCCCGTGCTGGCGGGTGCGACTTTGAATCTCGGCCTCTACGGGATTTTGCGCGTGAATGCTGATCTCCTGCCGGCCACACAAGCCGGGCCAGGTTTGGTCGCGCTCGTCGTCGGAACGATTTCCGCGCTGCTTGGGATTCTTTATGCGACCACCAACAACGATCTTAAAACCATGCTCGCACACAGTTCCATTGAAAACGTCGGCATCATCGTCGCCGGTTTTGGCGCAGGAATGGTTTTTGTGGCGACGAATCATCCGGCGCTGGCTGCGATTGCGTTCGTCGCGGCGCTGTATCATTTAATCAACCACTCCCTTTACAAAACGCTCCTGTTTCTCGGCGTGGGCGCGGTGGAAAATCAAACCGGCACGCGCGACATGGATAAGCTCGGCGGTCTTATCAAATGGATGCCGTTGACCGCACTCTGTTTTCTAGTCGGCACGCTTTCCATCGCCGCACTGCCGCCGTTCAATGGTTTTGTCAGCGAATGGCTCACGCTGCAAACCATGTTGCGTTCGGTAGAATTATCTTCGACTGGAACGAAAATTATTTTTGCCTTGTGCGGCTCAGGACTTGCGCTTACGGCGGCCCTGGCAGTGACCTGTTTCACGAAGGTGTTTGCGATGAGCTTCTTGGGAATGCGCCGACTGGATAAAGAGCAAAAGGTGACTGAAGCCAAATCCGATACGCTCGCGCCAATGGCCATTCTCGCCGCGCTGTGTCTCGCATTCGGTGTGCTGCCGACGTATGTGATTCCTGTATTAGGCTCGGCCCTGAATCCGTTGGCTGGTGGGAGCGCCGCCGATGCGCTCGTGCCGCCGTTCTTCGCTGCAAATCCCGCGCACAACACTTTGCCGCCCGCGTTCGCGGACGATTTTCACAACTTGGGCGCTCAGGTCGGACAAGATGTTTTGCCCGGACGCGGACTGGTTGTGATGCATCGCGGCGGAACGGAAAATCCCGTCGTCTTTGCGATGTCCACTTCCTACATGCTCGTTGCACTGATTGTTTTGCTGCTGCTGACTTGGATCATCATTCGTTTGTGGCTGACGCGGAGCCTGAAATTAACGCGCTGCGAGCGTTGGGACGGTGGCGTGCGAAAATTGTTGCCGGAAATGACCTACACGGCGACGGGCTTTTCCAATCCGGTACGCGTGATTTTCGACGCGGTGTTCCGACCAACAACGGTGGAGGACACACGCGAGACTGTGGCCGAACATTTCCGCGCCGCCATCCGGCGCGAAAAAGAGCGTGTTCATCCAGTCGATAAGTTGGTTTTTCATCCGATCAAATCGGCGGCGTTATGGTTTGCTGGATTACTCGCGAAAATGCACCACGGACGATTCAATGCCTACGCCGCCTATGCGCTGTTAACGCTGCTGATTGTGTTGGTGGTGTTTCTGTTGTTCCAATCGCCGTAGTGGCGGTGAGAGAAATTTTATGAGCGTTGACGGATTGTTGCTCGAATTGATTTTTGCGCTGTGCGGGGCGGGCGCGCTGTTGGGAATTTTTATTCCCGACCGGCGCAATCCCTTGCTGCTGGCCTGGGTCGGTTCGCTGGCTTCACTGCTGACATTGTGGGTCAGCGGGAACGTGTTGTGGTCGGGGCAAGTGTTCCAAAGTGAACTCTGGACGATTCGCTCGTTGGGAACGCTGACAGTTTCACTCGACCGGCTCTCGGCGCTTTTTTTGTTTGTGGCGGCAATAATCGTTTTAGCCAGTTCCGTTTTTTCGGCGGACTACCTGAAACGGTATGCGGGACACTATAATCTCAGGGCACTCAATGCCTGGTATCTGCTACTGTTTGCTTCCATCGTCTTGATCCTGATTGCGAATGACGATCTGACGTTTTTACTGGCGTGGGAATTGATGTCAATCTTGAGCTACCTGCTCGTCAACTTCGAGCATGGTCGCCCTGAAACGAGCCGGGCAAGTTATCTCATGCTGGCGATCGGCGAAGCGGGATTCATGGCGGTCGTCTTGGTTTTCGTGTTCTTAGGCGTGAAAGCCGGTTCACTGGACTTTTCCGCAGTCAAAACGGCAGGCGCAAGTTTGGGTGGCGCTTCACGCTGGATAATTTTTCTGCTGACTTTCTTCGGCTTCGGCGTCAAGGCGGGTCTTGTGCCGGTTAATACCTGGCTGCCGCGCGCGCATCCCGCTGCGCCCGCAAATATATCGGCAATACTCTCCGGCACGATTTTGAATCTGGGACTTTACGGCATCATTCGCGTGAATCTTGATCTGATACCGGTCCACATGATAGGCGCGGGCATAGTCGTCCTCATCGTCGGAACGATTTCAGCATTGGTCGGAATTCTTTATGCGACGACGGAAAACGATCTCAAAGCCATGCTTGCCCACAGTTCCATCGAAAACATCGGAATTGTGGCTGCCGGTTTGGGCGCGGGAATAATTTTTACAAGTTACGGACAGCCGATGCTGGCGGGGATTGCTTTCATCGCCGCCTTTTATCACATGATCAACCATTCGGTGTATAAGGCGCTTCTGTTTCTCGGCGCGGGAACGGTGGACGACCGCGCCGGAACACGCGATTTGAACAAGCTCGGCGGACTGGTTCGCACGATGCCGTGGACGGCGGGAACTTTTTTGGTTGGCGCGCTGGCAATTTCAGCGATGCCGCCATTTAGCGGCTTCGTCAGCGAATGGCTCACGTTGCAAACCATGTTGCGCTCGTCGGAACTGTCTTCGACGTTGGTGAGAATTGTCTTTGCACTTTGCGGCGCTGGACTCGCGCTGACAGCAGCGCTGGCCGTGACGTGTTTCGTCAAGGCATTCGCGATGGGTTTTCTCGGCATGTCGCGCTCTGACCAAGCGGCGAGAGCCGATGAAGCGCGAAACTCGTCCATTGTGCCGATGATTTTTTTAGCCGTGCTGTGCCTGCTGCTTGGTGTGTTGCCAACTTACATCATTCCCGCGCTGAATCGGGAATTGCAACCGTGGACAAATTCAAGTGCCGACGCGCTCGTGCCGCCGTTCTTCGTTTCCAATCCCGCGCACGGGACTTTGCCGCCCGCGTTCGTTGAGGATTTTCACAACTTGGGCGCGCAGGTTGGACAAGATGTTTTGCCCGGACGCGGACTGGTTGTGATGCATCGCGGTGGAACGGAAAATCCCGTCGTCTTTGCGATGTCCACTTCCTACATGCTCGTTGCTTTGATTGTTTTGCTGCTGCTGACTTGGATCATCATCCGTTTGTGGCTGACGCGCGGCCAGAAATTGGAGCGGCGCGAGCGTTGGGACGGTGGCGTGCGAAGATTGTTGCCGGAAATGACCTACACGGCGACGGGCTTTTCCAATCCGGTGCGCGTGATTTTCGACGCGATGTTCCGACCAACGACGATTGAAGACACGCGCGAGACAGTCGCCGAACATTTTCGCACGGCCATCCGGCGTGAGCGCATGGATGTGCACGTGGTGGACCGCTTTGTGATGCAACCCGCACAGAACGCGGGCATGAAATTGGCCGACAAACTGGCCGTGATGCACCATGGTCGTATCAACGCCTATTCCGCCTATGTGCTGTTGGCACTGCTGGCTGCACTGGCGGTTGGAGTGCTCTGGCAAAACTAATTGCAACGACGACTGATATGACAACACCCGACAGATTGGAAGAACTGTTCAACTTGCAGAAGCAACTTAACCAGCGCATCGGCGTGGATACCGACCTCATGAGCAACGACGAGCGACAGGCGTGGCTGCTGCAATACTGCCGCGCCATGAGTCAGGAAATCGCCGAACTGACTGACTGCGTGCCGTGGAAATGGTGGGCGAAGTATCAAACCTTTGATCAACAAAACGCCCGGGTTGAGATCGTTGATCTGCTGCATTTTCTGATCTCCATGGCCCAAGTGGCGGGTCTGAGTGCCGACGAAGTTTTTGAAGCCTACACCAAGAAACATGCAGTGAATCTGAACCGGCAGGAATCGGGCTATACTACGAAGGATGAAAGTGACAACAAGCACATCTAAATAAATTCCCGCGCCATAAAAGTCCCCAATAAGTTGGAATGAAAAGGAAATAAATTATGAAGAAAATTCGTGAAATCGTCGGTCAAGAAATTCTCGATTCCCGAGGCAACCCTACCGTTTCTGTTACCGTCGTCCTGGAGGATGGATCGCAGGCATCCGCTGCCGTACCTTCTGGCGCATCCACCGGGGAACGTGAGGCCACCGAACTGCGTGACGGTAACGCGAAGCGCTATGGCGGCAAAGGTGTTCTGAAAGCAGTTGCTAATGTGGATACCAAGATAGCCACGGCTTTGCGCGGCATGGATGCTTCTGACCAGCGTTCCATTGACAAGCGAATGATCGAACTCGATGGAACCCCAAACAAGTCACGCCTCGGGGCCAACGCCATCCTTGGCGTCTCAATGGCTGTAGCACGAACCGCCGCAGTTGCCAGTCGGCAACCGCTTTACCGGTATCTCGGCGGGGAAGAGGCCGTTCTCTTGCCGGTCCCCTGCTTGAACGTCATCAACGGTGGCAAACACGCGGACAACACCATCGATTTTCAGGAATTCAAAATCGCACCGCATAACGCACCGTCGTTTGCCGAGGGCATCCGCATGGCGATTGAAACCTTCCATGTGTTGAAAGGACTGTTGCACAAACGCGGTCTGAGTACCGGCATCGGCGACGAGGGTGGTTTCGCCCCCAACCTCAAAAATAATGAGGAGGCTGTGGAAGTCATCCTGACCGCCATTGAGAAGGCCGGGTACAGGCCAGGCCACGATATTTCCATCTGCCTTGATCCCGCCACAAGCGAAATGTGGAAGGATGGGCGTTACGAGTATTTCAAGTCGGGAACGGGCTCGATGTCTTCCGATGAAATGATCGCCGTTTGGAAGGATTGGACCTCCCGCTATCCCATCGTCCTTTTGGAAGACCCGCTCGGCGAGAAGGACTGGAGCGGTTGGGAAAAGATCACCGCCGAACTCGGCTCGCGCTTGGAAATTGTCGGGGACGACTTGCTCTGCACCAACCCGGCCATTCTTCAGGAAGCCATTCGCCGCAAGGTAGCAAATTCGATTCTTATCAAGCTGAACCAGATCGGCACGGTTACGGAGACCTTGGATTGCATCGCTTTGGCCAAAGCAAACAACTATTGCTGCTACATCTCGCACCGGAGCGGCGAGACGGAAGACACTTTTATCGCCGACCTCGCCGTTGCGACTGGAGCCGGACACATCAAGACTGGCTCAGGCTGCCGAAGCGAACGAATCGCGAAATTCAACCGCCTGCTCGCCATTGAAAAGGAACTCGGAAGTCGTGCTGTTTATGCGGGCAAGAAATTGGGATGGGGTACGTAACTGTCTCGCAGGCTCTCCCCTTCACCCCCGCTATGGAAGCGGGTGACCGGTCAAGCGGCACGGAACATCGTCCAA
>Ga0182030_10014217_pt1 | contig 15741 bp, 15 predicted proteins | sample 812S3MmetaG_FD_121299 | JGI IMG/M metagenome (GOLD analysis project Ga0182030, IMG submission 121299) | Permafrost microbial communities from Stordalen Mire, Sweden - 812S3M metaG (Illumina Assembly) | ecosystem: Environmental > Terrestrial > Soil > Wetlands > Permafrost | place: Sweden...
CCCGACTGGCCGTTAGCCAGCACCCTGCTCTGCGGAGTCCCGACCTTCCTCAACACGATCCCGCAATGCGGTCCGGGCTGCGGCCACCTGGCCGACTCACCGTCGGCACCAGTCTGCCATGAGTGGAGAGGTAGGGGCGGTGCACACCTCCTCGGTAGGGTGTCCGTAATGCCCAGTCACGCCCACCAGCTTTTCGACCCCGAAGCCCCGCCGCGCCGGGGGTCAGACGATCCAACCGAGGATGGTGATCGCCCGGGTGTTCTCTCCATTGGCGCTCTCTACGATGAAGTTGAGGAGGCTTTGACCTCGACATTTCCCCGCAATCGCCAATTGTGGGTGCGCGGGGAGATCCACAGTTTTTCGGATCAATCCGGACGCTCCGGCCACTGCTATCTGGACCTGGTCGATCCCGACGAGGGTGGGGGTGGACAGGCTCCACGAGGCCGGGGTGCGCCGGCTCTTCGAGTCAAGTGCTGGAAGGGTACCTGGCTGCCCATGAAAAGCGGGCTGGCCAAGAGCGGGGTGGTACTTGCCGAAGGCATGGTCGTGATCCTGCGGGGAACGATCGATCTGTATCGACCGAAGGGCGAAATCGGCTTCATCCTCTCCGAACTCGATGTGACCGCGCTGTTGGGCCGCCTGGCAGCGCAACGAGCACAGCTCTTGAGGAAGCTGGATGCGGAAGGATTGTTGCGGCGCAATGCCGCCCTTGCCGTGCCCGAGGTGCCGCTCCGCGTCGGACTGGTGGCCAGCCCGGGGACGGAGGGTTATCAGGACTTCCTTGGTCAGCTGACCGGTTCGGGATTCGGCTTCCAGGTCAAGGTCGTCCCAGTCGCCGTGCAGGGTGGGGATGCCCCGGCCCGAGTGGCCAGAGCAGTGAGAGCCCTGAGCCGCACGGAATGCGACGTGATCGTTGTGGTGAGGGGCGGGGGCTCGAAGGCCGACTTGGCATCGTTCGACTCCGAAGTCGTGGCCCGGGCCATTACCAGTGCCACCAAGCCGGTCTGGACGGGAATAGGCCACACAGGAGACGAGTCCGTCGCCGACATCGTGGCGAACCGGGCGTTCATAACTCCGACCGAATGTGGGCACGAACTCGTGGCGCAGGTCGGTCAATGGTGGGAGCTGCACGTCGGTGCAGTCGCGTCGGTGCTCAGTCGTCGTGTGCCGTCCTTACTCGGGGAGGCTCAAGCCCGAGACTCCGCGGCCCGCGGTCGTCTCATTCGCGCTGCTCGCAGTCAGTTGCGCGTTCACCGGGAACGGTTGGTCCGACGTTCCACCGCCCTCAGTCGGTTGGCCCCAGAAGGGTTGATGGCGCGTCAGACCGCGGTGCGGACGCATGCAGCCCGCCTCGGTCCCTTGGCATCGCGCCACATCGCCAAAGAGGTGGAGAGGGTCCGCTCGTGGCGCCGATTGCTTACCGCGTACGACGTTGACCGCCAGCTGGAGCGGGGCTACACGTTGACCCACACCGTCTCGGGTGAACTTGTCCGGAGTGCAGCCGGCCTTGCGGTGGGGACCGAGGTCGTCACGCGGTTTTCCGATGGCTCGGCTCGCTCACGAGTGGAGTCGGCCGAAGTCCGAGATGATCGAGTCGAAGTGGATGATCGAGTCGAAGTGGATGATCGAGTTGCAGAGAAGGAAGAGGAGATGCAATGACCGCAGTCACAGACGCCCCCCTCCCGGTGGAGGAGCTGAGCTACACCGACGCCAGTCGGGAGCTCGACGCCATTGTGGAGTTTTTCGAGCAAAGAGAGGTTGATGTCGACGTGTTAGTGGCGCGTCTGGAACGGGCCACTGCCCTAATTGACGAGCTTGACCGCAGGCTCCGTCAGACGCGAGCGCAGGTCGAGGAGCTCGTGCCGCGGCTCGACACGTTGGCCAGCGAAGGAGAGGGTGGCGACAATGAGTGAGACCATCGACGATCAGCGGCTGTACTTTCGCCAGTTGCTGTCGGGTCGGGACTTCGCCCTGGGAGATCAGATGGCCCGGCAGATGGTGAACTTCGTCTACCTCATTGGAGATCGAGCTACGGGTGAGGCGGTCATCGTCGATCCTGCCTATGCCGTGCAGGACCTGCTTGACGTCGTGGCGGCCGACGGCATGAAGCTCACCGGCGTGTTGGCCACGCATTACCACCCGGATCATGTCGGGGGTGAGATGGGGGGGTGGGGTCTCGAGGGCATCAGTACGCTCTTGGAGTCGGTCCAGGTTCCGATCCATGTCCAGAAGGAGGAGGTGCCCTGGGTGGAGCGGACGACCGGTGTGAGCGCGTCGCATCTCATCGGCCACGACAGCGGTGACGTGGTCCACGTCGGCTCTATAGGTGTGGAATTGATCCATACGCCCGGTCACACGCCCGGAAGCCAGTGCTTCTTCGTTGACGGTCGCTTGGTCGCTGGTGACACGCTCTTCCTCGAAGGTTGCGGCCGCACCGATCTTCCCGGATCGGATCCGCTTGCGATGTACGACTCCATCAACAACCGCCTGGCGCGCATTCCCGATGACGCGGTCCTCTTTCCGGGCCACCTCTATGCGCGCGACCCTTCGCAGGGAATGGGTGAGACCCGGCGGACGAATTACGTGTTCCGACCCCGCTCCCCCGAGGAGTGGACGGCCATGTTCGGGGGCGCATGACGACCGAGGGGGTGCCCATCGATGGATCCGTGATCGTCGTGGGCGCCTCGCTCGCCGGTTGGCGCGCGGTGGAAACGCTGCGGGCGGAGGGTTTCCAAGGGAACATCTCGCTCGTGGGTGAGGAGTTGCACCTTCCCTACGACCGACCGCCGCTGTCCAAGCAGGTCTTAGCCGGGACGTGGCCACCCGAGAAGGCCGTCCTGGCCGACAAGAAGAGAAGCAGCGAATTGCGCGTGCATGAGGTCCTTGGTCATCGCGCCATGCGCCTCGACGTCGAGGGGCGTCAGGTCGAGCTCGACGACGGCACCCTTCTCGCGGGGGACGCCGTGGTCCTCGCCACGGGAGCCACCCCGAGGCACCTGCCTGGAACGGATGGCCTGGGGCACAGCGACGGCCTCTTCACGCTGCGGACGCTCGATGACTCCGTCGCCCTGCGCGCCGCGGTGGCCGCCGTCGAGTCACGGCGAGTCATCGTCATCGGTGCCGGGTTCATCGGCGCCGAGGTCGCTTCGACCTGTGCTGGCCTCGGGTGTCAGGTCACGGTCCTCGAGGCGATGGAGATCCCGCTGTCCAATGTGCTCGGGCCGTTGATCGGTACGCACTGTGCCTCGTTGCACGCTGCGCACGGTGTCGACCTACGGACCGGAGTGGGCGTTGCAGGTGTCCGTCGCGTGGAAGGTGCAACGAGCGGGCTCGAGGTCGAGCTCGAGGGCGGCGAGGTTCTGCAAGCTGACGTGGTCGTGGTGGGCATCGGTGTGGTACCGGCGGTCGAGTGGCTAACGGATTCCGGGCTGACGCTTGAGAACGGAGTCGTGTGTGACGACTGCCTCTATGCCGCACCTGGGATCGTGGCCGCGGGCGACATGGCCCGTTGGCTGTGGCGACATGACAACGGGGAGGAGCTGATCCGCATCGAGCACTGGCAGATCGCGGCAGAGGCGGGAGCGGCGGCGGCGCGCAGCGCCCTGGCCGGCATCGCCGATGCTGAACCGTTCGCGCCCATTCCCTACTTCTGGTCTGATCAGTTCGGCATCCGCTTTCAGGTACTGGGGAATCCGGGCGGAAGGGACGACGTCGAGATCGTCGACGGCTCGTTCGAGGAAGGCAAATTTGTCGCGGTGTTCGGCCGCGCCGGTCGCCTGCGCGCCGTCATGGCGATCGGTCGGCCGCGCCGACTGATGGGGTATCGCCCCCTGCTCGAGTCAGGCAGCAGCTGGGATGACGCCTTGGCGCACGAGGCGTCGTAGCCACCTGTTCGCGGTTACCGCTGCAACAAGCGTGCGAGGTCGGTGGGATCCCCACCGGTCACGTCGACGATCTTGGTTCGGCCGGAAAGTCCAGCAGCGATTGTGATCTCTCCCCGTTTGACGGCGAACGCCTCGGCAAGTGCCTCAATGACCGCAACGTTCGCGCGGCCCTCGACAGCGAGGGCGTTGACGCGCACGATGAGCACCGGTGGATCGGTCGTCCCGTAGCGACCACGGGACGACGGTGTCGTTAGAAGGAGATGCCGGTGAGCTCGGGGATGGTGGCTTCGGCCTTCGAACGCGCCGCCAGCCAACGCCCTCGCGCGTGAGACCTGGCCGCATCATCAATACGGGGCTCTACGACGCGGCGAGCGGAGAAGGTCTGCGCAATGTCGTCTTCTGACGCGTAGGTGCCGATGGCCAATCCGGCGAGCAATCCCGCTCCGAGCGTGGTTGCCTCCAGCACGGGGGAGATCTCGACCGGCCGTCCGATGGCATCGGCGAGTGCCGCCACGAAGACCTCGTTGTCCGACATGCCCCCGTCGATGCGCAGCGTGCGGATAGGGAGCCCGCTGTCGCCCTCGGCGGCTTCCACCAGGTCGGCGCCACGGTGTGCCACACCCTCGAGCACGGCCCGCACGAGCTCGGGGCGGCCTGAGCCTCTCGTCAATCCGACCAGGGTGCCGCGTGCGCCAAAATCCCACACCGGCGTACCTAGGCCGAGGAGCGCGGGGACGAACCACACGTCGCCCGTCGTCTCACATTGCGCGGCAACACCGGAGGACTCCGCGGCGGAGGTGAGGACGCCGAGATCGTCCCGCAACCATTCGACACAGCTTCCGGCGGAGAGCATCACCGCTTCGACACCCCAGGTCGCTCTCCCATCGATCCGGTAGGCGACGATAGGGAAGGTGCCGTGCGCACCCTGTCCGGCATGGTCGGGGCGTTGGCCGGGCCCGGTGCACTGGTCCAACATGCCGCCCGTGCCGAAGGTGGCTTTGGCGAGCCCGGGGCGCGTGCACCCCTGCCCGATCAGGGAAGCTTGCTGGTCGCCGGCGATGCCGCAGAGAGGGGGAGCACCCGCCAGGGCGTGGCAGGCTCCGACAGCTCCTGAGGAATCGACGATGCGAGGAAGAATGGACGTTGGAATGCGGAGACGCTCGAGGAGTGGCACGTCCCAGTCGATGGACGAGGGGTCGATGAGCGCGGTGACGGCAGCATTCGTGGCATCGGTGACGTGGAGGGCCTCGTGTCCCGTGGCCGCTCCTCCCGACAGGATCCAGGCCACCCAACTGTCGACCGTGCCGAAGCAGAGCTCGCCGGCCTCTGCCCGGGCACGATCGGGGTCGACCTCATCGAGGATGGCCATCAGTTTCGTGGCGGACGCATTCGGTGCCAGCCGAATACCATCGGCCTGCAGGACGAGGCAGGTGCCTACGGTGCGTAAGTCCTGCCAGCCTATGCCCGGCGCGACGGGTCTGCCCGTGGCCCTCTCCCACACGATGGTCGAAGCCCTTTGGTTCGCAATCCCGACGGCTTCCGCTGGTCCACCGTCGTGGAGCGCAGCGTTGGCCACGTGCAGCACTGCGTCGGCCATCACGGAGGCATCGAATTCCACCAATCCCGGAGCGGGGGAGTCGGGAAGTGTCGGAGCATGGTGTGCGTGCTCGACGGACGCGTCGGGTCGCACGACAGCAGCCCGGACACCCGAGGTGCCCACATCGACGACGAGAATGCTCCCTCCCTTGCCGCTCACGACCATGGTGACGGTCCGAAGGGGGAGGGCAAGCCGAGTTTGCCCGGATTGAGGATGCCCGCCGGATCGAGGCTTTTCTTGAGCCCGACGAGAACGTCGAAGCCCGAGCCCAGGGCGCGGGGAAGAAAGCGGGACCGATTGAGCCCGATGCCGTGATGATGGCTGATGGCGGCACCGTGCTCCATTGTCGTCGTGGTCACGGTGTCCCACGCTTGACGGTAGTACCCCTCACGCCAGGCGTCATCTCCCTCCGGTCCTTTCCCCGCAAAAGTGAAGTAGAGGCAGGCGCCGTCGGTGTAGGCGTGTGATTGATGGGCCGAGGCGACCAGCGTGCCGTCAATCGCTTTGAGGGCGCGGACGACCTCATCGAAGAGCACTGGGAGGACGGCCCAGGACCCTGAGATCTCCGCCGTATCGACGACGACACCCGCCCGCCACAATGGGGCGAGGGCCGAGACGTCGTTGCGATGCGTGAGCCAGCGCTCCACCAGGGCGACGTCCATGGGTTGCGCGCCGGCCGCGGCGCATTCGTCGTCCACGACGACGAGGGTCGCCGCCAACAAGGCGGGATCGGCTTCGTCGAGCACGATGAGGACGTTCGTGCCGGCTTGTTCAAAGGTGCGCACGGACTCCACTTCGTCATAGAGGCGGAGGACCGCAGGGGTGGCCCCTCGGCGCATGATCCTGCGGCATGCGTCGAGGCCGGCGGCAAAGGTGGTGAAGCCGAATGCCCGCCGCTCTTGTGCGGACGGCAAAGGGTGGATGCGAACGCGTGCCGCGGTAATGACCCCGAGTGTGCCTTCACTGCCCACGAAGAGCTGCGTCATGTTGGGACCGGTGGCGGCACGGGGGCCATGTCCTTCGGTCCGCACGATGCGGCCGTCGGCCAGCACAACCTCGAGCCCGCGCACCATGTCCTCGATCTTGCCGTAGCGGGTGGAATACTGGCCGGCGCCGCGGCAGGCCAGCCATCCACCGACGGTCGAGAGATCCATCGATTGTGGCCAGTGTCCGAGCGTGTACCCCACGCCCACCCGACCGAGCGCGGTCTCGAGGTCGGGCCCGAAGGTGCCTGCTCGCACGTCAGCGGTGAGCGAGGTCTCGTCGACGCCGATGAGGCCTTCGAGGGAGGTGAGATCCAGGGCGACTCCGCCGAACACCGGGATGGATCCGCCACAGACGCCACTTCGCCCCGCCGCCGCAGTGACCGGGATGAGAGCATCGTGGCAGAGCGCCAACACGGCGGAGACCTGCTCGGTCGTGTGCGGGCGCACGACAGCTCCGGGGCGTTGCGGCACGGCGCCTTCGGCGGCCCACCCGATGGCGACTGGCCACCAGTCCCTTCCCGCCTCGGCCCGGGAGGCATCGTCTGCGAGCACCTCGGCGCCGCTCGCGGCCAGGCGGCCGAGCAGACCCTCCGGCAGTGCGACGGCCGAGCCCGAGAGCCGATCGGTGACAGCTCCAGGTTCGGCGTCGATCGCAGTGACCGCAGTGGGCACGGTCAAGGGAGATCGAGTCCAGCGGTCAGGAGCTCCTTCTGGCAGGCCTCGATGAAATCGTTGGCCTGCTCGGCGGCGTGCTGCTCGTCCCATCCCAACTCCGCCGCGACGAGGTCGGCCGCGGCGTGCGCTGCAGCCATGGTGGGGTGCGCCCGCTCGATCACGGAGCGGGTCCTCCTGGCCAGTATGTCGGTGAGCGTCTGCGCCATTTCCTCTCGGGCCGCATAGACCATCTCTGCACCGGTGTACGGCAGCCCGGCGATGACAGGCTCGAGGAGCTCTGGCCGATCGTCGGCCAGAGCGAGGACGGCCGAGGAGTCGGTGCCGTAGCGGCTCATGAGGCGCGCATGTGGGCGGGCCATGGTGACGGGATCCCTCGTGGCCGAGGTAGCCCCGAGGAGCCGTAGCGACTTGGTCACGCAACGACGGCTCTTGGGGGACTCTCCGAGCTGCTGCACCACGGCGTCCACGGTGTCCTGCGCCATCTTCCGGTAGGTCGTGAGCTTTCCGCCGGTCACTGTGACGACGCCGCGCGCCGATGTGCGCACGGTATGACGACGGGAGAGGTCCGCCGTGCGCTCCGAGACTCGTCCGCCTTCGTCCGGCGGTACGAGCAGCGGGCGCAGGCCCGCCCAGACACCCACGACGTCGGCACGCGTCAACTGGGCGGTCGTGACGTTGTTCGCCGCGTCGAGGAGGTAGTCGACGTCCTCGGGTGTGCAGGAAGGGTCGTCGAGAGGACCTTGATAGTCAGTGTCGGTCGTGCCCAGGTACACCAGGTCCGTATCGGGCCACGGCACGACGAAGATGGCCCTGCGGTCCTGAGGAACGGGGATGACGGCGGCGATGTCGCAGGGCAGCCGTTGCGCCGGCACTGAAACGTGGATGCCTTTGGCCGGTCGGATCGAGCGGGGGTGGGCGCCTTCGTCGAAGGCCCGTACATCGTCGGCCCAGACGCCCGTGGCATTGACCACGACGCGGGCCTTGATGGCGAATTCACCAGCAGCATCGGACGGATCGGGCCGTACGAGGGCGCCATCGGTCACACCATGGTCATCCGCCGTCAGGCCGACGACCGTCGTGTAATTGGCCACGACGGCGCCGTACTCGATGGCGGCCGTGCGGGCCAGGGTGAGGGTCAACCGGGCATCATCGGCCCGGGCATCGAAATACAGGAAGCCCGCAACGAGGCGGTCGGTGTTCAGCGTCGGGAGGTGGGCCAACGCTTGGGCCTTGGTGACCCGTTGGTGACGGGCGCCGATGCGAAGCCCTCCGGTCACGTCGTAGAGCCACAACGCGACGGAGTAGGAACGGGCCACGGACTTGGAGACCACGCCATGGCGACCGAAGAGCGGGATGAGGAATGGCAGCGGGCTGACCAGATGCGGCGCATTCTCCAAAAGACGCTGGCGTTCGGCCAAGTTCTCGTAGACCAGGCGGAACTCGCGCTGTTGCAGATATCGCAGGCCCCCATGGATCAGTTTGGAAGACTTGGACGAGGTGCCGGAAGCGAAGTCACCCTTCTCGACGAGGGCTGTCTTTAGTCCGCGACTGGCGGCATCGAGCGCCACTCCGGCTCCGGTGACACCACCACCCACCACCAGCACGTCAAAGTGCTCGTCGGCGAGGCGGCGCAGCGAGTCCTCGCGTCGAAATCGATGCACTGTCCCAGATTGCCACACGGGTTATGGGCTCCTTCCCCGCAAAGCTGGCCACCAACGTGGCAAGGTCAACCCCCATTTCGGACCCGACCGAACCCGATTCTCAGTCCTCGGGGATCGCCTCCCACCATTGGCACCACCATTGGTCGCCCACCAGGATCCGCAGCTTCGGGTGCCAGCAATAGGAGATGTCCTTGTGCGGCTCGAGGTAGTACCGACAGTTCTCGCATTTCTCGCTGCCTGACGGTTTGCCCTTCAGCACCGCATTTTCAGCGAGGTGCCGGAGCTCGATCTCGAGCTTCTCGTCAATCTCCTTGGGTTCGGGTTCCGGGATCACATATTCGGCCACCGAGGCAACGTAGCGCGCTTCGAGTCTGTTTGACAACGATTGTCAAAACGGGGGAGGGACGCTATGGTGGCGGCGACATGCAGTCCCCCGATGCGCTGACCGACCTCTTTCGGGCCAATGGACGGAAGATCACCGCCCAGCGGCAGTGCATCTTTCGAGCCCTCGAGGGTGACGTCACGCATCCGTCGGCCGAGAAGGTCTATGAGAAGGTACGCACGCAAATGCCGAATGTGTCGCTCAAGACCGTGTACCAGACGTTGCATGATCTCTCCGAGTTGGGCCAGATCACCGCACTTGACCTCGGGACTGGCGCCGCTCGCTTTGATCCCAATATCGAGGCTGCCCATCACCATGTGGTCTGTCGCGGCTGTGGGAAGGTGCGCGACGTCGACGCCGAATTCCCCAACTTGCAGGTGCCGTCAGGAGCGGCACCCGGATTCAGCGTGCTCAGCGCCGAGGTCGTCTTTCGCGGCCTGTGCGACGAGTGCCAACGGGATAGGCAGTAACCAGATCAGCAGTAACCAGACCAGCAGTAACCAGACCAAATCAGAGAACAAGAAAGGAACAACCATGCCAGCATTGAAGGGCACTAAGACCGAGGAGAACTTGAAGGCGGCGTTCGCCGGCGAGAGCCAGGCGAATCGTCGGTACCTGTACTTCGCCCAGAAGGCCGATGTTGAGGGGTACCCTGACGCTGCCGCCCTGTTCCGCTCGGTCGCCGAGGGCGAGACCGGCCATGCGTTCGGTCACTTCGACTTCCTCAAAGAGGTGGGCGACCCGGCGACCGGGGTTCCGGTCGGCCCGACCAAGGACAACTTCAAGTCGGCCATCGAGGGCGAGACCTACGAGTACACCGAGATGTACCCCGGGTTCGCCAAGACTGCTCGCGACGAGGGTTTCGAGGAGATCGCAGAATGGCTCGAGACGCTGGCCCGGGCCGAGAAGTCCCACGCCGGTCGCTTCACCCAGGGGCTCGAGTCCCTCGGCTAAAGGGCAGCATGGCGGCCCCTTTCCCTGGTTCGACCGACCCGCAGTCCGTGGCGAACGCCCACGCGCTGCGGGTCGGGTCAGACCGCGCAACGAGCGCCAATGATCCGGAGGGGTTGTCGTGACGGAACGTCTGACGCTGGCGGACGTGCTCGATCTGCGGGCGTACGAGAGGGTGCGCGAGGAATACCGGACTCGGGTGATCGCCCGCAAACGCCTTCGGAGGGTGGCGCTCGGTCCCATCATGACCTTGGTCTTCGAGTCGGTCGACACTGTGCGGTTCCAGATTCAGGAGATGGCACGGGTCGAGAAGATCCTGACGGATGAAGCTATCCAGGCGGAGCTCGATATCTACAACCGGCTGCTACCCCAGGTGGGGGAGCTCTCAGCCACTCTGTTCATCGAGCTCACCACCGACGCGCTGATGCGGGAGTGGTTGCCCAAACTGGTCGGGATCGAGACGGCGCTCGGTGTGGCACTCGGCGACGAGGTGGTGCCTAGCGCCCCCGAGGCGGCACATGCTGCGGCACTGGTCCGGGAAGCCGTGACGCCGGCCGTCCACTACATCAGGTTTGCCTTCACTCCGGGCCAGGTCGCGGCGTTCGCCGACCTCGAGGAGGTCGCCCTTGTGGCCAGACACCCCGAGTACGAGGAGCGCACGGTCCTTCCCGACCCGGTGCGTCAGGAACTGCTCGGCGACCTGCGTGGCACAACAAAGCCGCTTCCTATCGGCTGACCAGGGATAATTCTTGTGCAGGCCTTTACAGGGGTACCGACCGTAGGCCATACTCTTCGTTCGCCGGAATTCGGTGCCGGCGCCGTTGGGTCACGCCCAACTGTGCTCCCGACTAGGGCGAAATTGCCCGTATCCGACTTTGCGAGGAAGTGTTTCCCATGAGTGCCACCACGTGGCGCAAGCAGGCCGCCTGCCGGGGCCTCGATGTTGAGGCGTTCTACCCGATTTCAGAGGACGAGGCCGATGCGGCCGAAGCCAAGGCCATTTGCGCTGAATGCCCGGTCCGTCAGGCTTGCCTCGAGCACGCCCTGGCTCACCGCGAGCGTGAGGGCGTCTGGGGTGGTACCACCGAGCGCGAACGTCGGCGCATCGTGCGGCAACGGCGCAAGTCCGCCTGACGTCGCTCGCCTGACCTGGCTCAGCCCGCTGTCGTCGTCGAAGCCTGCGTCGTGGTCGGCGCACCGAGCGTGCAGGGGACCGGGTTCCACGGCTCGGGTTGTGTGTTGGTGTAGACGTTCCCCGGGATTGCAGTCGATCCGGTCCCTGTCGTCGTGGTGGTGGTGGTCGTCGTCGTCACGGTGAGCGTTGCGTTTGCCACCCACAGGTTCAGATTGTTTCCCGTCAGGCTCGGATCGGGCACGTAGGTCACCTTGCCGTGCAGAGATGCAGCGAGCGTCTTGGCCGCGGGCAGCCCGCTCGGACCGTAGAAGATCTCAGAGGGGCTACCGGCCGCGAGGACGCTGGGAGCGTCGTTGATGCCGGTGATCTGGAAGCCATCTTTCGTGAGCGCTCCGGCGGTGTCGGTCGCGAGCAGGCCGCCGCCCGAGGCGTTGAGTACGTTCACCGAGACCACGTTGTTGGCCAACGGTGGCGCTGTCGTGGTAGTCGTCGTGGCTGGATTGGGCTTTGGTACTCCGAGCTGGTTGAACGCTGCGATCATCTGGTCGGCGTACGGTTCGGCGGCCAGGAGTACGTCCGCGCCACCACCGGTCACGTAACTCGTCGTGGGCAGGGTCTCGGTGACCAGGTGCGAGGACTGCAACCCCCTGAATTCCGTGGCGATGTGGAGCAGGTCACTCTCGCTCAGAGTGTCGTCGATGGCGAGGTTTCCCACGGCCGAAGAGATGAAGCCATTGATCGCCAGGAGGTTGGTGATGGAGGTGTTGACCTTCGCCAGAACGGCGCGGAAAAAAGAATCCTGACGCTGGATCCGGCTGAAGTCCGAAAGTCCGTCGTACTCCCAATAACCGTTGCTGTTCTTGTATTGGAGGTGCCTGCTACGGACGAGCTGGAGCGCCGTCGTCCCGTTGATCAACTGGCAGCCCGGCGTGGTGATGTCGAGCCCGGTGTAGGCATCCTTGACCTCGGTGGGAAAGTCCATCGTGACTCCCCCCAGGGCGTCGACCATGCCCGAGAAGCCCGGGAACCCGACCGACATGTAGTGGTTGATCGGGATGTGAAGAACGGATTCGATCGTCTGGATGAGCAGATCGGGCCCGGAGTTGAACGCGGCATTGATCCGGTTCATGCCCTGGACGTCAGAGTTGTTCGGAGGGATATCGACCCAAAGGTCGCGAGGGATGGACATCACGGTGACGGATTTGGTCGCCGGCACGAAGCGGGCCACCATCGTGACGTCGCTCCGCTGACCACCGGCGGTGGCCTCGTTGCCGAAGGCCTTGACCTGGGTGGCGTTGCTCACGAAGGCACGGGAATCGCTTCCCACGAGCAGCACGTTGAAGGGCTGACCGGGCGCGGCGGCCTGCTGGACCAAATGCTTCGAGTGGATCTTGGGGATCTCGTCGTAACGGTAGCGGGCATAGAAGAAGATGCCGCCCGCCCCTACAACCGCCAGGAAGACGATGAACGACAGCACGTAGATGATGCGCCGCCGCCATCGATGCTTGCGGCGCTGTGCCTTCTTTCTCGCCTTGCGGAGGTCGGATTGGACGTCTGCCCGCGTTTCGAGTGACGCAGCGGAGGCCGCGGACGCCGCGGATGACGCGGATCCCGCCACGAACACCTTCGACGATGAGACGAGTCTCTTTTCTGGCGGATCGTCGGCTGGCGGCTCTGCGGCCGGTGCGTCTGCGGCCGGTGCGTCTGGCGCCGCGTCCGCCAGGGGAGGGTCGTGCAGCGCCCCAACGCCGCCCGATGCTTCTGCTGGTGCGGCTTCGGGGGACTCGTCGGATTCCTCGTCGGGGGTCAAGCCACAGAAAATACATGGCAGGACCGTCCGGTAGCCTTCGCCGGTGGATTTTGACCTCTCCGAGGAGCTGCTTGCGCTGCAGCATTCGGTGCGGCGGCTCGCGCAGGACAAGGTGCGACCCCGCGCCCGTGCCGTGGACAAGGACGGGACCTATCCGCAGGACATCTTCGACGCGTTTCGAGATGCGGGCCTGCTCGGGCTCTGTATCCCGAGCGAGTATGGAGGTTCCGACGCCGGAATCCTCGGTCTTGCCATCGCGATCGAAGAGGTGGCCAAGTACTCGAACACGGCTGCGCTCATGCTGCTGCTGACCCGGCTGCCCACGGGTGCCGTCATGATCGCCGGCACCGAGGCGCAGAAGCAGCGGTACCTGCCTGGTATCGCCGATGGCACCCAACGGGCCTCGTTCGGGCTCTCTGAGCCTCAGGCGGGGAGTGACGTCATGGGCATGCGCACCCGTGGCGTACCCGACACCGGGGCTCACGGTGGCTGGATCCTCAACGGCACCAAGTGCTGGATGTCCGGCGTGCGCGAAGCCGATTGGTACACCGTGTTCGCCAAGACCAGCGAGCCCACCAGCCGGGCCCACGACTCGGTCACCGCCTTCATCGTGGAGCGGAGTTGGGACGGTGTCGACGTCGGGCGCACCGATCACAAGATGGGCGTCAAGGGAGTCGACACGGGTGAGCTGATCCTGACCGACGTGCACGTGCCGGCTGAGAACGTGATCGGGGAGGTGGGTGGTTTCCGGCTGGCCATGCTCGGCCTCAACGCCATGCGCCCGATCGTGGCCGCCCGGGGAATCGGTTTGGCCGAAGGCGCCCTCATGTACGCCACCGAGTACGTCGAGCAGCGTGAGGCCTTCGGGCAGAAGATCGCCGACTTTCAGGGCATCCAATGGGAGATCGGCAAGTGCGCTGTCGACATTGAGGCGGCCCGTCTCCTGACCTATCGCGCCGCTGTGCTGGCCGACCAGGGCAAATACACGAAGGAGTTCGTGCCGTACCTCTCCATGGCCAAGTACCACGCCACCGAGCTGGCTGTGCGGGCCTCCTCGTTGGCCGTGCAGCTCCTGGGTGCGGCCGGCTACATGGAGGACCATCCGACGGAGCAGTGGTACCGCGATGCCAAGCAACTGACCATCGTCGAGGGCACCTCGCAGGTCCAGCTCGGCCTGATCGCCGGCGGCGTCCTGCGCCGGGATCTGTGGTGGGACTGAGGTGGTGCCGGTGACAGCGTGGCCCGATGTCCTCAGCCGCCTGATCCGTCGCGCATCGCTGTCTGAAGAGGAGACCGAGGCGATCCTGGGCTCCGTGTTGGCGGGTGAGGCCACTCCGGCGCAGATCGGCGCCTTCCTCACCCTGCTCCGCGCCAAGGGTGAGACCGTGGCCGAGGTGACCGGGCTGGCGCGTGCCATGGCGGCGGCGGCGCTGCCCCTCGTGTTGCCGGACGGACCCGACGGGGTGGTCGACCTGGTCGGGACCGGGGGGGACCGCCTGAGCAGTATCAATGTGACCACCCTGGCGTCGTTGATTGTCGCCGGGTCCGGCGTGACGGTGTGCAAGCACGGTGGACGTTCGGCCTCGTCGTCGGTGGGCTCGGCCGACGTGCTCGAAGCGCTCGGCGTGGCGATCGAGATCGGCCCCGTGGGCGTGGCGCGCTGCATTGCCCAGGCCGGCATCGGGTTCTGCTTCGCCCAGCGCTTCCATCCCGCCATGCGCTATGTGGCTCCTATCCGCCGCGAGCTCGGCGTCCCGACGATCTTCAACTTCCTCGGGCCCCTGACCAATCCCGCCCGGACGCGCCACCAGCTGGTGGGAGTGAACGATCCGGAGATGGCGACGACGATGGCGACCGTGTTGGGCGCGACCGGGAGTCGGCGCGCCATGGTCGTCTACGCCGACGACGGGTTGGACGAGCTGAGTGTGACCTCGCCGTCCACGGTGCTCGAGCTCAACGGCGACGGAGCGGGCTCGTTCGAGCTTTCCGAGTGGCGCATCGACCCCCGATCGCTGGGGTTCGCTCCCGCCACCATGGAGGACCTTCGCGGTGGCGACGCCGTGTTCAACGCAGGGGCCATCCGCACCGTGCTGGCGGGCGAGCTCGGGCCGAACCGAGACATCGGTGTGCTCAATGCCGCCGCTGCCCTCATGGTCATCGGACGGGTGGACGATCTCGCAGCCGGGGTGCGGCTGGCGAACGACTCCATTGACGGCGGCCGGGCCGAGGCAGCCCTCGAGGCGCTGATCTCAACGTCGCAGGCAGCCGCGTCCGAATCGAGCGACTGACACTCCGACGTTCAGGGGCCCGTGCGGACCGTCGCTCCGGCGGAGGGCTCGACCCGCCAGGCCCGTCGCGGGCGGTAGCTGTCGACATCGAGGGCCGGCGAGTCGGGCTCGCACAGGGCGATGGCGCAGCCTCCGAATCCACCGCCGGTCATGCGCGCACCGTAGACCCCGGGAGTCCGTGTGAGGCGATCGACCAGCTCGTCCAATGCGGGGATCGAAACCCGGAAATCCTCGGACAGGCTGCGGTGACCTTCGGTCATGAGCGCTCCCACGGCCCGCAGATTCCCTCGGTCCAGCAGGCGCCGGACCTCCCGCACCCGCGCGCATTCGGTGATCACGTGCCGACCGCGGCGGCGCAGGACCGACCCCCCA
>Ga0182030_10014218_pt1 | contig 15740 bp, 13 predicted proteins | sample 812S3MmetaG_FD_121299 | JGI IMG/M metagenome (GOLD analysis project Ga0182030, IMG submission 121299) | Permafrost microbial communities from Stordalen Mire, Sweden - 812S3M metaG (Illumina Assembly) | ecosystem: Environmental > Terrestrial > Soil > Wetlands > Permafrost | place: Sweden...
CAGAATATTGAAACCGGTTGGGTTAACATAAGTACCTTCTTAAACTCGCTTCAGTTCAGCATTGCAAAATTGTGGTATCGTTTTGTATCATTTTCTGGTACTATTTTAAACCGTTACTGAAAAAGGTTACGGAGATCGGTATTGATGAAATTACACCCATTATAACAGATCATTCGGAGCGGAAAATCATCCAACCAGAAAGAATAAATAAAATATTGATTTCTGCTATGAAGCAATCAGTAAAAGCATATTTGCCAAAGCTTAATGAGGCAGTTTCGTTTAATCAATTTATTTCAAATGCAAAAGCAAATGAAAGTTTTATTGCTCATTGTCAGCAAGAAGAAAAAAAAATGATCAATCAAATATATAAAATGTCACATGATATACTTATATTGATTGGTCCGGAAGGAGACTTCAGTCGTATTGAAATTGAAGCAGCGAAGGGGAAAGGTTTTAAGGAAGTGAGTCTGGGACATAGCAGACTTCGTACTGAAACAGCCGGTATCGTAGCTTGTCATACCATAAATTATATTTATGATAGTGTTTGTCCATGGACAAACACTACTAATTGATAATCATTTCAATAAATTCTGAAGATTCCCCTGATCTTTCAAAGGTCCTGTAGGCTTTGCTAAAATTTAGGATATTGTTAATAATCTGATCAGAGACTACGGGTTTTTCCGCATTTAAAAAATTGAAACCATCAGAAAATTCATAAAACAAATAATTTTTGTCCTGATTATACCGGATTTCAACTGATTTTTTTATTTTTTGATTATTAACGTAGGAAGGAGTAAATTTTTTTGACATAGGCCATCTTTTTTAATAAGTTAAATTTAAAACGAAAGAGTATAACCTTTTATTGTATATTAAAAAAGATAGCTTTCAGAAAACTTTAGGACATCTCGAAAAACTGCTTTTTCTTCGTTGGGCGTCATTTTTAAAATCCTCATTTACAAAAGTAAACTCCGGTTTTAAAAACTTGCCCGTCTCAATAAATCTAGTTTTTAGAGATGCCTGATTTATCTAATCAGGTCCAAAGAGAAAATTATCTTGTCAGTGTGACCTCTTTCTCCTCAATAATTTTTCTTAAATTTATTAAGGCATATCTCATTCTTCCGAGTGCTGTATTTATACTCACATTGGTTTTTTCGGCAATTTCTTTAAAGCTCAGACCTGAAAAATGTCTTAAGATAATGACTTCTTTCTGGTCATCAGGAAGAAAATCAACCAACTTCTTTACATCAGTCGTAATTTGTTCCCAAACAATTTCATCTTCAACAGTTTCTTCAGCAAATTTTCTGGAATTAAAAATATTAATATCAGTTCGGTCAGCCGAAGTCGTTTTAAGTTGTTTTTCTTTTCTGAAGTGATCAATAATCAGATTATGCGCAATTCTCATTACCCAGGATACAAACTTCCCATTATCAGTATATTTATCCTGATGCAGGGATTTGATAACTTTAATAAAAGTATCCTGAAAAAGATCTTCAGCTAAAGATTGATTTTTTACTAATAACAGAATGTAATTATAAATTTTGCTTTTGTGACGTCTGATGAGAATTTCAAGACAATACTGATCTCCATCTAAATATTGTTTTACTAATTCCTGATCGGAAAGATGTAGTTTTTCCACGGTAACCTCCAATTTAAAAAGTTTAAGTTAGCGTAGAATATTTCCGATAGTGGTCCTCCTTTAATTATCATCTGAAAAACTGCTTTTTATAGTTTTTCGGGATGCTTTTAAATATTATTAAAAATAAAAAACTCTTGAATTTTAATCTTTACTTTGCAATAAAGGTAAGCATAGTATTTATTAAATCCAAATTTTTATGCAGGAAAATATTCTGATTAAGGGAGCAAAGGTTAATAATCTGAAGCATATTGATATTGAAATACCTTTAAATCAGTTTGTTGTAATTACAGGATTATCAGGTTCAGGAAAATCTTCTTTAGCATTTGATACCCTATATGCTGAAGGACAAAGACGGTATGTTGAGAGTTTATCTTCGTATGCAAGACAGTTTTTGGGAAGAATTAACAAACCTGAGGTAGATTATATAAAGAATATTCCTCCGGCCATAGCTATAGAACAAAAGGTAAATACTTCAAATCCGAGATCAACAGTAGGAACTTCTACTGAAATTTATGATTATCTGAAGCTGTTATATGCAAGGATAGGAAAAACGTTTTCTCCTGTTTCGGGTAAGGAGGTAAAAAAGAACACGGTTACGGATGTGGTTAATTATATTATTCAATCGAAAGAAGGTACCACCTATGTTATATTAGCACCTTATAAAATAATAAAAGAGAAGTTTAACTTTCAATTGGAAGAGTTAAAGAAAGGTGGATTTACAAGAATTATTTCCGGCGATCAAATCTTTAAGATGGACGAACTTGATAAGAAAAAGATTAAAGATGATATTATTTATATCGTTGTTGATCGTGTCCAATCAGGAAGGGAAGCGGAAGCTGAAAGTCGTTATGCAGATTCAGTATATACAGCATTTGTTGTTGGAAATGGAATTTGTATTTTACATCAGGATGTAACAAATAAAAGGCAAATATTTTCATCAAAGTTTGAAGAAGATGGATTGATATTCGAGGAGCCTGATGTAAATTTATTTAGTTTTAACAATCCATTGGGTGCCTGTCCCAGATGTGAAGGGTATGGTAAAATTATAGGGATTGATGAAGATCTGGTAATCCCGAACAAAAGTCTTTCAGTATATGATGACGCTGTAGTTTGTTGGAAGGGTGAGTCTTTGGGTTATTTTAAAGAAGAATTGATTTATAATGCATCCAAATTTGGTTTCCCCATACATAAACCATATCATCTGCTCACAAATGAGCAAAAAAAGCTATTGTGGCAGGGTAATAAATTTTTCAAGGGACTCAATAAATTCTTTGACTATATTGAAGGGAAGAAGTATAAGATACAATACAGGGTTATGCTTGCAAGATACAGGGGTAAAACTGTTTGTCCCGATTGTCATGGTTCACGTTTGAAAGAATCTGCTACGTATGTAAAAATTGCGGGTAAAGCAATTACTGATCTGGTTAATTTGCCTGCATCAACCTTATTGGATTTTTTCAATACCATCGGTTTGGATAAGCATGATGAAAAAGTAGCAGGCCGCCTGTTAATCGAAATTAAAAACAGAATTGCCTATCTTAACAATGTTGGTTTGGGATACCTTACGTTGAACAGGCTTTCTTCTACCCTGTCCGGTGGGGAGTCACAGCGAATTAATCTTGCAACTGCCATGGGAAGTAGTCTTGTCGGGTCATTATACATTCTTGATGAACCGAGTATTGGACTTCATCCCAAGGATACGGGTATGCTTATTCAGGTACTAAGAAACTTACAACATCTTGGAAATACGGTTGTTGTAGTTGAGCATGACGAGGAAATCATAAAATCTGCAGATACAATTATTGATATTGGTCCTTTGGCGGGTAGATTGGGTGGCGAAGTTGTATACCATGGTGACCACAAAGGTTTGCTTCATGCAGAATCAAGCCTGACTGCCAAATATCTGACTGGCGAATTACAAATTACTGTTCCAAAGCTCCGTCGTAAATGGCATAATTATATTGAGATAAAAGGAGCAAGGGAAAATAATCTGAAGGGATTTGATGTGAAAATTCCGCAAAATGTAATGGTAGTCATTACCGGTGTAAGCGGTTCGGGGAAATCAACTCTTATCAGAGGAATCTTATATCCTTCTCTCATGCGTGCAGTAACTGGTTCAGGCGATAAGCCGGGAATCCATAGCGCATTAGTGGGCGATATTTCACGTATTAAAGGAGTTGAATTAGTGGATCAGAATCCAATAGGTAAATCATCACGTTCAAATCCGGTTACTTATAGCAAGGCATACGATGAAGTGCGGAAATTGTTTGCCAGGCAGGCAGCTGCCTTGCATACAGGACTTACAGCTTCTCATTTTTCTTTTAATATTGACGGCGGTCGTTGCGAAGAATGCCAGGGTGAAGGAGAAATTAAAGTTGAAATGCAGTTCATGGCCGATGTAAAACTTGTGTGTGACAGTTGTAATGGAAAACGATTTAAAGAGGATGTTCTGGAGGTCAGGTATCAGAATAAAACGATATTTGATATTCTCGAAATGACTGTTGATGAAGCGTTGGTTTTTTTTAAGATTAAAAATGAAGGACTGGAAAATAAGATTATTGAGAAATTACAGCCATTGGCGGATGTGGGTTTGGGATATATCAAATTAGGTCAATCGTCGAATACCTTGAGTGGCGGAGAAAGTCAGCGTGTAAAATTAGCCAGTTTTCTGAGTAAAGATAATAATACGGGACATACCCTTTTTATTTTTGATGAGCCTACTACAGGATTGCATTTTCATGATATCAATAAACTGTTAGATGCTTTTAACAGATTGATAAATAAAGGACATTCATTGATTATTATTGAACACAACCTGGAAGTTATAAAAAATGCTGATTGGGTGATTGATCTTGGACCGGGAGGCGGGGATGAAGGGGGGCAGATTGTTTTCGAGGGAACACCGGAAGACCTCGTTGGTTTTAAAGACTCAAGTACCGGACAATACCTGAAGGGTAAATTGGGAAAAAAATAATCCCTCAGATATGAAGGATTATTTTTTCAGTTATTATTTATTTTTCCTTGATTCCAAACATGATAGCTACACAACCGCTCATTACATCTTCTGCTTTATTTTCGCCGGTGGTTAATACTTTAACGACAATTTTTAATTGCTGGCTGGATTGGAGTCTAAAATCCCATGTTTTACTATAATTATGCTCCTTATTATCATAAAGAACATTTTTATTCTGGTCAACTACCTGAAATTCAACATCGGGAAGAGCATCTGATCCAATAACAGCTACTCTATATTCAATAGAGGAGTAGAAGGTTTTATATAATTCAGCTTCTTCACCTTCAGTAAGGATGGCAGCATGATAATTACCATCGTGCGTGAATGGTGTTAGAATGGGTTTACATATCTTCTTGGCAAATCCCTTGCATTGTGCATTTACAGTTATCGTTCCAACGATGAGGAAAGTAATTAATAGTAAAAACTGAAAAGTACGTTTCATAACCTTCTATTTTATAAAGTATATTTATTTCTTATTGACTTAACTTTTTCTGATAATTCCGAAAAAACTTCTGGAGTAATCACATTTTTAGTTTCTGATTTTAAAGTTGTAACATTTGTTTTATTATCAACTTCAGTTTTTATCTCAGAAGTGCTTATCGTTACTTTATCAAAAACAGTTTTAAGATCTTTCATGTCAGCAATTACAGATATGACATCCTGATCTTTATTGTTTTCTTCCAATAATTTTAGAACAATGTCTAAGGACAATTTCTGCTCAACGATCCTATCAACCAGCTTGTTACCGTCTATTTTTTTGACATTTACCAATTGAGTGGCGATATAAAGTCCCTCAACCCATCCACCAACTAATACTACAGACGCTACAGCTGTTCTGTCATTTTCCTTTAGAAACGCACTTGAAGCCATAAAGGTTTCAGAAATGATATCCATAATTACTTCTTTATTATTAATATTTTCTTCAAGTTTTTTAATTGTATTATTATCAATGGCATCCAAAATACCTAATCCTTCCGCCAGTTTTTTTGCTGATGACATATAATTAATGGTTGTCTGGGTTTGTTCGAATAAACTGGCAAAACTCAAATCTGTAGTGTATATCCCAAGGTTTAAAGCCATACTTTTATTAGTCGTGTAATTTGAGACTTTTTCCAATGGATTTAATAATTTTTCATTGTACGTTGAGCCAGCAGTTTTAATTAACATAGCCGTTTCAATGGGAGATGGCAGTACATTCCAAATTTTCTTAGCCTGTTGTATATTAGAAACTATTGTATCTGAAACATCTGCTGTTAGATCCTGATTATTCTTTCCCCCGTTTGAAGAACATCCTGTGGAAAAAAGTATTACCGAAGTAATTGCAAGTAAACTAAAGGTTTTCATTTTGTACATAAAAGATATTTTTAACAAGTCCTTATATTAAAATTAAGCTTCGTTTAAGAGAAGTAAAATTAATACTTTTTTTTAAAAAACAAAAACTATCTTAATAATGATATATATTTTTTTTGCTTTTATTTTAATATTCTGTGCATCAGAGTATTAAAAATTTATAATATTATCTGTTAATAAATGATTATACTTTATGTCTAAATTTGAATTCCATCCGATCAGATATTTGGTATACGCGCCCATGTTAAGATCCCAGATATTTTTGGCATATGGTTCTGTCATGATATCATTTGGAAATTCTTTATCTGCAAATGCTATTTTCTTTTCATTTTTTCTAAATACGGATTTAAAGATAGGTGCAGCCCCATACAATGCCAGAATATTATGCGCTATCTCTGAGGGATATTTATAACTAACAATGGCAAATTCAATGTCGTCAGTTGTCATTGTATTTACTGTAACCGATATATCTTCTTTAAAATAATTATTTACCATGAATACCAATGCAACACTTTCAACACTGTTATCATCTCTGAGAAAAGCAATCAGTCTTTCTTTGTCTTTTGGATTTTTTATATCAGGAATTCCATCTTTCGGAGTAATATTTAAGGTTGTTCCGACTTTCTTCGCGATATTATCTGCCCAACTATTAAGCTCGTTGAATCCTTTTTTCAGACCCAGTGTTTTCAATGTTTCCTTTATTGATCCCTGTGGTAAATTTTTTTTTATCGTGGAGAAAGGGGAACCCACGTAATAATTCGTTTTTATTTTTACAGGGATGTTATTTATTTCGGCTTGTTTTTGCAACCATCTAACTGCAATTTTTATTGAATCTAAAGTTGATTGCATATCAAACTCTGTCCATGGCATCGTTTCTTTTGAATCAACGAAAATAAAATAGAAAAGCATGTCATTCTTAAAGTCTTTACATACATTCTTATGCATACCTTCACGATAATCTATTCGTCTTAAACTCATTGAAGATGTTATAAGAATAATGATTATAAGTGAAATAACTTTTGCAATCCTTTTCATTTATTGCTTATGAAAAAATAAATAGTTTACAAAAATAATAAACTATTGTAAAAATCAAAGCACTTTGGCTTTAAAATGATTGATTATCGTATTTTTATAATATTGACATAGGTCAGAAAGTCCGCAATTCTGACATAGAGGCTTGCGTGCCTTACAGGTATAGCGTCCATGTAGTATAAGCCAATGATGTACTGTTGATATTAGCTTGTCAGGAATATGTTTTACCAATTGTTTTTCACAGTCTAAAGGATTTTTAGCATTTTTAGTCAGTCCAATTCTATCTGAAACCCTGAATACATGTGTGTCTACAGCAAGAGTAGGTTTGCCGAATAGCACGGATGCAATAACATGAGCTGTTTTCCGGCCAACTCCCGGTAATTGTTGCAACAATTCTGTATCTGCTGGTATGATTCCTTTAAAATCTGTACTTAATTTTTTTGCCATACCCAGCAAATGTTTTGATTTGTTATTAGGATAAGAACAGCTTTTGATAATACTAAATATATCTTTTAGTTTTGCTTTCGACAGTGATTCCGGATCGGGGTAACGGGTGAAAAAATGAGGTGTAATCATATTTACTCTTTTATCAGAACATTGTGCTGATAATATCACAGCTACCAGAAGTTCATAGGGATCTTTATACTTTAATTCGGTAGCCGGGGCAGGCATAGTTTTGCTAAAATACGCGAAAACAGTCTCAAATTTTTCCTTTGTTGTCATATTAAAATATATAGATTTCCCATCTCTCACTAATCTTTTAACCTGCTGAACCGTAATGATTTCACGATCCAGTCAGGTAATGCTTTTTCAGGATTCCTGTTTTGCAAATTCAGGTACCATCCTAATTTTTTAAGAATAGGTACTTTGTGTGTTTCCACGAATTCTATCAAGGTTCCATCCGGATCTTCAATATAGGAGAAATGACCTGCCGCTTCTCCCATATCGAAACTGTTTCCATGAGTTCCGTTTCTGCTATCAACTGTAAAAGGAAATCCTTTGGATTCACAGGATGTTCTGAGTTTGTCCATCCCGTTCATGTCGAAGCACAGGTGAATAAAGCCCAAATCCCCCCAATATCTTCCTTCAAATATTCTTCCTCGCTTGCTTCCGTTTATCTGTATCAGTTCAATCTGGCTTTCCCCGAAGAGTTTACTGAATGCGCCTTTCCGGGGTACGCGATGTCTCAGAAGAACTCTCCTGAAATGGCTGTTTCCACCCGGCAGAAATGAAAAATCCGGTTGAATGCCTTGAACATCGTAAATTACCTGATCGAACCCGAGAATTTCCGAATAAACTTTCAATGACTTGTTGATATCAGAAACACCGATTATTGCACCACAAGCTGAACCTGTTGGTTTATGATCATCCATGAACCAATTGGTACTACTTACAACCTGGAACATATTTCCAAAAGGATCAACTAAAAAAAAGTATTCATGACCTTTCGGGCATTTAACAATATCTGAGACTTTGTGATTTCTTCGAAGAAAAAGATCCCGGGTTGCTTTTACATTTTTACATTTAATCTTCACTGCATAAATTCCCAGATCGCCTGCTTTAACTTCAAACTTTGGCGCTTCGGGTGTTCTTTCAGTGTATTGCCATATTTCAAATCCGCTTCCTCCCTGCATATTGATTGTCAGGGCCGCATGTCTTTTTCTGGGTTGACCGCCGGTGTATGGGAGCATAAAAGATGCTTCAGCACTGTCTTCAAATATTCTGATGTCTGTTCCGAAGTTTTCACGATACCATTTCCATGCCTGTTCAACATTGCGCACTCCGATTCCTATTTGTTGAATACCGCTAATAATATAACTTTCCATAAATCAATTTAACTTTTAATAAAAACTATTTTTATCTGGGTTGAACCTTAGATACAAGTTTGTAAAACAACCAGGGGAAGAAACGTTTGAAATAAACCATTAATAATTCTTCTCGTCCGATTAAAACTTCTTTTTTGTTTCCTGCAACAGCTTTCAGAATTTTTTTTGCGCATTTGTCTGCTGCCATACCACCTTCCTGTCCATGATCCATTATCCCGTACGCGTTGCCATCTTTTGTCATTGCATGAAGTGATATATTGGTATGTATTCTCCCGGGACAAACGATTGTAACGTTGATATGATCTTTCAGATGTTCAACTCTTAATGCTTCAAAGAACCCATGTAGCGCATGTTTTGAAGCTGAATAAGCGGACCGGAGAGGAAAACCGAACTTTCCGGTTATGCTGCTGATGATAACGATATGCCCGTTTTTTTGTTGAATAAATGCCGGAAGAATTGATTTGGTAAGCGTGACTGTACTAAAAAAATTTAGTTCCATAATTTGTCTAACGACTTCAACCGGCGTTTCTGCTACCAACGAACGTTGGCTTATTCCGCCATTATTGACAAGTATATCAATCCTGTTGAATTTTTTCAGTATGTCAGCAGAAACATCTTTGATTTTCTGATCATCGGTTAAATCCATTGGATAAATGTGACATGAGTTGCTCCATGGCTCGCAATTTTTTTTAACCCGTTGCAGTTCCTGTTCCCTGCGGGCTGAAATCAAAACAATCGCTTTTCTTTTGATGAATTCATAGGTAAGTGCTTCCCCTATTCCCGATGAAGCTCCTGTAATCCATATTATTTTATTCTCAAAATTCATTATTATTTTATAATATCATGCATCCTATTTTGAATATCAGTTCTCAAAGATTTTGCTCTTTTTATACGATCTGAATTATTACTTACCGTATAACGCCAACGGGCAAATAATTTTCTTCGTTGTATGTAATACCAAAAAGCAAAATTTCCTGTGATGTATAAACTGATAAGATAAGCGAAACTCAATAAAAAACTTCCGGATATACCCCATGCTACAAAAAAGAAAATGAGGAAAAAGATAAGAAATAAAATTAATCCGACAGCATATTTACCAGAACTGTGAAATTGTTTATCATTGAAGATTCTTACAGATTTGGAAGTAATGATGTAGGGAATGATACTGTGAATAAAACCAAATAAAAAGATTGGAAACAATAGGATCATCAACAGGCTTTGAATGAAAAGACAGCCATAAGAATATTTTTCACGATCCAGGATCCAGTTTCGAAGTTTTAGTTTTTTTAACAGATTATTGTATGCTTCTGTACTGTCATGGAGTGTCTTTATTTTTTCAGGATTTTCTATAGCTGCTTTGTCGAGTAACTGGGCTATATGCTGTGACGCTTTGAATTTATTCAAAAGAGAATCTTCTTTAAGATGAAGTAATTTTCTGGTTTCGCCATTATAAAAACGTGTCAGAAAGAAGAAAGAATCATAATAATCTTCGTTTTGAATGTCAAGCATTATTTTTCGCATTTCAACCGCGAGACGATCTTTCAACTCATTATATGTTCTTGCCGGTTCTTTTAAATAAGCGTTAAAATAATCGCTGATTTCAATTGGTTGTCCATAAATGATCAGAAGAGAAGTCTTGAAATTCCAGTAATGACTGTAATCTATTCCAACTGGAATAATCTTCACACCGGCTTTGTCTTTGAATTGTTCCTGCGCGGTCAACGCGATGCGAACCATCCCTTTAACCAATGGTCTAAGTCTCCTTTTTTCACCATGATTTCCTTCAGGCATCAGGCAGAGCGGTTTCTTTGACATTATTACATCAAGAGCTTTGTCAAACATCTCATCATTCTTCGAGAGATTTTTTATTCCGTCGCGTAAGCGAAATACCGGCATGATTTTGAGAAACCGAAGCAGATTCTTTACGGTTTTACCCTTAAAAATATCTGCGCGTGCCATAAAAACCGGTTGAAAAGGAATAGTGGTTAAAATGGCTAAAGCATCCATTAATGCATTCTGATGATTTGGGGCAAGAATTCTATAATCATGAGAAGTAACATTCTCAATCGTTTCCACATGTATTTCTTTATAAAATAACCAAAACCATAATTTGACATATGGTTTATAGAAAAAATATAAAAATGACCAGTCCTGAATTTTCTTCTCTTTCATCTGATGTAATGATTAAGCGCAAAAGTAATTAATTTTGACTAAGTCAGTTTTATATTTTTCAGCCAATCGTACCATCTTTGCAATCCATCCCCGTTACGGACAGAGAGATCAATAAATTCAAGATGATGATTGACTGTTTTGGCGTATTCCTTTGCCAGTGTTATATTGAAGTCAACATAAGGTAAAAGATCTATTTTATTGATGATACACAAATCCGATGTCTGAAACATATTTGGATACTTTATCGGTTTATCGTCACCTTCTGTGACACTGATAATCACAACACGCTTTGCTTCACCTAAGTCGAATAAAGCAGGACAAACAAGGTTTCCAACATTTTCGATGATCAGATGGGCATGGTCATGAACTTCTAATTTTTTAACGGCATGATTGATCATTTCAGCATCCAGATGGCAGCCATTACCGGTATTGATCTGTAATACGGGAGCGCCGGCTTTTTTGATACGATTGGCATCATTCATGGTTTGCTGGTCGCCTTCAATGATGAAAAAATGAAGATCCTGGCTTAGTTCTTTTATGGTTCGTTCCAGAAGACTTGTTTTTCCGGAGCCAGGAGAACTAACCATGTTGATTGTTATAATATTCCTGGCCTCAAAATAGCCCCTGTTCCGTTCGGCTATGAGATTGTTTTTTGAAAGCACATTTTGTTCCACCCTTATTTCACGCGTGTGAAAGCGCGAGTCTGTATTGGCATGATGATGGTGTGGATGATCGTGTGATCGGTCTTCATGATGATCCCCATGATCATGACTGTGTAAATGATTTTGAAATGGCTCTTCTTCTCCAGGTTTAATAATTCTGATTCTTTTTTCATGATCGTCACATCCACAGGAATCACACATAACAATTTTATTTATGGTTTTTACAAATTTAGTAATTTGGACTTACAAAATTATACCTCTGGCAGTAAATTATTTAATAGCGCTGCTGCTGACTTTACAACTACTTTATTTTCTGACATATATAGTGTTTGTCCATCTAAGAAATGGCACTTATAAAATAATAGGGGTTCATTGTATTTTTTCTTTTAGCTTTGCAGGCAATACTTAAAAATCTCAAAGATGAACAAATTATTTTTAATGATTCTGATCCTTCATTTGATGATCATTTCTGTGGTTCATTCTCAGGTGCCTGATTTGAAATCACCGGTACCGATTGATCCAAAAGTAAAAATCGGGAAATTAGACAATGGGATGACCTATTATATCAGATCCAATAAGGAACCAAACAATAGGGCAGACTTTTATATTATTCACAATGTAGGTGCCATTCTTGAAGATGACAATCAGAATGGATTGGCTCATTTTACCGAGCACATGGCTTTTAACGGTACTTTGAATTTTCCTAAAAAAGGAATCATCAATTACCTTGAAATGATTGGTGTTAAATTTGGGGAAAACCTGAATGCTTTTACCGGCACAGATGTAACCTGTTATAATATTTCCGATGTGCCCATGATTCGTGAGGGGATCGAGGATACATTGTTACTTATTCTTCATGATTGGTCTAATTACATTTCATTCGAACCTGTGGAAATTGAAGATGAACGTGGTGTGATCAGGGAAGAATGGCGCACGAGGGGTACAGCTGAACGAAGAATGGAGAAAGATCTTTTGGGAGTTAAGTATCAGGGATCCAAATACGCGATTCGTGATGTAATTGGAGATACAGCTGTTATCAATCATTTTAATCACCAGGCAATCTTTGATTTTTATCACAAATGGTATCGTCCCGATTTGCAGGCTGTGATCATCGTTGGCGATTTTAATGCCGACACCATGGAGATGAAAGTGAAACACGTGTTGGGACAAATTCCGGGAGCAAAAAATAAAGCCAAACGGTTAGAATATGACATTCCGGATAATACTGATTTGCTGGTTGGCATTGCTACAGATCCTGAAGCCAGTCAAACGAATGTTACCATTTATTACAAACACAATACGGTACCTAAAGACTTAAAAAATCTTGAATATTACAGAAATTCTTTGATCAAGGAACTCATTCTTTCCATGCTGAATGACCGTCTTGCTGAATTATTGCAAGATGAGAAAACACCCTTTATACGTGCCAGATCAAATTATGAGCCGTTTACCAATTCAAAGAATGTCTTTCAGTGTTCTGCTGTTTCAAAAAATAACGAATCTTTGGATGCATTGAAAATACTACTTTTAGAAAATGAAAAGGTGAAAAAGTTCGGATTTACTTCTACTGAACTGATCCGGGCTAAAACTGATTTTTCACGGTTGGTAGAGAATTTATACAAAGAACGCGATAAACAAAAGAATAATGAATACGTCTGGAATTATTTTGATCACTTTACACAAAATGAACCGCTGTCAAGTATTGAGTTTGATTATAATTTCACGAATGAAATATTTCCCACCATAACGCTTGATGAATTAAACCAGATCGCCGCGTCATACATTATTGATACAAATGTTATTATTACTGTAACCGGGCCGGAAAAGAAAGAAGTTAAAATACCCACCGTGCAGGAAATAAAAGATATTTACAATCAGGTTAAAAATGAAAAAATACAGGCATATGTTGATAAGGTTTCTGCAAAATCTTTATATGATACCGATCCTGTTCCCGGTCATATTGAAAAAATCTCCGGGAAAATGGATTTTGGAAATCAAGAATGGACTTTGTCTAACGGCATGAAGGTAATTATTAAAACCACAGATTTTAAAGAAGATGAGATTTTAATGTCAGCATTCAGCAAAGGAGGTACCTCTCATGTTAAAGATTCTGATATGATTTCTGCCCGTCTGCTGCCAAATATAATTTCTGAAATGGGCCTGGGCAACTACAGTAAAACGGAACTGGAAAAATATCTGTCGGGGAAAAAGGTCTCTGCAAATATTACTATTTCAGATGACAAGGAAGGTTTTAATGGAAGTTCATCTCCTAAAGATTTTGAGACATTGTTAAAAATGATCTATACTTACTTTACACAACCCCGTTTTGATGAACAGTCTTATAATTCATACACAAGCAGATTAATGGCTGCCTATGCAAATCAAAATACGAACCCGAGAGCGCTTTTTAACGATTCCATTTCTACTTTAATGGCTAATCATTTATACAGATCAAGACCTGTAAATCTGCAGTCGTTAAAAGAAATTTCCTTGGCAAAGGTACAATCAATCTATAAAGACAGGTTCTGTGATGCAAGCGATTTTACTTTTGTTTTTGTTGGAAATATAAAACCGGACAGTGTCAAAACTGTTATTGAAAAATACCTGGGATCCATCCCCTCCTTAAATCGCGAAGAACAATATATAGATAATCATGTAAGACCTCCCATTGGAAAGGTAACAAATGACTTTTCAAAAGAACTGCAGATCCCTAAAACATCCATCTTTGCCTGCTATTATGGGCGGTATAAATATTCATTGCAGGATATTGTGAATGTTGCCGCTATTGATCATATTCTTGAATTACGGTATATAGAAACCATACGCGAGGAGCAGGGTGGGACATACACTGTTCATGTCAAGGGTTCGGTACATAAATATCCTGAACAAAAATCATTTATCACAATGACTTTTGACACGGATCCGAAAATTGCGGATAAAATGAAAACCATTCTGCACAGTGAAATTCAAAAGATCGCAGAAAATGGACCGTTGGACAGTGATTTACAAAAAGCCAAAGAATTTTTTCTTAAATCCCATCAGGACAATCTACGTGAAAATAGTTACTGGGTAAGTGAATTATCAGAATATTACTACAACGGAATGGACCAGGTAAGTGACTATGAAAAGATTGTTAATCAGTTAACAGTTAAATCCATTCAGAAAGCGGCAAAGACTATTATTGGTCAGAAGAATATTATTGAAGTTATCATGAGGGGATCCGGGAAATAAATCATTTATCTCATGGGATATTTTCTAATGATTTCTTCCGATCCATTCATGATCATATCTATATATTGGGCTCTTTTATAAATATAAGGATCTTTAACGGATACTTTGGATAATTTTCCTCTGAATTCATCAATTGTTTTGTAACCTTTACTTTTCATCCATGATTCTAATCCGCTCAATAAGGTTGAAATAACATTATTTTTATGTTTATACACTGCTGAAACAACCTGTACGCAATCGGCTCCTGAAAGGATCATCTTTACCACATCTTCGCTTTTGTATATTCCTGTATTGGTGCAAATATCGGCGTTGATATTATTATATAATATACCTGCATAGCGTAATGACATCCTGTAATCACCCTCATTGGATAAATGCAAAGGAGCTATGTGTTCTTCTTTTTCAACATTAATATCAGGTTCAAACAATCTGTTGAAAAGAACGAAGCCTTTTACACCGGCTGCATTCATTCTTGATATCACATTCAAAGGATTCGTATAGAAAGGATCAAGCTTAACGCTGATAGGTATTTTGAGTTTTGTCTTTAATGCAACGATTATTTTTATTTGTTTCTCTATGATACTGTCCCCTTTAGTCTCAAAACTATCAGGTACCTGGTAGAAATTCAGTTCAATGCCATCCACACCTGTTTCCTGTATCAGTTGCGCGTATTCAATCCATGTTTGAAGATACATACCGTTTAAACTGGCAAACAAAGGAATATGCAATGCTTTGCGGGCTTCTTTTAAATGATACAAATATTCATCAGGACCTGCATGAATAATTTCCGGGAACAAACGAATCATTTCAGCATGACG